>JAEEGL013660710.1_pt1 | contig 21608 bp, 25 predicted proteins | sample 9134231 | NCBI WGS metagenome assembly JAEEGL01 (sample SAMN16246548, study PRJNA631951) | gut metagenome | biome: gut microbiome; feature: rumen; material: fiber-attached | host: Bos | place: Iran: Karaj | collected 2018-10
AAATGATCGATACGTGCTGTATTTGAAATGGACGCACGACGGGTAATACCGTGAACCTCATATCCTTTTTCCAATAGAAACTCAGCTAAGTAACTTCCGTCCTGTCCGGTAATACCGGTAATAAGTGCTTTCTTTGCCATAGCATCCTCCAATTATTTCTTTTTCAAGGCCCGTGTACGGGCACGCATACTAAGTTATTATATCTTCTTTCATAAGAAATAACAAGACTGCACTTTTATTTGATTTTTTCCCAAAATTGGGCTAATGTGATTAGGAATAAAGGAGATATTATGGCAGAACAATTAACAAAATCAGATATTAAAAAAATACAAGCAGAAATTGACGATCGTATTTTGGTACAGCGTCCGAAACTCATTGCGGATTTGAAGGAAGCAAGAGCCCAAGGTGATTTATCCGAAAACTTTGAATACTATGCGGCCAAGCGTGCAAAGAATCAAAATGAAAGCCGTATCCGTTATTTGGAAAACATGTTAAAAAATGCCATCGAAGTGGATGATACCACTACCGACGGTGTTGTTAGTCTCAATGATACGGTTACCTTTTATATTCCGGAAGACGATTTTGAAGAAACTGTTAAAATCGTCACCTCCATTCGAGGAAACTCCCTTCGTGGTAAGATTTCCAACGAATCTCCTGTAGGAAAAGCCCTTTTAGGACACAAGGTTGGTGACACCTGCACTGTGGAAGTTCCCGGCGGCGAAAACTACGAGATTCAAATCACCGCTTTAGACCAGTCTTCCAACGATGAAGAAGATACCATCCGAAAATTTTAATTATCGGAATTCTCTCGCTTTTCATTTTGCAAAAGAATTCCCACACATACAAAAGCAAGGGAAATCACAACCACGGCCGGTCCTGCGGTTGTGGTCTCCCGCAAAAACAAAGCGGAAAACAACACTCCAAATACAGGAGTTAAAAATCCATAGATGCTCACCTTTGACACCTCGTTATACTTTAGCAATTGTCCCCAAAGAGAGTAGGCGACTGCGGATATTTCTGCCAAAATAAGAATTATAGCAACGCCTTCTTTTGTTTTCAATCCATCCATCAATTCCCATACACTTCCCCCGGACTCATGTTTTACAGTTTTCCACATCCATCCGGTAATCACCAAAAATATTCCACCTAACATAAACTGAAACGCACTTAAGGTAAAGGGTTCTTCATATTTTGAAAACTTTTTGATACATACGGAAGAAAAGGCGTAGGCCACAGTGGAAAGTACTATGGCGCCCTCTCCCCAAAGGGAAAACTCAAAAGAGACCCCGGTAATATTGATCAAGATCACGCCTACAAATCCAATGCCGCATCCCAAAAGCTTCTTTGCGGTAAGTTTTTCCTGACGAAACAGTACAGCTGCTACGAACAAAGCCACAAAGACATTCATAGCTTCAATAATGGAAGCCTTCACACCTGTAGTGCGGGCCAATCCCACATAGAAAAACAGATACTGCAAATAAGTTTGCAGCATGGCCAAAACAAAAACATAGCCCATAGATGTCTTTTGGGGGATTAAAGCCTTTCGAAAACTAAGACTTCCAATAACCCAAGCCAGACACCCCGCTAGGAAAAACCGAATTCCGGCGAATATGATTTGCATTCCCGTATCCTCACCGGTGATATGAAAAATATCGTAGCCGATCTTAATAGCAGGAAATGCCCCTCCCCACAAAGCGGTACACAGCACCGCAGTCAAAAACAATACAACTCCATTTTGTAACACTGATTTCTTCATTATTTACTCCAGATTCAAATATAATTTCCCTTCGTTTTCTTATGGCAAAAAAATAGGGCCACATCGGGCCCCACCTTTAACTCTTTAATTTTTTTCGCTGTTCATAAACCAGCTGAAGCATATCCTGCTCGTATTTGTCATCAGACAAACCGGAGATTTCATCCAAGATACGTTTTTCTTCCCCCTGTAGCCTTTTCAGTTCTTCTTCTACTTTTTTCCGATCCATCTGCACACGAGATAACTGCATCTTAAGATCTTCAATCATTTCTTTATTTGTAAAGTTACTCCCTAAATCCATACAATTACCTCCTGTCTGTAATTATGGGTTTATTATATCACAAGACCCAAAAATTAGCAGTGATTATCCTCATCTTTTCCCGGCATTAAAGTTAATACCAAAAGATAGGGAATCGAATAAATGGAAGGAATGATATAGCGATAGTTTCCGTTATCCGGAGATGTCAAACAAATGAGGAAGGTAATCACCGGCAACAATAAAGCAATGTTAAATTCCCTTCGATTTCTCATTTTATTCAGCAACAACATGCAAATAAGCATCCACGGAATGATTCCTATCGTGGCAAAAAAGCTCAAAATCGGCGTTTTCTCATAGGCTAACACCAACTGGTTTACAATGTAGCGGGACGCTGCTGTCTCCTCCGCATTGGAGATTAACAAATAGTCATAGTCCTTATACTTCTTTGGATGATTTTGCAAATACTGATTCCACTCGTAATACACCAAAGAAGAAATCTTATCCACATCGTAGTACTCATAAGTATTGGCAAAGGTGGCTTCGAAATATACCTCAGGATGTCGCAAAAACATCTTCCACCAAACTTTGAAATATGCCTTTAAATCCTCTTTTGTCGCTTCTTGATTGTAATGCTTCTTCAGCCGATCGGACAATTTCGCCTCATAACACTTAGTCCAATACTTATAAGGAATAATCTTACTAATTACCTTCTTTTCCGCCGATGTAATATCATCTGGATACTCCGTTAGATATCTGGCCGTCTGCTGAAGGGGAACGCTCAAACCCTCCTGGACTCCGCCGGGAGCTACATTCATAGCCGGCAAAAAGGTATTTAAATAGACAAACTGGAATAATAATATGGGGACAAAAATACCCACACAGGTTCTCCACCATAGCTTTCTATACTTTATTAAATATACCACTCCAATGATTGCAAGTAGGTAAACACCATACACTTTCGTCAGCATCATCATGGTTGCGTCAAGGAATATGCACAAGAGGAACCACCACTTTTTCAAGATCTCTCCGCCGGTTCTTGCCATCTCATTCATCATAATTACAAACAAAAGACAAAAAGCTCCGTATACCGTATCCTTTACCATACAAATGGAATACATGGGAAAAACCGGAACAAACATAATAATCAAAAGAACCGCAAGCCAGCGACGCATGGTCACCCCAATGTAACGAAGATATTGGATGCACCCGCCAAAGACCAAGGATAAAAAGGCCATGTGAAGTATGGTATAAACCGCCACTCCGGACTGAATATCTCCTCTTTCCAATCCCCATTCAATAAACTTACCAAAGAGCATAATAAGTAAATAAGGATGATGATTGGTGATAAAAATATCCTCTCCCTGCACCGCAGACATTTCCTGAATATAGCTGGGCACATGGAAATACTCCAAAATCATAATTACCGTATCTTCATTACTGGTTCCCGGATAAAAGATATGGAAATAAGGGAACCACGCCAAAAAGATTACGCCAGCGATAATTGCCACGTGCCACCATTTAACGTGGCGCTTTATTGCAATCCTTTGTGTTAATTGTTGGTTTATCAGGTTGAGTGCTACCTTTAAGAAAAAGTAAAACATGATGGCCAAGGAAATGCCACGAATCATTGTCCGAACCCGGTTTAAAGGAAATTCGTACAACACCGTCCAAGCCTCTGTCTTTTTCAATGCATAACAAATGATCTGGGTAGAGGAAAACAAAAGAGAAATCCCACCATACAGCAAGCTGTCTTTCCAGCTTAAAGACACAGACAGCCCCATATAAAACAATATGGTCAACACACAGACAAATAGAGTTAACCGAACCTTGTTGGAAGGCATGGAAAGATACATGGTACGAACAAATACCATGATTTCATTTGTAAAGTCCAATGTAGGACTGTTATCTATAGTGGCTTCTCTCAACAGGGAAAAGTTAATCCCTATGGAAACCAAAATTGCCAATGCAACAGAAAATACGCCTTTTCTGCGATCTATACCTTTTATAAGATTCGACATAAGTTCTCCTAATATTCAAAAATCGCGTTTATCTTAACATATATTAGGGCACAAAAAAAGTAGCCTGACTCTCATCAGACTACTTTTTAAATTATTCCACAATGTTCTGACGAACCAATGCACGTTTTAATGCCAACTCTGCTCGCATTACATCCAGGCCGTCTGCCTTTTGTGCAATACGTTCTGTGGCACGTGCTTCCGCAGCCTTTGCCCGGGCTACATCGATTTCTTCCGGCCATTCTGCCACTTCTGCAAGAAGGGTGACTTTGTCGTTAAGAATCTCTGCGAATCCCGCGTGAACTGCTGCCTTTTTGTTGCCCTCGCCTTCATGAATGGTTACAATTCCGGGGGCTAAAACAACGGTAGTAGGCACATGGTTCTTGTAAACACCGATTTCACCTTCTGTTGTGGTAAATTCAATCATTGCCGCTTCGCCCTTGTAAAACACACGGTCCGGCGTGATGATTTCCACCACAAACTTGTTATCTGCCTCTGCCACCTTACTACCTCCTTAGTTCATTTTCGCACGAACTTCATCGATGGTACCTGCATTTAAGAAATAACCTTCGGGAACGTCATCCATACGTCCTTCCAAAATCTCCTTAAATCCACGGATGGTTTCCGCAATCGGTACATATTTACCGTCTAAGCCGGTAAACTGAGTAGCTACGAAGAAAGGCTGTGATAAGAATCTCTGAACCTTACGGGCACGAGATACTACCAACTTATCTTCTTCAGAAAGCTCGTCCATACCTAAGATTGCAATGATATCCTGCAATTCTTTGTACTTCTGAAGGATTTCCTGAACGCCACGGGCTACTTCAAAGTGCTCCTGTCCTACGATACGAGGATCCAAGATACGTGATGTAGAACCCAAAGGATCCACAGCCGGATAAATACCAAGCTCTGCAATGGAACGCTCCAATACGGTGGTTGCATCCAAGTGAGCGAAGGTTGTAGCCGGAGCGGGGTCAGTCAAGTCATCCGCAGGTACGTATACAGCCTGTACGGAAGTAATAGATCCGTTCTTTGTAGATGTAATACGTTCCTGTAAAGCACCCATTTCTGTTGCCAATGTAGGCTGATAACCTACGGCAGAAGGCATACGTCCTAACAAAGCGGATACCTCGGAACCTGCCTGTGTAAAACGGAAGATGTTGTCAATAAAGAGCAACACATCCTTTCCACCTTTATCACGGAAGTACTCTGCCATAGTAAGACCTGTTAAACCAACTCTCATACGAGCTCCCGGGGGTTCGTTCATCTGACCGAACACCATGCAGGTCTTATCAATAACTCCGGATTCTTTCATTTCGTAATAAAGGTCATTTCCTTCACGAGTACGCTCACCTACACCGGTAAATACGGAATATCCACCGTGCTCAGTAGCGATATTATGAATCAATTCCTGGATTAATACGGTTTTACCTACACCGGCACCACCGAACAAACCGATCTTTCCACCTCTTTGGTAGGGGCAAAGAAGATCTACGACCTTGATTCCTGTTTCTAACATTTCAGATGAAGTAGCCTGTTCTTCAAACGTAGGTGCCGGTCTGTGAATCGGCATACGTTCACTGGTTTTAGGCGCTTCACCATTATCAATAGGCTCACCTAATACGTTGAAAATTCGACCTAAGGTTTCCTCACCAACGGGTACCGAAATAGGTGCTCCGGTGGATACGGCATCCATACCACGAACCAATCCGTCGGTAGGTCCAAGGGCGATACAACGAACGGTATCATCTCCCAGATGCTGTGCAACCTCAACTACAAGTTTTGTTTTATCTTCACGAGTAATTTCGATTGCGTCATTGATTTCGGGAAGCTCTCCTTCCGCAAACTTAACATCAATAACCGCACTGATAATCTGAGTGATTTTTCCTGTATTTGTATTTGCCATCTTTATGAATCACTCCTTTTCTTTTTCTTATTCTCACCTCGCGGTGGGAATTCATCCATAACAAGTACTAAGAAATTGCCTCAGCACCTGCAATAATTTCTGTAAGTTCCTGTGTAATAGATCCCTGACGTGCACGGTTATATGACAAGGTCAGGTTTTCTATCATTTCTTCCGCGTTACTGGTCGCCGAATCCATCGCTTGCATTCTGGCACCGTTTTCACTGGCAACTGCCTCGATTAAGGCACCATATACCAAGCTGGTTACGTATTTCGGAATAATCATTTCAATCGCTTCTTCCGGATTAGGTTCAAAGTTCATAAGAACATTGGAATCTCCGGATGCGGCAATCTCTTCTTCCGACAGTTCAACGGGTAACAGCTTCAGCAACTTCGGTTCATGAACCACCGTGTTCTTAAAGTGGGTATACGCCAAATAGATTTCAGAAATCTCTCCGGCCGCATAGGACTCTAAGAGTTGTTTACAAATACGACTTGCATCGTCATAGGTTGGTGCTTCCATTACATCCGATTCATCCATGGCTACGGAATAACCCCTGTGAACCAGTCCCTCCATGGCTTTTCTACCAACACAATAGAGCTGACTGTTTTCCTGGGTAATCTCTTCTTCATCACGAATGAGCTTTACCACATTGGAGTTATATCCTCCTGCAAGACCTCTGTTGGAAGAAATCACGATTACGCCTTTCTTTCCAACTTCCCTCTTTTGCAGGTAGGGATGATGAATGTTTTTGGTCTTCGCCAGCATAGAACATACCGTGTTATACATGTAGTTAAAGTACGGTGTGGTACTCTCTGCATGGCTTTTTGCCTTTTGCAACTTAACGGTGGAAACGAGCTTCATTGCCTTCGTAATCTGCTGTGTACTGGAGATACTGGTTCTACGACGCTTAATATCTCTCATTGAGGCCATGTACGCCACCACCTTTCTCAAACATGTTTATTATTCCTGTACGAAGGGTTTCTTCGCCTCGTTAATTGCCTGAATTAACAACTTCTCCATGTCTTCTTCCAAGACTTTCTTCTCACGAATGGATTCCGGTATTTCAGGATACTTTGTCTTTACATGTTCGAAAAGGGCAGATTCGAATTCCAGTACTTTGTCAGTAGGAATATCCAGCAAGTACTTCTGAGTAGCCGCATAGATAATCATAATCTGATCTTCTACTGGCATGGGCTTGTACTGAGGCTGCTTTAAGATTTCCTGAACTCTTTCACCTTGAGCCAATGTTTCAGCAGTATCCTTGTCCAATTCGGAACCGAACTGAGCAAATGCTGCCAACTCACGGTACTGAGCTAACTCTGTACGGATCGGAGCTGCAATTTTCTTCATTGCCTTAATCTGTGCGGAACCACCTACACGGGATACGGAAAGACCCGCATTGATAGCCGGACGCTGTCCTGCATTGAAGGCATCTGTCTCTAAGTAAATCTGACCATCTGTAATAGAAATAACGTTGGTCGGAATGTAAGCGGAAACGTCGCCTGCCTGAGTCTCGATAATGGGAAGTGCTGTTAAAGAACCTCCACCCAACTCATCTGACAAACGAGCTGCACGCTCTAACAATCTGGAGTGTAAGTAGAATACATCTCCGGGGTAAGCTTCACGTCCCGGTGGACGACGAAGGAGCAAGGAAAGGGTACGGTATGCGGTAGCATGTTTACTTAAATCATCATAGATGATAAGTACGTCCTCTCCATTTTCCATCCACTCTTCACCCATGGCACATCCGGCATAAGGTGCGATGTACTGCAAAGGTGCCAACTCACTGGCGGTGGATGCTACTACGGTTGTATAACTCATAGCTCCAAATTCTTCTAAAGTCTTAACCAAAGCGGCAACAGTAGAAGCCTTCTGACCGATGGCAACGTAAATACATTTTACGCCCTGTCCCTTCTGGTTAATAATGGTATCAATGGCAATAGCAGTCTTACCGGTCTGTTTATCACCGATAATAAGCTCTCTCTGTCCACGTCCAATAGGAATCATGGAGTCAATCGCCTTAATACCTGTCTGCAAAGGTGTATCTACTGATTTACGTGCGATAACACCGCTTGCTACTCTTTCAATCTGACGGAACTTATCGGTTTCGATAGGTCCCTTTCCATCAATAGGAAGACCCAGTGCATTTACTACACGTCCCAAAAGTGCATCACCTACGGGAACCTCAACTACACGTCCGGTAGTCTTTACGGTATCACCTTCGTTGATGTTTTTATGGCTTCCCAAAAGAACGGCACCAACATTGTCTTCTTCCAAGTTCTGCACCATTCCATATACTTCTCCTGGAAATTCCAGAAGCTCGCCCTGCATGGCGTTTTCTAAACCATGAATACGGGCAATACCATCTGCCACCTGAATAACGGTTCCGACTTCGGAAACCTCCAGGTCAGAGGCATATCGTTTCATTTGGCTCTGGATTACCGAGCTAATTTCTTCCGGTTTTAAATTCATGGAGCGCTTTCACCTCTCTTTACTCGCTTACGGAATCCGTAAGCTGTACTTTTGATAATTCGCGAGACAAATTGTAAATCTTTGTCCGAATGCTGGAATCCACAACACGATCTCCAATACGGATTACCATGCCGCCGATTAAATCTTTATCCACGTCATAGTGCATCTCCAAAGATACAAAATTGGTTGTTTCCAACAATCTCTTTTCTACTTCTTTCTTCTTTTCGGAAGATAATTCCAAAGGGGTGGACACATAAGCCACGCCGATGTTTTTATATTCTTTCACCGAAGAAACAAAATATTCAAAGATGTCTTTCATTTGTCCAAAGTGGTCTTTTTCTATGACCATTCGCATAAGTCCGATAATTTCGTCTGAAATCTTTCCTTTGAAAACGGTCTCCACTGTTTGAAGCTTCTCATCCTTTGAAATATGAGGATGAATCATCATGGAAGTAAGGTCGGGATTTTCATTTAATACCTGAATCATTCCCTCTACTTCTTCATAAATCTCATCAACTTTGTTTTCTTCTTTGGAAAGCTCAAACAGTGCATCACCGTAGACATTTTCTACTAGCTTTGCCATGTTGAACCACCCATTTCTTTCAAAGTTTCCTCAACCAAAGAATCCTGTAAGGTTGTATCGATATTCTGAGCTACAACCTTCTGCGCCATAAGGGCTGCAACGGCGATCATCTGCTGTTTTACTTCGTCAGCTACACGCTTCTGTTCAAGCACTGCCTGTTCTTCTGCGTTTTTGATGATGCGAGCCGCTTCTTCTTTCGCTTCGTTTATAATATTCGTTTCGTTTTGAAGTGCTTTCTTTCGAGCCTCCGCCAAAATGGCATCCGCTTCTTTATCCACTTCTTTCAGCTTTTCCTCGTACTGTGCTTTCAGCTGCTGAGCTTCTTCTTTATCGCTCTTTGCCGAAGCAATATCTCCTGCAATACGGTTCTGACGTTCCTGCATGAAATCACGCACAGGATTGAACAGTAAGTAGGAAAGGATAATGCCTAAAAACAGTACTGCGACCGCTAATAATGTAGCATCATGGAGCAGCTGAAAATCGAGATCAAATAATCTTTCCATCTGCTATACGACTCCTTTGTACTTAGCCTACCAACGGTTTTACGAAAAGTAAGAGCATTGCTACAAGCAAACCGTAAAGACCTGTTGTTTCGGCTACGGCCTGTCCAAGTAACATTGTAGACATGATCTGTCCCTGTGCTCCGGGGTTACGTCCTACTGCAGAAGCACCATGTCCTGCTGCAATACCCTGTCCAATACCAGGTCCGATACCTGCGATAACCGCCAAACCTGCACCGATTGCTGAGCATGCTAAAATTAAATCTTCACCTGTAATATTCATTGTGTTTACCTCCTAAAGTAAAATTTCGATTAGGCTGTTGCCTCCTCTTCGTCGTTCATCTGCTGTGAGATGTAAGTCATTGTCAACATACAGAATACATATGTCTGAATTGCTCCTGAGAACAAATCAAAGTAGATATGTAATACTGATGGCCATACCAAGGCTATCTTTGACAACAATCCATATACCAACGCCATCATAACCGTACCGGAAAGTACGTTTGCGAACAGACGCAGGGATAAGGAAATTGGTACCGCAATCTCACTGATAAGATTGATTGGTAGCCAAAGCGGGAACCACGGTGGTAGTGGCGAACACATATCCACCCAAATGGACTTGAGACTGTTGTGCTTAAATTGGTTGTAATGAATGATACAAAATGTCATTACACCCAAAGCAAACGTCGTTCCATAATCCGCTGTTGGCGGGCGGAGACCAAAGACACCGGAAATATTGGAAATCAATATAAAAATAAAGATAGTTCCAATGTAGTTTCGGAATTTTGGTGCGCTCTTTCCCATGGCATTCGTTACGATACCGTCTAAGAATTCCACAACAATCTCTATGACGTTTTGCACTGAATCCGGAATTTCCTGAGCTTTTGCCATTTTGCGATTCGCAATAACAGCTAAAAGGATAATTACCAGCATTACAATTGCAATACAAACATGAGATGTGGTAATCCAAACCGTCTGTCCAAAGATTTCATAGGAAAACAGACCGTGGATCATAAAGTCGATGTCGTCTGCAGATGCCATCAAAATCGCATTGTTCACAATTTCACCTCCTCATCTTTCTTTGAATTTTCTTCATTTTTTGAAGATGAAAAAATTTTATGCAATAAAGGCTGTGCATATGCACTGACCTTCAAGCCTAGAACACCGATGAAAGCTGAAATCAAATTTCCAAGATTTAGCCACATCATCACAAAAAATACTGCCACCACTGCGAAATACCGCAGAACGGATTTGGCTTTGATTCTGTTTGGAGACGCGTTTTGCGTCCGTACCGTTTCATCCAGTACCACTGCCAAATGAATCGCCATCCCTATGGCACAGGCAATTCCGATACACAACCCGGAAGTATACCGAATCTTATCAGAAACAAACCATACCCCTATCACTTCCACGATTCCTCCATATAAAAGGATACCAAAAAGAAGACCTGGTAAGGCTTCGTTTAATCTTCTAAATTCTTTTATCATTGTTTTTCAAGTACTTCTTAACTATTTTGTATACGGATTCCACACCTGCCGCTGCTCCAACCACGAATCCAATAATAGCGACCCAATCATTATCGATTTTCTTTCCCAGCCAAGCACCGAATATGGTACAGGCTACAATGGGAAGAATCATGGAAATACTTACCTGCATTACCAAAGCAAGGGTTTCCATTACCTGATTTCTTTGTTTGTTATCCATCATACGTCAAAGGATATTTCCCTTCCTGTATGTTCATATTTACGAAAAGCAACCCCCGATGCTGTCAACATCCTCTTGGATGCAATGACACTGGGTGTGTGTTCGTACTTATCACAATCGTAGATTATTTCTTTTATGCCGGACTGAATAATTGCCTTGGCACACTCATTGCATGGGAACAGGGATACATAGAGTTTTGCACCCTCTAAAGAACCACCGCGATAGTTTAAAATAGCATTTAACTCGCTGTGGGTTGTATAGAAATATTTGTTCTCCAGGGGATCACCATCCCGGTTCCAAGGAAATTCATCATCCGAACAACCTCTGGGGAAACCGTTGTAACCCATGGATAAAATCTTGTTGTCGGTACTTACAATGCAGGCACCAACCTGGGTATGAGGATCTTTTGAGCGCATGCCGGATAAAAAGGCGATACCCATAAAATACTCGTCCCAACTAATGTAATCGGTTCTCTTATCACTCATATTGTTCCCCCTTTTCAGGTCTCATCATCAGGTGAATTTTGTTCGAGCTTTTTCACCACCTTCATCAAAGTGGCCTTTAACATCTCGTAACATATACCATACGTTTGTAAGGAGCCCCCATACGGGTCCATGATTTCAAGTTCTTCCCCTACAAACGAAGTAAGCACAAAAGTATTTTCTTCCGTTGCATTTTCTAATTCTTCCAAAAGTTTTAGTCGTTTGGATTCCTCCATAACAAAAACAATGGTATCTTCTGTGATTTCATCATTTTGAATCTGTTTGGATTCGTAATGCTCCACAGTGATTCCATTGGATATCATAACCGCTTCCGTCTTTTGGTTTAAAGGTTCCGGAAAGGCTACAATCAAACCTCTGGATAAAACTTCCATATCCTCATTGCATAATGTTTTAAAAATCTCTGCAGCCATGGGAGCTCTTGTGATTCCATTCCCGGCCACAAAAATTACGCGTTTATATTTTCTCACATTTTCCTCCAAAGGGCTAGTACCTATCGGTAAATTTTTGCGTTTTTCCTTAAATTTCTAGGAAACGGTGATAATCTGATGACCTGCTGCCTTTAAAAGGCGATTCATAATGGCCGCTCCCATATGGGGCGTTTCAAAGGCTTCAGAATAAATCATCTCCATACCTTTTTCATCAAATTCTCTCAGGCTTCCGTATAAGTTTCTTGCAATTTCCTCCTCATGGGAAAAAGAACCTAGGACGAACACATCGCCATAGTGATAAAGACTCTCGGTCTCTGTCGACGCCAAAATCGCTACCTTTTTCCCGGCTTCGGCATCCTGCTTTGCCAAGGAATTGATCTTTTCCACAACGGCCTCTTTGGTGCCTTCGCAAACAATCAGATTTCCTTTGGGAGCGTAATGACGATAACGCATTCCCGGAGCTTTAGGTCTCACTTTTTTGTTTTCAGACATAATGCCGGGATCCATCTTGGCTTCTTTTGTCACAGCTATTACATCTTCCAAAGAAATATAGCCCGGTCGTAAAATCACGGGAATCTCCTCGGTTAAATCAATAATGGTGGACTCCAATCCGATTTCCACTTCGCCGCCATCAATAATGCAATCAATCTTTCCGGACAAATCTTCCGCAACATGTGCTGCCTTTGTAGGACTCGGCCGTCCGGAAGTATTCGCAGAAGGGGCTGCAATCAGACATCCGCTTTCCAGAATCAACTCTCTTGCCACGGGATGGGAAGGAAAGCGAATGGCCACCGTATCCAAACCGCCGGTGGTTTCCTTTGGAATCTCATCATTTTTGTTTAGAATCAATGTCATAGGTCCGGGCCAAAAGGCATCTGCCAGTTTTTTAGCATTTTCCGGAACTTCACGAACGATTTCCTCCAGCTGGGAAAACTTGGCTATATGTACAATCAAAGGATTGTCGGAAGGTCTCCCCTTTGCCGCATAAATCGCTTTTGAAGCATTTTTGTTTCTGGCATCTCCACCCAAACCGTAAACCGTCTCTGTGGGGAAGGCCACAAGACCGCCGTTTCTAAGAATCTCTCCGGCCTCTTTCAGTTCTTCTTTCTCAACGTTATTCGAATCTACTTTGATAAATTTTGTTTCCATCTTTTACATGTATTGGGAGATTACGTCCCAAATCTCTTCATTCTCCAATGTTAATTTCCAAAATGCACATCCGGCCAGCTTATTGGTTTGCATAACCTGAAGCTTCTTTGCCAATGATTCCGCATCTTCAATCCAAATCTGATAGGTCTTTCCGTCTTCTGTAAACTCAGCATAGTACTGACCCTGATCCTCAAGCCAGGTTGAAGTAGCTCCATGCTTTTCCAAATATGCGGAAATCTTGCTCATATGAATGGTGCTGCAACTTACCTTTTCTCCGTCGGTCACCCATAATCTGGTATAGAAAGGCATACCTAAGACAATCTGATCCGCACTGACGTATTCCATCATATCTGTTACACCCTGAGATACAAAATCAATGCTGGCTGTGGATCCCGGCTCACTTCCGGAATAATGTTCATCATAAGCCATAATCACTACATAATCCACATATTTTCCCTGCTCTTCATAGTTATAAAAACTATGGTACTCAGAGGGAACATAATTATCCACAGACAACACCAAATCATTGTTTTCACATTTCAAGGATAATTCACGAATAAACTCAATAAAACCATCGGCGCAGGAATCATCCAACATTTCAAAATCAATATTCACACCATCCAAGTTGTACGCAACAGCCTTTGCCACAATGTTATTAATCAGGTTATCGCGAGATGCTGTGTTGTTTAGCACTGTGGAAGAACTAACGCCGTCCTCCTCAAAATTGCTCACCAATCCCCAAACCTGAATGCCCTGATTGTGGCATTTGGTAACATAATCCATAGAAGCAATGCTTGAAATACCACCGTTGTTATCGGATAAATGGAACCACGTAGGGGAAATTACATTTAAGCCCTTTGTTGCTGCAATGGCCTCATCCAAAGAAGCGTTTCCGGATTCGGAAGTCACCTGATGCCATCCCAGACAAACAGTTTCATTCATGGAAATATGGTTATAGGTGCGCTCCTCTAATCGGGCAGCTACCGTTTCCGTAGTCTTGTCTGTGAGATACTTCGCCTTCAGACAACCCAAAACACCATCTGAAGTCAAAACCCGTACCCATTTGCCGTAGGATTCCACAATGGTAACTGCTTCACCCTTTTCACCGTCTTTTAAGATTTTACTTTTTGGACCGCCAAATTGTCTCAGTGCCATGTCCTTTTTTAGTGTAGCGACATTTTTCTCATATCCAGATGTCTCTAAAACGACACGATTCGGTGTCCCTTCTGTAAGTTCATAGTTTACATCCGTAAAGAGCATTACAAAATCCAAAGACAAATAAACCGCACCGTTTTGTTCGGAAATAATGGTAAGTCCCATATCTTTGGAATCTCTCCCGGAGGAATATACCGACTCACCTTTGTTTACGGAAATCACTTCGGAATCCGTGGTGTAACGCAATATGCCCGCTGAGGCATCATACACATAGCCGTCATCCAAATTGCTCTTTAAAAATGACAATTCCACATAGGGAAGGGAGTTCATAACAATGGCATGTCCATATGCGGCATCCTCTTCTGTCTCCATACAGGTTCCGTTTAAGAACACTACTGCCTCATCTTCCGTAACTGTGGTATAAAAATCCGTCAATTCCATATGTTCCTTTGTAGGAGCATATTTGTAAATATATAAGGATACACCCGCAATTATAAATATCAGCAACGCTACCATAAGCAGCCAGCCCTTTGCATTGAGGTTCAAAAGCTTATTTAGGTTTTTTACAGGGGATTTTCTTCTCTTTCTGTCCATATTGTCCTCCGAATTTATACTTAAAGTGTATTATACCATTTTTGTTTTTAATACACAAAAAGAGGAGACCCTTTTCCATCTCCTCTTCGTACATTTCTCAATTTCATCTGAATTCCCATATTTGCTAGATTAATATGTGAACAATCGGACATCCTTTTTGTCCTTATACTATGCAACAGGAATTACGAATACTACACCATAATCTCTAAAACCCCCTTTCTCAGCTTGTATTCCAACAGCACATCGGTTCCCGCCGGATATGTCAGCATATTTGCTTTGTTTTCTGTTTTCGCTCTTCTTCTTTCCAAAGGAAGCAATCCGTGGTATAAATACTTGTCCTTTTGAGAATAGGTGTCGAATGACACAAAGAAGAACAGAGTGGAATACAACTTAACTGTTGACCCCTTTATACCATCGCTTTTTTACAGGCACAATAGGTTTGGAAAAGGTTTAATAAACACTTAAGATAGTTCAAACTTTTTTTAGATTTTGTTAATAAATATTTAATATTTTACTTTCTTTACATAGACTTTGGCTTTCTTTATAATATAAGTAAGAAGATATCCATAGTATTTTATGGAAAGGTGTGGTGAATTATGAAGATAGAAAAGATCAATGAAAATCAAATTCGTTGCACCCTTACGAAAGAAGATTTAGAACAACGTCAGATTAAACTTTCCGAATTGGCCTATGGTACTCCCAAGGCGAAGTCCCTGTTTAAAGAAATGATGCACTGGGCTTCTTACAAATTCGGATTTGAAGCAGAAGATATTCCTTTGATGATAGAGGCGATTCCGGTTTCATCGGAATCCATCGTTTTAATCGTTACAAAAGTTCCCTATCCGGAAGAATTGGATCCCAGGTTTTCCCGTTTTTCAGAGGGAGATACCCTTACCGATCCGGATGATGACTACTATAGTGATGACAGTGACTACGAGGACGATGAATATGACTATACCCCTCCGTCAAAGACAACCATTCCAAAAATTAATTACGAAAACAGTGCCAATGACATTGTAAAAATCTGCGACAGTAAGGACAGCGAAAGCTCAAAGAATCGCATTTCCAAAATATATCGCTTCCAGTCTTTGGAAGATATTATTCGAGTTGCCCATATTGCAGGGGACGGATTTGAGGGATTGAGTACCCTTATGAAAGCTCCGGACGGCTCTTATGATTTGATTGTGGAAAACGGAAAGTCATCCTTAAAGGACTTCAACCGTTTCTCCAATATTTTAAGTGAGTACGGTTCCGCTTTAAAAGACATTCGCGGCATGGAATCCCATATTCGCGAACAATATACCATTATTCTAAAAGAAGATGCGTTGGCATCTCTTTCAAAGCTTTAAACAAAAAGCCGAGGATTTCTTTTTTGAAACCCTCGGCATTCTTTTTATTTATTTACTTTCCAAGAAATTATTGATCTCGTCCACTAAGTCATCGGGGTTAATTCCGTGAACCATAGCTGCTTCTTCCAATGATTCCATCTGAGAAGCAGGACATCCGAGACAATGCATTCCGATTCCAAAAAGAATAGGTGCGATATCCTGGTCAATCTGTAATAATTCTCCGATTAAAGTTTCTTTTGAAACCCTAGCTGTTGCTTCTGCCATAATTTCTCCTTTCTTTCTTTAAATTCGATTGTGTACTATGGATTATAACAACACTTATAAAGAAATACAATGGACGAATCCATAAAGTTGTCTAAAACCTTTGTATTAATTTTAGTACTTTTTTCCTGTCTTTGTACGGATTTTAATACTTGTTTTCTGAAAATTTATAGCATAAAATCAATTTATACCTTGTAAAGGTTGTATGTATGAAAAGTATATTCGAAAAAGGAGGATTTGAACTATGGCATATGTAATCAGTGATTCATGCGTAAGTTGTGGAACTTGCGAACCTGAATGTCCTGTTGGAGCTATCTCTCAGGGAGACAGCCAGTACGAAATCGACGCTACTGCATGTGTAGAATGCGGAACTTGCGCTGGTGTTTGCCCTACAGGAGCTATTTCTCAGGGTTAATAAAAAGCAAAAGACGTTCGGTTTTCCGAACGTCTTTTTTTATTGCCTTAATTCTCTTTAAATTCTTTTTTGTCCTTAATCTTATTGGCAAATTTCGTGTATTCCGGTAACCATACCAATTCTACCGTTCCTACCGGGCCATTTCTTTGCTTTGCAATAATAATTTCTGAAATACCCTTTTTCTCGGATTCGTGATTGTAGTAATCGTCACGATAAATAAACATAACCACATCCGCATCCTGCTCAATGGCTCCCGAATCACGAAGGTCGGAAAGCATGGGACGCTTGTCGTCTCGCTGCTCCACGCCTCGATTTAACTGGGAAAGGGCAATCACCGGCACCTTTAACTCTCTTGCCAATCCCTTTAGGGCACGGGAAATATCGGAAATTTCCTGCTGACGGGAAACATCTTTTCCAGTACCATTCATTAACTGAAGGTAATCGATGATAATCATATCCAAACCGGTGCTGCTTTGCTGATATTTTCTGCATTTCGCACGCATCTCGGTAATATTCATGGGCTGGGTATCGTCAATAATCAATTTGGATTGAGCAATTACAGAAGCACCTTCCACCAACTGTTCCCATTCGTTGTCCTGTAAATTTCCTGTACGGAGCTTCTGGGCGTCTACCTTTGATTCCAAGGAAAACATACGGTTTACCAGCTGCTCCGAAGACATTTCCAAAGAAAAGATAGCTACAGCTTTATTTTCATGAAATGCTGCATACTGCGCAATGTTCAAAACAAAGGCGGTCTTTCCCATGGAAGGACGGGCTGCCAACAAAATCAAATCCGAAGGCTGCATTCCCGCTGTCTTATAATCCAAATCAATGAAACCGGTGGGAATTCCCGTAATGGCTCCGGTTTGTCTGGATGCACTTTCAATATTACTTAAAGCGGACTGAACAATGTCACTGATAGATCTCGTTGTAGAACCGTCCTGCATTTCAGCCAGTTCTTTAAAGCTTTGCTGAGAACTGTCGATAATAACCGCTGCATCCTGATCCTGGGAAAAGCATTCTGTCTCAATTTGCTGACTGGCACGAATAATCTGTCGTAGCTGAGACTTTTCCCGAACAATTTTTGCATGGGTTCGAATGTTGACGGACACTGCGGTGGAATCCAAAAGTGCCGCTATAAAACCTGCCTCCACAAACTGAGGCGGTGTATTTTTTTGTTTTAATTTATCCTGTAAAATAACGATATCTATGCCGGAGCCTTCTTCATTCAGCTCAATTAAAGCATCAAAGTACAATCCGTAAGGAGCATTAAAAAAGTCATCGGATGTCAGCATGTTTTGTGCGATATCAATGGCTTCCTTATCCATAATCATTGCACCGATTACGGATTTTTCTGCTTCGATACTATTCGGCATAATTCGTGTAACCTGTTCTTCGGCCATGAATTTTCCCCTTTTGGTTTATTTTTCGCTAACGTGTACGCGAAGGGTTGCTGTAACCTTTTGGTGAAGCTTCACCTTAACTTCATGTACACCAAGGCTGTTAATGGCCCCGTCAATTTGAATCTTTTTCTTGTCGATATCTTTTCCGTACTGAGCCTTAACCGCTGTTGCAATTTCTTTGGAAGAAACAGAACCAAATGTTCTTCCGCCCTCACCGGACTTAATGGCAGTTTCCACCAACCACTCTTTCATCTCTTCGGCCAAAGCCTCGGCTGCTGCCAAATTCTCTGCAGCCACCTTGTCGGCATGCTGATTTTGCAACTTCAAATTATTGATATTGGCAGGAGTAGCCTCTACTCCCTGCTTCTTTTTAAATAACACATTTCTGGCGTATCCGTCGGACACATCCACAATGTCCCCCTTTTTTCCATGGGGCTTCACATCTTCAAGTAAAATTACCTTCATAGTTTAATATCTCCTTCATCGATTAAAATATCGATAATGTCTTCAATTCTTCGTTTTACCTCATTTACGCTGCTGTTTTCAATCTGAGCTCCGGCCACATTCAAATGACCGCCGCCGCCCAATCGTTCCATAATCAACTGAACATCGATTTCATCAATGGAGCGGGAAGAAACGTAAATTTTCTTTTTATACTCGGTTACAACAAAGGATGCTTTGATTCCTACAATATTCAACAGTTCGTTTGCTGCCTGCGCACCAACAATGGTGGGGCTTTCTGTGTCTCTCGCATTACATACGGAAATAGCAAAGGAACCATGATAAACTTCTGCATGTCGTACCACTTCCGCTCTTGCTTTATATGCGGACATATCTTCTCGCAACAGCTTACGAACACGGGTAACTTCTGCACCGTTTCTTCGAAGATAAGCGGCTGCCTCAAAGGTACGCACACCGGTTTTTGTCATAAAGTTGTTGGTATCAATCAGGATACCGGCATAAATACAGTCTGCTTCCGTCGGATTGATTACAATCTTATCGGAGAAGTACTGCAACACCTCTGTAATCATTTCACAGGCAGAGGATGCATAAGGCTCAATATAGGAAAGTAACGGATTTGTAATCTGCTCACTTCCCTGTCTGTGATGATCGAAGACCACCACACCGTTTCCTCGGTTTAAAAGCTGGGGACACTCTGTGTAATTGGGACGATTGGTATCCACTACAACAATCAAAGTATAGGGATCCGCAATCAACAGTGCCTCTTCTGAGGAAACAAACATATCTCTTGGATAACCTGCTTCTTCTTTAAAGGTCTCCACTAAGGGGCGCAAAGAAGAAGTAATGGTATTTAATACAATCTGGCAAGGTTTGCCAAGTTCACGGGCACAGCAGAAAACACCAATGGCAGCACCCAAGGCATCCGCATCGGAAATACTGTGGCCCATAACCAAAACCCGGTCTCTTCCTTCCATCATTTCACGAAGGGCCTGAGCCTTGACTCTTGCCTTTACTCGGGTATTCTTTTCCACTTCACGGCCACGAACTCCATAATAGGAAACGTTTTTGCCGTCTTTAATTACAACCTGAGATCCACCACGACCCAGTGCCATATCTATGGCAGCTCTGGCATATTCGGAACGCTGATTGTAGGAAGAACCGTTTATACCGATACCAATACTTAATGTAAACGCATTCTCTGTACCGATTTTCACGTTCTTAATATCTTCCAATACAGAAAACTTATTGTCTTTCAGCTCTTGCAAGCCCTTTTTCTTTAAGACAATAAAGTATTTATCCTTATCTGTCTTTCGAACAATTCCATCTACTTCGCGGAAATACCGGCTGATATTTCGATCCAACACAGCGGTAAGCATGGCTCTTTTTACTTCGTCCACAGACTCCATGATTTCTTCGAAGTTATCCACATAACACAAAACCGGAACCATCTGTTCATCTTCACTGGTTCGTTTTAAGGATTCAAACTCCGTAACATCCTGAAGCAATACCGCAATCAAAGAACCTGTACTTTCTACAAGCAAAGGATCTACCGGCTTTTTCACATCTTCGGTCTGAACTTCAAAATCCATCTTTTCCAAAATGGCATCATAGATACGCTCTTCGTACTCCACCTGGATGACAAACTGATCTGTCTCAGCCCTCTCAATGTTTTCTCTGGTAATCTCCTTAAAAATCGAAGTAACAGATTTTTGATAGCCCTGTTCTTTTCCGGTCAACTCTTTGAATTTCATATTCATCCAAAGAATCTTTCCCTCTCCATCCAAGATGACATAGGGTACTTGAAAATTTCGAAGCAAACGGCTCTGAACAGTTCCGTACTGTACCGCAAATCCTATGATTTCATCGGAGAGTCGCTTTTTATTTCCTTCATAAATGGCAACGGTTATTATGAAATAACCAAGTGTAACCAGAAGCGATGCAATACCAAGACTGCGATGCTCCCACAAAAGGAACAAGCTTCCTCCCAAAAAGATCCACACCATGTAAATGGGTGCTCTCATGTAGCGCAATAATCTACCCTTAGGTGTAATTGTTTCCATTTCTACTCCATATAATTAGGGGCACTTCCCCATCTTTTAACATTCTCACCTATTATATCACTAGTGATATTCTCCACGCAAATCAACGCTGTCGGTATTTCGCACAAACAAATTTGTACGTTTTTACATTGTGGCGATACATCCCGTTTTTTATAATGTAATCAGTATTGGGAAAGGAGTTTTTAACTATGAAATCAGTAAAAATCAACATCAACTCCATTGATAAGGTAAAAGCCTTTGTTAATGTAGTTACAAGATTCGACAATGACTTTGACTTAATTGCAGGACGTTATGTTATCGATGCAAAATCCATCATGGGAATCTTTTCCCTTGATTTATCTCAGGATCTGGAGCTTGTAATCCAGAAAGACACTGACATCGATGCTATAATGGACGCATTAAAGGATTTTATCGTTGGTTAATCCAACAAATGAAAGGTAGGGTAAATATAAAATGGCAAGTATTTCATTAAAAAACATTTGCAAGGTTTATCCCAACGGCTTTGAAGCAGTTAAGGATTTCAACCTTGAAGTAGAAGACAAAGAATTCATCATCTTCGTAGGACCTTCAGGATGTGGTAAATCTACCACACTTCGTATGATTGCAGGTTTGGAAGATATTTCCAGCGGTGAACTT
>JAEEGL014023702.1_pt1 | contig 21608 bp, 9 predicted proteins | sample 9134231 | NCBI WGS metagenome assembly JAEEGL01 (sample SAMN16246548, study PRJNA631951) | gut metagenome | biome: gut microbiome; feature: rumen; material: fiber-attached | host: Bos | place: Iran: Karaj | collected 2018-10
ACGGCCTTTATGCTGCAAACAAGCTTCCCGGTAAAAATCTTATTCTTTGCACTCACTCTCATTATTTTTGTAATTGTTGCTTCAATCTACATAAACGCACAGCTCGGAACCGCTCCTTATGATGCACTTCCTTCTATTATATGCAGCGGTATACAAAAGGTTCCGTTTTTCATCATCCGTATTCTGTTTGATTTTTCTGCAATTGGAATCGGTCTTTTAGCTGCCTGGCTTGGCGGAAAAGGCATTCAAGGCTCGGTAATCGGTTCTGTCTGTATGTCGGTAATGCTGGGACCGGTGATTTCTGTTGTGAGTAAACCACTGGCCAGGGTGCTGAATGGGGGAGAAAATAGCACTTCTGATGATATTTCCTAGACTTTACAACTCGTGTTTCCTATGTTATATTTTAAAGACGAGTTGAAAAATGTCTGGAACTGCTTATAACAATGCTGATAAACAAAAAGTTTGCATTACATATTCGAATTGCCTCTGTATTCAATCAATAATCCATAAAAATAAAAATATCTTAAACTTGAACCTCTTAATAAAGGTCAAAAAATAGATTTTTACAAGGAGAAAAGTAATTTTTTATGAAAAAATTAGTCATATCTGTATTGTTGGGACTTTTGGTAGGAATTGCTTATATTGCAATTATGATGCTTGTTAGTACACCTTTTTTGCTTTTATTCAAAATGGGATTATTAGATATTTCTACGGGAATAACTGCTGTGGATGCTGTTATTTCGAATATAACAGGGAGCTTAAAAGATATAACCGGTAATATAAGTACCATAGCTATTGTTATTATAATAATTCAGTGTATTCTTTTTTTTACTCTAAGTTTTGTTTCTTTTATGTTTCTAAAAAAGGTAATGGAAGTCTTTTTGGCTGATGATGAATATTTCAGACATTTATACGATATAGTATTTGCAATTGTAATGTTTATTCCGGAAATACTGATAATTCTTTCATTGTTCTTTCATTTTCCAGTTGAAATTACAATCTATATTATTTTGGGTATTACTCTGATAGTTTCAATATTTTCTACCACTATGGCAGGAAAAGTTCTTCCAGACTTGATGAAAAATAAAGAAAGTAAATATTTGTTAAAAACAAACATAAAAAATTAGTTATGGATGGATTGTTATGAGTATAAACTTTTTAAGAAAAAATAGTGTATTTTTATTGTTAATCTCATTTTTCTGTAATATATGTTTGTTTGCTGAAAAAGGAAAAAGTGTTGTCGCTCCACAAGAAGAAACTGCTCCTGTTGCACAAGGCAGAATCATTGTTCTTGTTGTAGATATCTCTCAAAGTATAAAAGGACAGCTGGATGCTATTATTGATGGCTTATGTGAAGAAATTGTAGAAAAACGATTGCAGTCTGGAGATTATTGTGTTGTAGTTCCTCTTGGAGATTCTTCTAATTCTGATAAAGCTGATTCTTTTGGTGTTAAGTTCAGCAGCGATAAAGAAAAAATTAAAAACTATCTGCATCAGATAAAAACCTGGATGCCAGCAAATCTTAATACAGATATTGGCGCTGCAATGGAAAAAGCTTTTTTCTATATAAATATGATTGATGCAGAAAATAATGGTGATATGTATGAACCATTGGTATTGTTTATTACAGATGGAGAAATTTATCAGAGCCCTAATAGTAAATCTGCAATAAAATATAATACTCCGGAAAAAATTTTTGAAGCTCCTGAAATGAATCCAAGTCTTAATTCTTATGAAAACTGGTGGTTCCTTGGAATTGAAAATGAAGGAATTCCTCTGGAGCACATTAAGAGTATTGCTCAAAAAGTAAGAGCTTATCCAGAACGCTATGAAACTTTAAATGATATGGACCAGTTTGGCATGCTGTTTGATTTATGGTTGTCGAATATACCGGATCCGACTCCTAAGGATATTGGAAATATTACATTTAGTAATGTTAAGCTTGATGGAAAGGTCTTAAGTACAAAAGCTTCGAAATATACTGTTGTTTCCAATAAGGCTGATAAGTTTTCCTGGGTTATAAAAAGTTCATACAAAAGAAACAATGTTGTTATGAATATTCAGAGTGTTAGGGGCCTGTTTCAAAATGATGATACTGGTAAAACAATGACTTTTGATTTAATTCCTGAATCTGGAAATATTGAACTTGCTCCGAAAACCCAGAGAGAATCCATTCTTAATGTTACCTTACCTGAATTGTCTGGAAAAGGCAAACTTAAGCTTGATGTGAAAACGGAATTGAATAATGCAAGTGCTTCTGCAATAGATGAGATTCCTGAATATTTATTCTTTGTTGAGTTTAAAACACCGCAGCAGATATTACTGGGAAAAATAATTCCTCCTGTTGCAATTGTTGTATTACTCATAATTATATTTATCATTATTAAGATTATAAAGGCTAATGCTGCCATAAAAATCAAGATGGAAATAGTAGGTAAATCTTCTGGTAAAAAAGCGAAAACAGTTTCCGTAAAAAATCATAGCAAAAAAGATTTTGGTTCAAAACCTTCAGCTGCATTTAAGCTTGAAGGTTCTAATTTTGCTTCGGTTGTTGGAAGTCTTGAACGTACAGGAAAACAGACTTGGAAGATAAATAAAATAGATAGTTCTTCATTTGTAAATGAGCAAAACAGTCTTTCTCCATATAAGCTTGGAACAGGAATCAAAATTACTTTGCGGGATGGAAGTACTGTTACTATAAAGTTTACTAAGGCTAGATAGAGGAGTGTTATTATGTTTTTTGTTCAAGGTTTTATAATTTGGGGTATTGTAGTATTAGTAATTGCTATTCTTGCTGTTGTTTTCTGGAAGTTTTTTCTTTGTACCAGAACTGGTTATGAATCAAAAGCTTCTGTTATGGCCTGGGGAATTGGAGTAATGATTGCAACTGTAGCAACTCTATTATTTATTCCATTAATCATGACACAAGCTGATGATGCTATAGAAAGTGTTATGAATGGACTTCAGAAAGAAGTTGCTGAAAATACAAAAAATTTCTTTAAGCAGAATGCAAAAGATGAGTTGGGTAAGGCTTTTGATCAATTATTGGAAGCAAAAGGGATTGAAATAACGCCTGAAATTGAGCAGTTAAAAAGCTCTGCAGTAGAAAATGCAGCAAAGTATGCAGGAAATAAAAGTTTTAGGGAAACAATAGACACTGCATTGAAACTTTTTAAGATAAATGACGAACAGATTTTAAATGTTAATATAAATGAAATATCTGATATTGCATTTAAGGCTGTTGAACCTTATGGTAATTCAATTAAGAAAAGTGAAGTTGAAATGACACCAATGAAAGTTTTTTTTCATAATGTGTTAAGAACTTCATCGCTTTCTTCTGTTTCTGGTGTAGAAAATTTAGAATTACCAAAGGCTGCTACAAAGGCAATAACAAACAGGCTTTCAAAGTTCTTTATAATTGTTAGTTCTATTCTTTCAGTTTTATTATGTGTTTGTATTTTTGTAATAATTTTATTATTGAAAGAACCAAAAATTGAACAGGATGATTTAGAAGAAAGAAATTTTTTGTTTGAGTTTGATAGAAAAAATAAAGTAACAGGTAAAAAGATTTCAGAAGAAATTAATCAATATAACTAGGAATAAATAAAAGAGAGGAAAAAAATATGGCAAAGATTTTTCAACCGACTTTGGTTATTGGTGTAGGTGGTACAGGTAAGGGAATTATTCTTGCATTAAAAAAAATGATTGCAGAAAATTCACCAAGAGGAATGGGAGATTATCCTTTATTAAAGTTTTTAAGTGTTGATACAGATACTTCTTTTCCAGAAGTAAAAACCTCAATTCAGACAATTAAAGCTTCGGAACTTACCTTAAATAAATCAAAAGAAACTTTTTCTTTGCATGCAGATTTTAATACAATACCTGATCTAAAATCATTTCCAGATATTGGAGCCTGGTATCCAGAATCTTTAAAACATAATCTTACTCCTGCTGAATTAGAGAAGGGAGCTGGACAAAGAAAACCAATCGGACGTTTTTCTTTTGCCTGGAATGCAGATACTTTGAAACCACGAATTGAGCAGCTTCTTAGAAATCCGGTAGATGTTGATACCGCAAAGCAATGGGGAATAGGCGAATCCAATCTTGCAAAATTTACAAATGTATTTATCTGTGGTTCTATCTGTGGTGGAACAGGTGCTGGAACTTTCCTTGATATGGCTTATCTTGTAAGACATGTTGCAAGTCATATTTCCAACAGAAGTATTTACATCTATGGTATGTTGGCACTTTCTTCAATCTTTGAGGGAATTCAGGGAGATGAAAATGTCAAACCTAACTGTTATGCTTCTTTAGTAGAAATGGATCACTTCATGAATCCGTTTACTTATCAGAATCCGTACAGAAGATTTTTCCCTGCATACAAAAATATTGGTCCAAGACAGTGGGATTATTCAAAATCTTCTGAAAATGGTCCATTTGATTTTCCATTCCTGTTTGACAAGACTAATAGTGCAGGTTTCTCATTAAACTCAGCAAAAGCATTCAGTGAAATGGTTGCAAGATTCATTTATTTATTGACTGGCCATGAAGTTGCTAACGAATGGCAATCAATGGATAACAATGTAAGAAAAAATCTTGAAACTAGATATATTAAGGAAAAATATCAGAAACCAAATAATTATCGTTCTATGGGTACTTTCTCTGTTATGTTCCCACGCAGAATGGCAATTCAAATGTGTGCATATAAACTGGCAGATGTATATTTTGAAAAGATACTTGATGATTCATATAATCCGCAGGAAATAACTAACCTTGTAGAAAGGTTTATGAACAATTCAAAATTCAATCCAAATACAGATTTATTAAAGAATCTGTTTGATAAATACGCTGCTCAGGATTCTAATTCTGATAGCTTTGCTTCATTTATTGATAACAGAAAGGAAGAATTTCTGTCAGAAAGTGCCGAGTGGGATAAAAAAGAGCTTGTTCAGAAGGTTCGAGACTGGAAAGAAAGTATGGATAAGTATGTAACTGAATTCAAACAGCAGAATTCTGTTACGGCAAGAAATCTCAGACAGGAGTTTTTATCTTATCTGACAAAACAGATTTCAGAACTGGTAGATCTTACCTTGAGAAAAGATGAAGCCAATAGAATTAACAATGAACCAAGAGCAGTAAGAGGATCTCTTGTGAGAACTCAGAAGTTTGTAAAGAACTTATTGGAAATCTATACCGATGCAGCAGAAAAATATCGAAAGGAAAAAGATTCAACATCAGATTTAATTAAGGATGCAGAATCAGAATATAAAGCAAAGGTAGATGATTTGGATTCTACAGTAGATGGTTTCTTCTCAAATAAAAAGAAAATTAGCGAAAGTCTGGAAGATACTATCACTTCTTGTACTTCATATCTTAATGCAAAACGTGAAAACCTTATTGCAGAATGGATATACGAATTGTTTACCGGAATCAAGGAACTCGGTCTTGTTAGATATAATGGATTAATAGCTGAACTTGAAGCAGAAAATCAGATACTGGTTCGCAGCGTTAATGAGTTTAAAGCTATACATGATGAAGTTAAGAATTATCTGCGGGAAAACAAAAATTATGAATCAAATTATCTTTGTGATGTTCTTTTTGATTATAAAGATGATGTTGAAGGAGTATATCAGCAACTGATAGCGGAAAAGGGAGAAGACTATATTTTTGAAGACCTTTCTAAGCATCTTAAGAACAAAGAAGAAAATTTTGGTGATTCTTATGAAAATCTTAAAGATTTTACTCATCAGCAAATGCTCATTGCTATTCTCCGCTGTACAGAAGAATATTTTAAGGAACCAGTAAGCAAGATTAATATTTCTGATAAGCTGCTTAAGAACGATGAAAAGCTTAATCTGCTTCTTAATGGTAATTACTACAACAATGCCAGTATATACCTTGGACTTGATGGTGGTCAGCTATCAGAAGTTGGTCTTAATCTTGAAAGTTCACGATTCTTTGCTATTACAATACCAGATGTTTACGATACCTGTCCTTGTCGTGGAATTGTAGGAAAGGATAGTGTACAAAAACGTTGTCCTGTAGATGAAGATGAAGAAAAATATAGAGGAGATAATGCCTGTCCTCATTATCCAAATTGTCTTAAAAAGCGCGTTCTTGATAATGCTCCTAATAATCTTGCAATTGTGCCGACTTCCGAAACAGCAGAAATAAATATTGTAACTACAATAGCAGGTTATCCACTGCATGCTGTATCATCAGCAATACATGATTGTAAGCCTATATATGAGCAATTAAAAAATAAATATAAGGAAGAGAATAAAGCTTCTGGAAAACAGGAGGAAAAACTTCATATGTTTGGACCTGTTGAGTTTGATGATTTAACAGTCAAATCTGAAGATCCTCTGGTATTAATGAAGCCATTTAAGAAGACAGTCATGTTTGCTCTTGCTTTAGGACGTTTAATCATACGCCCTCTTTCTGTAGATTTTGTAACACAACGAGATTTGGATGCTAATCGCCGTGATAATCCAAGCCTGCACCTTGGAGAAAGTATTGAGGATTTATACAGACGTTTCCAAAGTACAAGAGCAGAAGATCAGCGTGCTGTTAAACAGGTTTCGGATGAAATGAAATATGTCAAAGATTTTGTAACATCTAATGAGGAAGGAAAAGCTAAGCTTGGAGAAAAACTAAAATCTTCTTTTGAAGAACTTAATAAACAGCCTCCTGCTGGAATACTCGCAGAAGATATTGATCTTATAGATGAGATTTCCAGAGAGATTTGTGGGCTTGAGCTTGTTAAAAAGTCTGAAAAGAACCAGATTTTTTGGTAGTCCGATTATCATAATTTAAGGAAGAAATTATGGAAATAAAAGAGCGTGATGTAATTCTTATTGGTTTGGGTGATTTCGGAAAAAAAACTATTGATTTATTTAATAGTTTTCTTGATGAAAGAAAGCATCAGATAAAACCAGAAGTTCTAAAAAAAATAAATGTATATACAATAGACTTCCCAACAAAGGGGCCTTTTAACTATCAGTATTTGTCAGAAAGAATAGATGTCTTAGTTAAAGACAGTCAGGCAAAAAAATTTAATGGTAAGTTTTCATATATTTTTGTTGGAGATTTATATGATGAAGGTACTTCTACTTATGCGGTTGATTTTGCCTATCTGCCTTGGACAATAGAAAAATCTGGATCGTTGCATAAAAGCGATGTATTAGGATTCTTTACATTTGCAGATGCTTATGGGGCTACTGTGACAGCTAATAATAAGGCGATGGTATCAATTCTTAAGTATTTTGAGAAAATGAATGATATCGATTATGCAAATGAATACACACCTCCTTATAAAGACCCTAACGGTTATGATTTTGGCGCTATCAGTAGTCCTACAGGGCCGTTTGACAGAAACTATGTAATTGTTACGCCAGGAGGTCAGGAAGAAGTTGATAGAGATACTTCACAGATTTTTGCGGAACGAATCTTCTATGAATTATTCTATTTATCAACAATTTATTCTGAAATAGAAAAACAAAAGCATGGAGAACGGGATAGAAATGCAGGAAAATTGTTCTCAAGTTTTTCGATGATTCAAATCTCACGTCTGGAAGATTTGCAGCATTATTTCTTAAAATACACACGCGAAGATCAGATTTCTGAATATCTTCTGGCAGATTCTATAAAAGGTACTGATTTGGAGTATTATCAGAATCAGTTTTTAAGACTGCTTGATATACCTGTTGATAAACAGTTTCCAATTAACCGCGCTGTAAATCTGTTTATCAATGAAAATAAATCATCTCTTTCTCAATTACTTGATGTTTATCAGAGTAAGCAGAATGATGATTTTAATGATTATATATCAACCTGTAAATCAAAAATTGAATCAAAACTTCAGGAGTTAACACCAAAGTATACAGAGTTTACCCGTACACAGATAGATAAAATGTTGGAAGCCTTTGAAAAAGGTTATCAGCAACTTTTTAATATAAATCGTCTTACAGGAAATATTAATACCTATATTTTATACATAGAAAAATTATCTGAAATATTAAGTAATTGGGAAAATAACTTTAAGACAATACTTGAAGAAACTAAAAATCTTTCTATGGATGCTGATTATTCAAATGCAATTGATGCTATTACTAAAATTCAAAAAAACTTTCTTTATAAGATTCCACTTTTTGTTCCAATCAGAAGAAAGCTTATAGAAAATGTAATTCTTAGTCTTCCTTTGGAAGATTATTTGAGGGGAATTATAAAGAAAAACATAGCTCAGTCTTTCCTTGATCAATGGGAAGATAAATCATCTGCATCCAGAAACCCGGTTCAAGATTGTAAAGAGTTGATTGAAGCATTAAAGAAAATGAAAAATCTTATGACTGTTAAAAAAACACAGATAAAGCAGAAAATAAACTACATTTCTAATATGCCTTCATATTATTATGTTATTTTCCAAAAAGACCAGAATGAATATACAGAATTGCTCAATCAGATTAGAAGCGAACATTTTGGAACTGCAAAAAAATCTGATTTGGAAAAACAGGCTAAAGAATTCTTTAAAACCTGGACAGAAGGTAAAAATCGTCAGCAAATCACTAATTCTTCAGAGTTCATCAAATATTTTGATGCCTTTATTGAAAGTAAAACTGTTTCTTCAATGGAAAGCATTTCTGTAAATGGAAATACAGATGAGTTCGGTGCCTGGGCAGAAGATGCTGTAAGGAGTATGGAAAATAGGACGGAGCAGCTTGCACACAAATCCTTCAAATCTGACTCAAAGCCAATAGGAGAGAAAAAAGTATTGCTTAATCCAGAACGAAAAATGGATCAGTTGTCAGAAAAGATAAAGGACAAAATTAACGAAGTACAGGGGATGGGTGAAATTGTTGTTCCAAGAGAGTTTACTTTGGGTTCCGTTGTATATTTCCAGGATAATTTATGGATGAATAAAGATGAATTCCATAAGTATGAGATTCTAGGCAAATATAAAAATGAAGCTACTCCTTCTGCAAAATACACAGAAAATGGTAAATCTACAGTAGTTAATACTCCAACAGGGGAAAGAAGTGAGCCTGTAAGCAATTCTACTGTTTATGATTCTAATACATTTACACAACAACAAAATGACCAGGTTCTACAGCCAGTACAGTCATCTTCTACAGAAAGTGAATATCCTTCTGAAGAAGAAATGACCTTTATGGATAAAAATATCCGTGCTGTTCTTTTGGATTTCTGTGAACCATGGGTAATGCTAGCTTGGTATAAAGGAAAGTTTGGAGAAGAAAAAGAAACTTTGTCTGACGGTCAGGTAAGAAAGCTTTCAAAGTCTATAGACCTTGGAGAACTGTTGCAGAGTCTGGAAGAAAAACAGCTTCATGATTTTGCAAAAGAAATCGGTTGTCCTGTAAGCCCTATAAGAGACAGACAAATTGATTTAATTGTAAGATTTGTTAAAAAAAATAATGGTTAATAAAAGAGGAAAAAATGGCTATTTTACTTGGTATTGATTTAGGCACTACAAATTGCAGTGTTACAGCAATTGATGAAAATGGAAATACAACTGTTATTAAGAATAGGGATAATGAATATATAACACCATCTGCTGTATATTTTAATACAATTCCAAATAATTATATTATCGGGAAAAGAGCTAAAGAAAAGGCTTCTACAGATCCAAAAAATCTTGTTACGCTTGTAAAACGAGAGATGGGTAAAGTAAAAGAAGAAGTTCGTTTTAGTAGAAATGATAGAAAGTTTGAACCTTATGTTTATTGGGGAAAAACCTTTTCTCCTGAAGAAATATCATCAAAAATATTAAATCAATTAAAACAGGATGCACAAAATGTTTTGAACTGTGAAATAAAAAAAGCAGTAATAACTTGTCCTGCTTATTTTGGTCAAAACGAAAAAGAAGCTACCCGTTTGGCCGGTGAACTTGCAGGTCTTGATGTTCTGGAAGTTATTCCGGAACCAACCGCTGCCTGTTTAAAATATGGAACTATATCAAATAAAGACAGAGAACGAATCTTTGTGTTTGACTTAGGTGGTGGAACCTTTGATATAACAATTGTTGATGTTACAAATGGTCCTTCTGGAAAGAAAATTGATGTTCAGTGTTGTGGAGGCGACTCCAAACTTGGTGGGGCAGACTGGGATTTCTATATTTTGGATTATATGTTAACCCAGTTCGATAAGAAATATCATGTAGACCTTGCATTTGAAGAAGGAGAAGAAAAATCTGTTACTTATGGAAAACTTACTCTGGATGTTGAAAAAGCAAAAAAAGAATTGTCAAAGCCTGATGTTACACAAACTACAATTACAATGGAATATGGTGGAGCTAGGCTTGAAGAAGTTATATCAAGAGAAAAGTATGCAGAAATAACAAATCAGCTTACTGAACAATGCCGAACTTATTGCCAGAATCTATTGAGCGATAATAATCTTACCTGGAATGATATAGATACAATCTTAATGGTAGGCAGTATGAGCAATTGTATTTTTATTCAGGAAGCACTCAAAAATTGGAGCGGAAAACAGATTCAATTTGGAATTATCAATCCTAAAACTTGTGTTTCTGAAGGTGCGGCAATCAGAGCTTATTCAAAATTATGCGCGTCGGAAGGTCGTAAAACAGTTGTAAATACACATGCACAATCTTTCAAGTATGATTCCGAAGAACAGGAAGAAATTGCTGAAATCGAATCAAAGTCAAATACAGCACAAAGAGTTTCCACCGTAATTGAATCAGCAACAAGTGTTCTGCCTGCTTCAATTTGTCTAAAACTTTTACGAAAAGGTGAAGATTACGCATACAAAATGCTCACGCAAAATCAATCGTATCCGTGTTCTTTTGTAAAAGATTTCCCATTAAGCAAAGATAATATGTCGGAAGTAACATTAACTGTTCTTGAAGGCGAAAATGAAAATCCGTCATATTGCATAGAACTGGGAAGTGCAGTTCTTCCTTTGGAAGGAAATCATTTAAAAGGAGATAAGGTAAAAGTTTCCTTTAATGTTGATGAAAACGGAATTATTCAAGTCTCTGGTGTAGATTTAAAGACAAATAAATCTGTAAAAGCAGAAATAAGAAGAAATAATACGTTATCGACATCAGAAATTGAAAACGCAAAGGCAGCAGCAGAAACAGATGAGTTTGAATTAGCATAAAGGAAAGAGTATGAGTAAATCGAAATCTAAAAAAAACAGTAATAAAAACAATGTCAATTCTTCTGTAAGTAATCAAGAAGAGAAAGAAAATATCAGCTCGCAATCAGATTCTGATGAGTTTTCTCTGGGTGAATCAGAAGAGTTTTCTCTGGGAGAATCAGATGATTTGTCGCTTGGAGGAGCTGATGATTTTTCTTTGAGTGAATCTATGGATTCTCCTTCCAAAGAAGTTGAAAAGAATACAGATAGCGATGTAGACATAGAACAGTTTTATTTAGATTTTGTAAAAAGCTATGATGAATCAACTTTTGGCGACAACGAATACGAAGATTATATTCTACAGGGAAATATTAATTCTCTGGATATATACACATATTTTGGACTCAATCCTTTCCAACTTCCCTCAGATGCTGATAAACAGAGAATATTAGATTTTTGCGATAAGCTTTCTGCCGAAGCTGAAAAACTGACAAGAACCAATACAGCTAAAAGAAATACTATAGTTGATTGTATTGGTGTTTATAAAGGAATTTTTACTTCTGGTAAAAGCGAAAATATAAGAAATAAACTGGAAACAGGTGCCTGGAAAAAGTTTGAAGATACTATCGAATCAAAATGCGATGATAAAATAGTTGAAATAGATGAAATGGTAGAGCTTTTTAAGTCTGGTAAACGACTTGGCCTTTACTACGATAACGAAAGTAGAAATACTTTTAGAAACAGACTGATTGAAGAAATAAAAAAGCGAAATACTGAAATTGAATCTGTTGACGATGCATTTAAAAAATGGTTTCAAGATTATTCAGCACAGAATCCAAAAGCATTACTTAATACACTTCAGAATAGAATCCTTATTGCCGGTAAATATAAAAATTATAAGAAAGATAGTGATTATATAAATGATGAATCTTCAAATATTTCTGATCAGCAGTATATTGATAATATAGAAAACACTCTGGCTTCCATAGGTCTAAAACTTATAAATCCAATAGAAGAATTAGAAGAATATATCAGTAAATATGTTTCAGAACATAATGTTGATATGAAAATGCTGTCAGAAGCAGAGTATAACGCTTTTAAAACAAAGGCAGATGATTTAGGCATAACTGAAAAACAATGGAATGACTATATTAAGGGAAAGAATATCAATTATATTTCAGATGAGCAGCGAATTACAAACCTTACTAATGAATCCCTGAATGCCAAAAAAGAAAAACGTACTAATGAAGTTGCAAATAAGATATTGGAACTGTTACCGGTAATTACTGAAGTTCTTGACAATGGAAACGATTTAAAAGCAGTTAACAGGCTGATTCAGGAATCTTCAAAGTATATAGGACAGGATATCTATTCTGAACGGATTGCAAGATATACAGACTTTAACAATAAGGTTTCAAAATTACATGAGCTTAAGCACAAATTACAGGAAAGCAGGAGCGCCGAACAAAAGAAGAAAAGAAAGAAAAAAATAAAAATATTTATCTGGCTCTTTGTAATAGCTGCTTTAGGTGCTGGTGGTTTCTTTGGGTATAAATATATAAAAACCGATGCAGGAAAAGAAAAGATAGCAAGTGTAAAAAATTACTTCAAAGGTGTTTTCGATAAATGGGAGCAGAACAGGCTTGAAAAGCAATTAAGTAAATTAAATGGTGCTATTGGCGAAGATTATATCTTTGTAGAAGGTGGCACTTTTGAAATGGGAAGTATATCTGGCGATTCAGATGAAAAGCCTGTGCATAATGTAACCCTTGATAGTTTTTATATCAATAAGCACGAAGTTACACAGGCAGAATGGCAAAGTGTTATGGGCAGCGACAGTACTCCTAACTATTTTAAAGGAGAAGATAAGCCTGTCGAACAGATATCCTGGTTTGATGCTGTTGAATATTGTAATAAACGAAGCGTTGCCGAAGGACTTACCCCATGCTATACAAATCAAAATGGTGAGTATACTTGTGATTTTACAGCTAATGGTTATCGATTGCCAACAGAAGCTGAGTGGGAATATGCTGCAAAGGGTGGAAACAAGGCTTCTAATGGCAATACATACAGTGGTAATAACGAAATAACATTGGTTACCTGGTATAATGACAACAGTAAAAATACTACACATGATGTTATGAAAAAAGAACCAAACGAACTTGGTCTTTACGATATGAGTGGAAATGTTTGGGAATGGTGCTGGGATTGGTATGGTGCTTATAGCAGCGAAGAGCAGACAAATCCACAGGGTGCAAATTATGTTTCATCTCGTGTTATTCGTGGAGGAAGCTGGTACAGTGGTGCAGATTCTTGTCGTGTAACTCTTCGCGGTAGTCGTGTACCAGAAAAAGTCGGAAGCTTTATTGGTTTCCGAGTGGTGCGTTCAAATATAAGTGTAAAAAACATAAAACAATTGGAAAAAGCTCAAAAAAAGGCTGAAAAAGAAAGATTAAAACAGGAAAAACTTGAGCAGAAGCAACTGGAACAGGAGCAGAGAGAGAAAGAAGATGCTGAAATGGTAGCAAATAATTTACGCTACGAGCAGGAACTTTTGGAGCAGCAAAGATTAGAAGAAGAACAATGGCGGGTAGAAGAAGAACGCAGACAAGCCGAACGGGAAAGTACATGGGAATCAAGCGGATGGGAGTCAAGTGGATTCTCATATAGTTTATCAACTTTTGAAAAAATAGAACTTGTTGTTCTTATTATATATTTTATTGTAATACTTATTGTTTCAATTGCTGAACAGAGTGTTGCAGTCTTTTTTGTATGGTTCCTTTTTCCTGCAGCAGGATTGATTGGTGGAAACTTTTTGGGACAATGGCTGCAGGATATTGTCAATCGAGAAACCTTTGCAATCATACTTGCTGTCATTGGAGCAATTATTGGTCTTGTGGGTGGTTTAGGTGGACTATTTGTTGGATTGATTGTTGGGTGGATTGTTGGATTTTTGTTAAGTGCTATTATTTTTATAATCATTCCTATAGTTCTTGTTGCACTTGGCTGTGTTATAGCATATTTTATTTCTGTTGCAACTGATATAATTTAGTAAAAAAAGGTAAGGAGTTTTTAATGATTGATGAAGATTTTTGGTTAGGTGAATCAGATGATTTTTCTCTTGGAGAATCTGATAATCTGGCACTTGGCGATCCATTTGATTCGGAAGAAAATACTTCATCAGTCACAGAAGAAAAAAACTCAGAAACAGGTTCAGAAATAGATATAGAAAAGTTTTATAAAGATTTTGTAGGGGCATTTGTAAAATCCAAAAGTAAAGAGCGTGAATATGAAAACTTCGTGCTTCGTGGAGGAATCAAAGCAAAAGTAATTTACGACTTTTTCAAAATAAAGCCCTTTCAAATGCCAACAGAATTAGAAAAGCAAAGAATAGAAGAGCTTTGCAACAGACTGTCTGCTGAATCTGAGATTTTTATAAGAACAGATATCGAAAAACGTAATACTCTTGTTGATTGCATAGGTACATTAAAATCTTTTTTTACAACTGGAAAAAGTTCCTCTATTAAAGAAAGACTGGAAGAGCTGACATGGAACAGTTTCGACATTACCATTGATGAAAAATGTGATGATGGAATAGTCGAGATGGATGAGACCATAAGCCTTTTAAAATCAGCAGAAAAGCTTGGGCTTTTTTATGATTCTCAGAGTAAAGAACTTTTTATTAATAAACTAAAAGAAAAAATAGAAGAACGTGATGCAACAATAGATACTTTCGAAGATGCATTTAAAAAGTGGTTCGAAGAATATGCATCACAAAATCCGAATGCTTACAGTAATGCTACTGAAAATCAAATTATTATTGCCCGCAAATATAAAGAGTTCACCCAAAAAAGCGATTATATAAACGGTAAAACTTCAAATCTTACAGATAAAGAGTTTGTAATTAAACTTGAAGAAAACCTCGAAAAAATGGGGATAAAGCTTACAGCTCCACAGAAAGATGTGAATGTTGAGCAAGAAGAAACAATTGAATTAGAGAATGATAAAAATACTATTGAAGAGCAGAATGAAAATATTATTGAACAGCAGAATGCTGATTTACAAAACTCTCTTCTTCACACCCTTCATCAAAATTTATTTAATGTTCTTCTGCAACATCTGGAGAATTTAAAACAAGATGAAGAAGAAAAGAAAAAGTTAGAACTGGTACAGGCAGAGCCAATTGCCCCAAAAAAAGATGTAACTGTAGAACAGATAAAGATGGCCCAAGATATTTCAAAAGATATGGTATTGATTGAAGAAGGAACTTTTCAAATGGGGCTTACAATTGAATGTTTATCTGAAGAAGATTTTGTTCTTGATGAAGAGAAATTAAATGAAATGATACATTATTCTGACGCATTACCAAATCATACAGTTTCTTTGAATAGTTTTTATATGAACAAACATGAAGTAACTCAAAAAGAATATGAAACAATAATGGGATATAATCCAAGTGTATTCAAAGGGGAAAATAAACCTGTTGAAAGTGTTGATTGGTATAAAGCTGTTGAGTTCTGTAATACTTTAAGTGGAATATTAAAATTAACTCCATGTTATACAAAAAAAGGAGATACATATATTTGCGATTTTACTGGGAATGGGTACAGACTTCCAACCGAAGCTGAGTGGGAATATGCTGCAAGGGGTGGAAAAGAAAGTAAATGGTATAAATATAGTGGTAGTTATAATATAGATTCTGTTGCATGGCATCTAGAAAACAGTAACGAAAAAACGCATGATGTTATGACAAAAAAAGCTAATGAACTTGGACTTTATGACATGAGCGGAAATGTTGGTGAATGGTGTTGGGATTGGATGGAATATTACCGTAATTTTATTACCGACTATCAAATTAATCCAAAAGGACCAACGAGACCAACCGATAGAATAGTGCGTGGCGGTGATTGGAATAGTTTTTCACAACCTTTGTCTTGTTGGTTTTCATTATGTTGTGTTTTTTCCAGACATGCTCTGCCTGCCGGTAAACCGGACAATAGAACTGGTTTTAGAGTTGTACGTTCCAATTTTAATACACAAACTGAGAAGTCTCTGCAGCAGGAAGAAAACAGACAGAAAGGATTCCAACAGTCAGAAGAAGAAATTCTTGAACAAATACAGATGCGAAGAGAACAGGTTCTTAAAAAAATAGAAAAAGAACGGGAAGAAAAAGAACGTGCGGAAAAAGAACGAGAAGAAAAAGAACGAGAAGAAAAAGAACGTTGTTTTGAAAATCCTTTTGTTTATGTAGAAGGCGGAACTTTTCTTATGGGCAGTGCTTATGAAGACGAAGCTCCAATTCATAAAGTAAGATTGTCCAGTTTTTATATTTCTAATCATCTAGTTACACAAAAGGAATATGGAACAATTAATGACCGTAAGCCAATAACACAGGTTAGCTGGTATGATGCTATAGATTATTGCAATGAATTAAGTTTAAAAGAAGGATTAACTCCTTGTTATAAAAAAGCTTTGCTTGGTAAAAAATATACTTGTGATTTTATTGCAAATGGTTATCGATTACCAACTGAAGCCGAATGGGAATATGCCGCAAGAGGCGGTAATAAAAGTAAAGGCTACAGATATAGCGGAAGCAATGATATTGATTTGGTAGCCTGGTATTATAAGAATTCTGGTCAAACAGTAACTCATAAGGTTATGGAAAAACAACCAAATGAGCTTGGCCTTTACGATATGAGTGGCAACGTATGGGAATGGTGCTGGGACTGGTATGGAAGATATAGTCAGGGGGATCAGACTAATTCACAAGGTGCTTCTTCTGGTAATTTACGAGTATTACGTGGCGGCAGTTCTGTTGCAGGGTCTTGTTATTCTACAAATAGAAGTAAGATTGAACCTGATTGTAAAAGTGATACTATAGGGTTCCGTTTAGTACGTTCAGCATATTAGATATCTTTTCAAAATTAAAAGCAAATTGGAATAAAAACATAGATTAGGAGTTTTTTATGAATGAAGATATTTTTTCATTAGGAGAAAAAGAAGAAACAAATATCTCTCAAACTGCTGATGTTTCAGAAGTTTTGGTTAATACTGAATGTGTGGATATTGATGAATTTTATGACGTAATGGTAAAGAATTGGAGAGAAGGAAAATCCAGTTCTTATGAGATTTATCTCCAGCAGGGAAATATTCCGAGTGTGACTTTATATAAAATCTTAGGGTTGAGTCCATTTGCAATTCCAAATGATGATGATGTAAAACGTATTGAGAGCTGGAAAAATGAATGGATGAAAGAAGCCGAAAAGTTCCAGAGAATCGACTTAAGCAAAAAGGAAGATATAGTTGATGCAGTTGGAAGTCTTGCTGCATTGTTTTTGAATAAGCGCAGAAACGAAGAGTTTACGGAAGTATTAAAACAATCGACTTGGGGACATCTTTCAACTGTAATTTCGGAAAAATGTTCTGATGGTGTTGTCGAATTATACGAAATGGCTTCTATTCTTAATGTTGCAAAAGATTTAGGTTTACTTACAGAACATTTGCAATCAGAAACTTTGGATTCAATCAAAAATGAAATTAATAATTCTGGTGCTAAAATCCAGACTATTGATGATGCTTTTGAAGAGTTTTTCAAAGATTATACATCTCTGAGTACAAATAATATTATTGATAATGAAACAAACCGGACTAATTTGTATGAGAAATATAAGGAATTAATTGAACTTGAAAATATTGTTTCTGATACATCTGATTTGAATAAGAAAAATGATGGGACAGTTACACTTGAATCATTCTTGAATTATTTGAAAACTCATAATCTTTCATTGAAATCAGCTGTAGATGTTTTTACCACAGATTATTTTAATAAATATAAAACTTCACATAATTTATCACAGCCTTTGTCTGCCGAAGATTACGGAGCCTTAAAAGCTGTTGCTGTAACAACTTACGGGCTTACAAATAATGAATGGAATTATATTGAAGCTGCTAATAATATAACGATTGAAAAAGGTGTTTCACAAAAGGAACTTGATGTCCTGAAATCACAGATTGAACAATTACAAAAACAGAATACCGAAGTAGCTGTGCAACCTCAAAAAAATGGTAAAAGCCTGAAAAATATTGATGATGCAAATATATCTCCAAAAAGCAGAATTGTTGCATTAATGCTTTGTCTTTTTTTAGGTCCGATTGGTGTTCATAGATTTTATGTAGGTAGAGTAAAGTCTGGTATAATGGTGATTCTTGTTTCAATAGTTGCTTTGATTATAACAGCAATTTCTTTAGGCTCAATGACAGGTTTACTTTATCTTTGGACTATATTGGATTTTATTTTCATTTTAGCAGGTAAGTTTAAAGATAAAAGAAAATTACCTGTAAAAAAATGGTTCTAGTGATTTTTTTAAGATAAAAACAGAAAAAATCCATAATATAATTATAAAATCAGCAGTGACATATGTCGGCTGTTAAATTATACAAAATCTTGGTCTCAATCCTTTTAAGACTACTAAAAAAGTATGTCCTTTTCATTTTTAGCAAGTTCAAGTCCAAAAATCTCTCTGGAAATCTCATCAATAAGCTCAATATCTTCTGGACATATTCCAGCAGGAGGCTGTTTATTAAACTCTACAAAAGAAGATTTTAGTTTTTCTCCAAGCTTAACTTTTCCTTCCTCATTAGATGTTACAAAATCTTTGACATACTTCATTTCATCCGAAATCATTTTAATCGCAAGCTGGTCTTCTGTCTTTGTACTTTGGAAACGTCTGTATAAATCCTCAATATTTTCTCCCAGGTGCAGGCTTGGATTATCACAGCGATTAGTATTCAAATCTACTTGTGTTATATAATCCACAGAAAGAGGCTTTATTATCAAACGTCCTAAAGCAAGAGCAAACATAACAGTCTTTTTGAATGATTTCAATAATACAAGCGGATTTTCAGACCTGACTGTTAAATCTTCAAACTCAACAGGGCCAAACACGTGAAGTCTTTCTTCCTGCGTTCTACAAGCTTTATTTTCTTCCGCATATATTCTCTTCAATTGTTCATATACTGGCTTACAGTCATGAATTGCTGTTGAAACTGCATGCAGAGGATAACCTGCTATTGTAGTTATTATATTTATTTCTGCTGTTTCTTTTGTTTGTATAATTGAAAGATTATCTGATATGTTTTGAACATTATCAAGAATGAGTTTTTTAAGACAATTTGGATAATGAGGGCAGGTCTTATCACCTTTGTATTCTTCTTTATTTATATCTATCGGACATGGAGAGAAGCGGTCTACCTTTCCTTCCATTAATTTGCAAGGGCAATCCTCGTAAATATTTGGTATGGTAATAATATGATAAGTTTGCTTTTCCAGGTTAAGTCCAACATCTGTCAATTGATTTTTATCCAGGCCGATATACGCACTGGCATTCTTAATGTAAGTACCATTAAGAAGCAACTGGAGTTTTGCCCTGTTCTTAAGCAGTTTATCAGAAATATTGATTTTACTTACTGACTCCGTAAAATATTTTTCTGCACAACGAAGAATGGTTATAAGCATTCTCTGGTAATTAAAATCTTTAAGGTTTTCATAAGAATCACCAAAGTTTTCTTCTTTGTTCTTAAGATGATTTGAAAGGTCTTCAAGAAGATAGTCTTCTCCCTTTTCCGCTATCAATTGCTGATATACATCTTCAACATCTTCTTTATAATCAAAAAGAACATCACAAAGATAATTTGATTCGTAATTTTTGTTTTTACACAGATATTTCTTCACTTCATCATGTATAGCATTAAACGCATAAACGTCCCGAGCCAGTATCTGATTTTCTGCTTCAAGTTCAGCTATCAATCCATTATTTTTCTCAACTTCAGTTTCGTTGCTTCCTGTTAAAAAATCGTATATCCATTCTGCAATAAGGTTTTCACGCTTAGCATTAAGATATAAGGTACATGAATCAATTGTATTTTCCAGACTTTCATTAATTGTTTTTTTATTTGATAAGAGTTTGTTTATTTTAGATTCCAGAGTTTGAATATTTTCATTATATTCAGATTCTGCATCTGCAATAAACTTTAATGTATAATCTTTTTCCTTTTTATATTTTTCTGCTGCATCGGTATAGATTTCCAGCAAGTTCTTAACGAACTTCTGAGCCCTTACAAGGGACCCTCTTACTGCTCTTGGTTCATTGTTAATTCTATTGGCTTCATCTTTTCTCAAGGAAAGATCTACAAACTTTGAAATCTGATTTGTCAGCGAAGATAAGAATTTCTGTCTGAGAATTCCTGATGTAACAGAATTCTGCTGTTTGAATTCAGTTACATTCTTATCCATGCTTTCTTTCCAGTCTCGAACCTTCTGAACAAGCTCTTTTTTATCCCACTCGGCACTTTCGGACAGGAACTCTTCCTTCCTGTTATCGATAAATGAAGAAAATCTATCCGAATTAGAATCCTGAGCAGCGTATTTATCAAACTGATTTTTGAACGAATCTGTATTTGGATTGAATTTTGAATCATTCATAAAACTTTCTACAAGATTAGTTATTTCCTGCGGATTATAAGAATCATCAAGAATCTTTTCCAAATAAACATCTGTAAGTTTATATGCACACATTTGAATTGACATTCTGCGTGGGAACATAATAGAATAAGTTCCCATTGAATAATAATTTATGGGTTTATTATATTTTCCACGATTATAATGGCACTCTATGTTTGGCATAAGACAGTTATTTACGGCCATCCATTGATCTGCAATTTTATTGTCTTTTTCTAAACTATTAGCAGTAAATGAATAAATAAACTTTGCACATATTTCGCTGAATGCTCTTAGTGAGTTTAATGAGGAGCCTTCACTATTAGTCCTGTCAAACAGGAATGGAAAATCAAAAGGTCCATTTTCGGAAGATTTTGAATAATCCCATTGCTTTGGACCAATATCTCTATATGCAGGGAAAAAACTTCTGTACGGATTCTGATAAGTAAACGGATTCATAAAGTGATCCATTTCTACTAAAGAAGCATAACAATAAGGCTTGATAAATTTATCACCTTGAATCCCGTCAAAGATTGAAGAAAGAGCCAATATACCATAGATATAAATACGTCTGTTGGAAATATGACTTGCAACATGTCTTACAAGATACGCCATATCAAGAAAAGTTCCAGCACTTGTACCACCAACAAGAGAACCGCAAATGAATACGTTCGTACTAGCAGAAAGATTTGTATCAACTGTATTCTGCAAGAGTAGAGAAAGCTTTTGATAAAGCTTATCTGCATTCCATGCAAAAGCAAATCTTCCAACAGTTCTTCTTCCACAACCAAACGAAAAAGAATCTGGAGTAAGCGCAAATTTCAGAGAATGAGGAAACCATTCGTGTATTTTAGGAAAGTCAGCTTCCAAATCAGGAAGTGTGTTATAATTAACATTAAGAGAAAAAATCTCTTTTTCAGGATCTAATCGCAGTTCATTTCTATCAATTGTACTGATTTCACTATAAGTTTCATAACTTGCAGGATTATTATCT
>JAEEGL016001595.1_pt1 | contig 21608 bp, 18 predicted proteins | sample 9134231 | NCBI WGS metagenome assembly JAEEGL01 (sample SAMN16246548, study PRJNA631951) | gut metagenome | biome: gut microbiome; feature: rumen; material: fiber-attached | host: Bos | place: Iran: Karaj | collected 2018-10
CCGATTCCGCTGTAAGAAGGCTCTTGTTTGACGCTGGCGACGACATCGACGATCTTATGTTGCTCTGCCATGCCGACATCACCTCAAAGAACGAAGAGAAGGTGAAGAAGTTCCACCACAATTTCGAAATCGTCCAGGAAAAGCTGAAAGAGATCGAAGCCAAAGACCACCTGCGCAACTGGCAACCGCCCATCGACGGCATCGCCATCATGGAGACCTTCGGCATCCCCGAAGGTCGTGAAGTCGGCGTGATCAAGAATGCCATACGCGAGGCCATTTTGGACGGAGTCATCGGAAACAACTTCAGCGAGGCGTATGCCTTTATGAAAGAAGAAGGAAAGAAACTGGGGCTGAGCGTGGTGAAAGAAATCAGCAAGCCGATTGTAGTGGCTAATAATGGACCGGTGCCGAATAAAGTATAACAAGACAATAGACCTTATGCCTACATCCGCGCCATTAACCCTCATTGCAGGCTTGACCCGCAATCTCCTGAACAAAAAGGGTACTCCTTCATGCTCAGGAGATGGCGGATATTCCTCCGCCATGAGGGTAAAAAGCGCAATAATAACCCTTCTCAGTCTAAAGTCTCATGTCCAATAAAAAGGAAACTCTCATCGTCATCGCCGGCCCCACTGCCTCGGGCAAGACCGCTTTCGCCATCAAAGTGGCCAAGGCCTTGAACACCGTCATCCTCTCTGCCGATAGTCGACAGTTCTATAAGGAGATGAGCATTGGTACGGCTGCACCTACTAAGGAAGAACTGAGTCAAGCCAAGCATTACTTCGTACACCACATCAGCATTGAGGACAAATACGACGTGGCCGACTACGAGCGCGATGTCCTACAATTATTGAATGAGCTCTTCAAAACCCATGATGCCGTCGTCATGACGGGTGGATCGGGCCTCTTCATTGACGCGGTCTGCAACGGCATCGACACCATGCCCGACGTGGAGCCTGAAATCAGGGAAAAAGTGCAAAATCTGTTTGATGAAGGTGGCTTGAGAGCTCTCCAAGACGAAGTCATGCGCCTTGACCCCGACTATTTCGCCATCGTCGATCAGCATAACCCACGCCGCCTGCAGCGCGCCTTGGAGGTATGCTACCAAACCGGAAAGCCTTTTTCCTCATTCCGCAGCGGCAACACCGTCAGGCGCGACTTCGGCATCAAGAAATATGCCTTGCTTTGGGACCGTCAGCAGCTCATCGAGCGCATCGATAAACGTGTGGACATGATGATGGAACAAGGGCTACTTAATGAAGCCAAGGCACTCTATCCCAAGCGAGATTTGAATGCCTTGAACACTGTAAGTTACAAAGAATTATTCGCCTATTTCGACGGACAATGCACCCTTGCCGAAGCCGTGCAGCAAATCAAAACCCACACGCGGCAATATGCCAAGCGGCAGATGACGTGGTTAAGGAAAGACAATAGCTATCAGTGGATTACCACTGATGAGATAGACATAGTCGCTACACCACAGCCAAATACTCCACCACAACCGGAATCAGATTGACACTGCGTACTTGAATAAGTTTCTTCAAGCGGTCGATCAGCATGGAAATGTCTTCCCTGTCGCGCACAAAGTCACTCTTCAGTTGTAGTGTCACGTGTTGTGTCGCCAAGCCATCTTTGCGTTCAATCACGCTCGTCACATCAAGTAAAGCCTCACCGAAGCCGTTTTGGGCAAAATAACGGAAACAAAAAGCCTTTATGTCGGCACGGGTCACAATGCGGTCGTTGGTACGAGCATAGTACTTGGCCAGCATGTTCTTTTCGTCCTTGTCAATGACCTCGTCCTTGCCGCCGAAAGTCTTGAAGAGCAGGCGGGTCTCATTCTTTTCGAAGGTCTTGGGGGGCACCACTTCACTGAAGATATCGATGTCGTTGGAATAGGCGCCATCAGTGAAAAGTCCGGAAAGCTGGATGTTTACCGGGACGTCGGCCTTGCCTTTTTTCAAAATGGCATAAACGCCAGAAGTAGGTGTTTTGGTGTTTGTAATTGCCCCTATGATGTCTTTCAACACGATATCCAGACGACGAATCTTATCGACGTTCTGCATCTTGTGAATCTTTTGGAAGGCATAAAAATCTGACTCATAGCGGATAGAGAGTTGGTCAGCGAGGCGTATCAACTCATCCATATTGAAACGCTCGCAACCGAATCGGCGCAAACTAACCTTGTTCCAATCGTCCAATGTCGAATTGGGATTCTTAATGAGACTCATAAAGAAATCCGGGTGGTTGTTCTCGGCAAGGGCCGAATTGACCATGCGCACCGCGCTTTCTTCAGTCTCCTCAAAGTCAGGCTCGATGGCAAGCTTAGCGATAGGTTCATTATTCGATAGCTGGAAATCCTTCTTGATAACATTGAGTGCCGGCAAACAGTTGAAGACCAGATTTTCGGTATCGAAATTGAATGGCTTCGACATCCCGACAAACTCAAACACAAAATTAATCATATCTGAGTCTATCTGACGATGGAAGGTCGGTACCACCATATAATAGTTCACGTTCAACTCCGCCCACAGGTCGTGCCAGATGGTTTCATCGCCAAAAACCAAAGATTTGTTATAAGCGACATTGGAGTCGGCAAACCATGAGGTCTTCGGAAAACGGTCATACTCCCATGGTTTGATTAAAGGAAGCTTTTCGTTGTTCCAATAAACATTCAAATCACTATATTTCAATCCATTAACCAAGAAACCAAAGTATGACAGATCAGCATCGGTATCGCTAACATCGATATTGACATTCCATTTGTCACTGGCAATCTTGGTGACACCATTGACTTTCATTCCTATGATTTTGGATCGGAACAAGGGATGAAACGGGAAATATTCTTTGATGCGCAATGACTCCTTCTTAACAAGGAAGGTAGAAGTTTCGTCGCAGAAAAGCGGTTTTTTTTCGTTTTCGGATTTGGCAGTCTTGATCATCGTAAAGGCTGGAATGGACTGCGTGAGTTTATAAGGCAAGATGGCATTCTGAAAGTCGCCAATCAATTCTTGCTCCATATTTTGAATATCCGTCTTCAAGCCATTGGTCTGATAGACAAAAGCTGTCAGAAGGATGCGCAGCAGCGGGTCCTTCTCAAAGCCGTAGAAGGGCGAATTGGGGTTATTTCCATCCCATTTGCCTTCGCGCTTCCACGATTCCAGGACTTTCTGCATCAAATTGTCGACCTGAACCTGAATATCATAATCTTCTTGTGTCATAATTATTCCGTATTTTACCAGACTTCAATATTAAACTCGTTATAATAAATCGTATTGGCGGTATTGTTGATGACGCCGGTCACGATGACATGGATGATTCTCGCGTTTTTCTGGAAATCCATGGTAACTGCAACATCTTTTAGCCGCTTTTCATACCGCTCAATGCAGGTCTTCAGTTCCCTCGCGAAGGTGTCGGCATTCTTGCTATTCCCGATGAGTTTCTTGCCATATAATGGGTTCTTGATGGCACTCAGCATAGTGTTCTCGGTGGCGTCTTTCTGAATAGGCATACGGTCGAGAAAACGGGCATCTTCAGAACTGAAGCCCTCGTAGCGGAAGTCCTCAAGACAGAAGCCGAATTCTTCATCGGCTATGCTATCGTATTTATTGGAGGAAATCAAGAGCTTAAGGAAGGTATCAATAGACGCCTTCGTGTTGTTATCATCCAGGTCTACGATAGGATAACGTAATTGCAATGGATTCCTAATTAACATAAAACACTTTTTGGGGGGTTAGATAATCGGGCAGAACACATCCTCTACAGGCGGCTCTGGCTCCGGTTCAGGTTCCTTCACTTCAACTACGGTAGCCTTCAGGTCGTTCATGGCCGTGGCAACATCAGAGAGGAAGAATTTGAAGGCATTGAGATAGGGAGCGATATCCATAAGATTGGGTGATGGCAAGTCGGGACGCTGCTTATAAACAGAATAGCCCAACGCGCTTGCAATGCGCTTGCAAAGCACCACCAACTCGCGCGACGAGTCGTCGACTGGGAAAGAAGCCAGCTGCTCAAGCAACAACATGATGAGTACACGGTCTTCCAAAACCATGGCATGTTCGTGTCCAATGATTTTTTGAGTCTCCTGCTTAAGTTCATCCAGTTTTTCAAGCAAGGTCACCGACGATCTGACCGACATGACGGGCAAGATGTATGGGTCGAAGACCGACCACACACCATTGACTTGCATCAGCTTGAGCAAAGGCACTGCGTTCCTGATTTCGGATAGCGGCCTAAAATCAAACTTTATCTCATTGGCCACATGAGGAATATCTTCTTTGCTGAATGACTTGATGCTCTCGCCCAACTCCACAGTAAGATATAAGACCTGCTCTTCTTTCTGAGGAATGACGAGTTGCATAGGCTCGTTGTTCTCTACCACAACCACCTGCCCCGATGGAAGCAGAATGTCGCAATTAATCTGCTTGATCATCAAGGTGTTGTTGACTATTTCTTGCGAAACCAAAAATTTGGTTCTGGGAATGACTCCAAAATTGGTTGCAGCAATCATCTTACGGACCAGCAATCTGTTCTCCGAGATGTTGTTTTCCATGTCGATGAAGGTCTGGGGCGTGATTTCCATGCCAGACTGCCAATCGATTCTGATATCTGTATTCATAGTATATTACTGTATATCATTAATGTAATTCTCAAATATGCGTGTTATAATCAAGAACCAACGGTCGTTCGTTTGAAAGAATGAATGGCTGGTGGTAATCCTTCACTTTATATAGGCAATCCATTTCCATGGAGATAAACCAAAAGGTAACGAAGTCAAACAAGGGCTTGAGTTCTTTCACAAAGGCATAATACTCCGCACTGCTAAGGTCCCTTTTGTGTACCACAAAGAGCACCTCGTCCTGATGGTTGACTTGATAGTCGATCTTGCAATCCAAAATCTCTGCAAGGATCTGAGCAATCAAATCAAGGTCGGCCCTAATCTCTGTCACATGGAGCAAAAGCGGCGCCATTTGCTTGACGTAAGGATTCTCCTCCGCATCGATGTCGTAGTCAAACAGAAGCTTAAGTAGCCATTTGGCTTCATCGTCGATGAGTTGGGCTGCCATGGCGTGATAATGGCACGACTGGTTAAAGAAGAAAGAGTCGAAAGGCATGAAATAGTCCTTGATGTTCTTCTCCTCCTCATAGATTTCGTCTATTCTTTGTGCCAAATCACGGCTCTCCCTAAAACGCAATTCGTCTACGTCAAAGAACATCTTTTCAGGCAGGATGTCGTATAGGCCATTGCGCGATAACGTAACCGTATTCGTATCGGCATGCACCGACCTCAAGTCACCGGAATAGTTGCGCGAGAAGAAGCTCCCATAAGAGGCATTCCAACTCTTGACATTAGGAAAATAAACCGAAAGCAACAATTCGGCCAGCAGTTCTTGATTGTTAGGGTCTTTGTCGATATATGACATAGCTGTAACTATTTGACGATAATGGGATAACGTTCAACGTCTCCACTGAGTTCGATATGATGAACACCATTCTCCGTAGTCACCTCTATGACATCAAGATAAGGGATACCGATTTCGCGCAAAGTTAGACGTTGATAAGGGAAGTTCTCGTCGATATTCTCGTAGGCATTCTGATTGAGGTCAGCCCTCGAGCGGGTATACAAGTCGTAATTGCCGTCGATGTAATCCGAGATCTTCGACTCGGGCAACATGGGTGTAAAGCGTTGGTTATCGTTCTTCGAAACGATGACATCGACAAACTTGTCATTGCGCAAGTTAATCTCCACTTCGTTGACACCGAATGTCTCCTTGATCATAGTGAAGGCATCGTTGATACGGGTTTCAGCACTCAAGGCAGGCATCTTCATGATATCGGTCCAGCATTCGTGTGAAGGGCAGTCGTCGAAGAAAGCATTAGAATCGTATACGGAGACGTGGTTATGCATGCCTTCATAGTGGAACCATTTGCCGAGCAGGGTGGAAAACACGCCCGACTGCACCTCTTCCTTATGGATCAGCTTCATGGCTTCCTGCACCTCAACGGCGCCGATAATAGAGGCGATGACTGGTGTGGTGGGGATGCGACCCACATTCTCGTTGCGATGGGCCACACCTGCACACGACAACTGCTGGAAGATGTTCTGCTTGGCATTTTCGGTAAGGCCACATTCATAGCAGTTCTCGCCCTGCTTGAAGACACGGACGTTACCTGTCAAATTCTCCATGCCGCCTTCCACCCATGGCACATCGGCACGCATACAAAGACGGTTAAGCTGCAAGCGAGCCAGACGACTATCAAGACAGCCAATGACTACGTCCATTTGACGATAGAGGCCCAAGCCCACGTCTGTATTGAGTTTTCCGCAAATGTACTGAACGTTGATGTTCGGGTTGATCTCGCGAACCTTGCGAGCTGCCACCTCAGCTTTGTAATAGCCTTTGTCAGCATCATTCTCCCTGAACAACACAGAGCGTGTCAGATTGCTATACTCTATAGTGTCGAAGTCAACAATATAGATGTTGCCCACGCCAAACAAGGCAAGGTTTTTCAGCACTTCGTTACCCAAGGCTCCCGCGCCGACCACCATCACCTTGGCGTTCTTCACGGTGTCCATCTTGTACCACGACAACAGGTCGAAGACTTCCCTACCCCATTCTTTGATTTCTACTTCTTCCATTGCGGAGTCTTATTTAAGTGTATACACTAGTCCAACTTCGATACTGGGAACGACCACCTTGCCGCCGTTTTGGAGCAAGCCAGCCTTGCCGTCAGGCAAGTTGTCAGTCGTGTTGATGGTACCTATGCCCATGAGAGGATAATCCAACTTGGCACCTGCGTTGAGCACGATATGTGAGCCCTTGAAAGGTACGTAGGCGCCAAAGGCCACGTTGCCCCACAAGTTGAAGCCCTTCACTTCCGGCTCCACGCCTTCATAGCAGTCCATGTCGCTGCCGAATTCCAAAGGAGTTACATTCTCTAATGTCACGTCCCATTGGGGATAATAGCCCTTCAAGCTGTATTTGCCCTTGCCTTCAAAGGTGGAGCCCATCTTGATAGAAGGGGTAACACCCAACTTGACGTATGCCGACACACGCTCTTTGGCAGGTTGACCGATGCAAAGACGAATCGGGATGTCGAGGTAAGTCAGCGAAAGGCTTTCCTCAAGACCATCGAAAGCATAGATGGCCTTGTAGCTATCGCCATCGGCATCCACGGCATCAAGGGTGGTATTATACTCGTTGAGGCGAGCGGCCATGCCGAACTTGCGGAAGCCCAAACCAGCTTCCACTGAGATGGGGAACGATTCCGACAAACGTGCCGTTCCAAAATAAACATCGGCTTGCAGACACGACTTCACCTCCTTGGCCCAAGGCTCGGCAACGCTGCTGCCTGGGAAGGCAGGACCGAAGCCTACTTCAAAGCCGATGACAGGCGACTTGACCGGCTTAACTATGCCTTTGCGGCAGTTGTCGAGATCTCTTCTCAATTCACTAATGGTAGTTTCCTTTGCAGCTATCTCGTCACGCAGTGTTTTCAGCTGCTGATCATTGTCGCCAGGCACCACGATTTTCGTGTTTCGCTTCAGAGAGTCGATGACATCTTCGTTCCTGGCAATCTTATTGTTGAGCTGACCGATTTGAACGTCTTTCTCCTCAATTTGCTTATTTAGTCTCTGAATCTCTTCCGCATTGTCGCCTTGCTGCGACAAACTCTCGATTCGCTTGTTTAACTCCTCTTTGTCTTTTTCAAGCTGGACCACATCAGCATTCAATTTGACCACCTGCTTGTTCGCCGAAGAAATAAGTCCCTCTTTTTCGATGAGTTGCCGACGCAACGAGTCTAAAGTCTCGCTCATGTCATCCTTAGGCAAGGCTGCGATTTGCGCATTGAGCTTCTCAATATCTTTATTCAGTTTTGTGATTTGCTTATCTTTCTCGGTCAACTGGTTTCTGAGCCGTTGCGCTTCACTGGCATCACCACAGTTTCTCAATTGGTTCTGCAATTCTTTGACCTGCCTCTTGGCATCGTCCAACTTGGTTTGCAACGTCTTGGACTGGCTCTGCAGATCCTTAACGTTGGCTTGTAGTTCGTCGACAAGTTGGTATTTCACCGATTGGATGACATCTTCAACAGTGCCTTTGTAGTAGTCCACCTTGATGGTCTTGCCATCCTTGGTCTTGCCTCTGACCGTCGAGATCTGCGACTGCGCCCATGCGGTTGCGGCAATGGCTGTCATGATGAGAATAAGAAGTATCTTTTTCATATCATTCAAGTTTTTCATTATTTATCCTTCTCAATATAGGTAAATTTGGTGTTACCTATGGTGAAACTACTGCCATGAACGAGAAGAATGGAGTCACCCTCCTTAAGCACACGTTGTTCATCGCTATAGGTAGTGCCTTCTGTGAGTGCCAAGCAGTAGGGATGTTCATTGTCGATATAGAGCTCAACCTGCTTTTCGCGAATCTCTGGGCTGTCATCCCAGTTCATCTCAATAACACAGTTGGGCGAGCTGCCGATGGTGACATGGTTTGAACCTCCAGCCACATTCATCCACTTGTAGATAGCGATATCACGCTCCTTAGTGGGGCCTTCGATGTGGAGATAGTAATTCTCCGAGGTGTAGTGCACCACAGCAATGGAAGCACCTAATCCAGCGGCATAAATCATAAATGCCAGCACGCCGATGGCAGGCACTGATGAGCCAAGACCATAGATAACCACAAAGCTGAGCACCACCGAAATGAGACCGCCCAAAATGGCCTCTTTGAACTTAATGTCGGACTTAAACGAGAGCAACCACGTGATGCTGCAACCGAAGAAGAGCCACGGCACCCAGTCGATCCACCAACAGTTCATATACTTGCCAAGGGCGATGATGACCACAGCACCAAGCAAGAAGGCCAAGCAGCCGATGATGGCATTGCCTATCGACCTTAACAATATCATCAACAAAATCTTGAAAGTCTTCCTACGGAATTCTATCAGATAGCTGAACAAGAAGGTGATGACAAAGCCCATAATTAGGCCACATAGCAGCAAAGGCTGAATCTTCTGTAGATATTCACTGACATGGACGCTGTCGGGACCCTCAAACAGCTTGACAAGCCAAGTCAAAGGCCCACTGAGAAAACCGCTGCTCGGGATAAGTTGGAAAAGAATCCAAGAAATCAAGCCACCAATCAATCCATAAAGTAGCCATGAGGTGAAATACGGAGAGTTGCGTTCGTCGGTGAGGTGCTTGCGGTTGTAGTAGTATATGCCTTCCTTGCAACTGTTGAGGCCGTACTCGGGACAACGATCGTGGTTTTCTTCCCAACACTCCCAGTGTACAGTGTGCTTGCACTTGGTCACGATGATGTCTCCTTCTTGGAAGTCATCCTTGCAATAGTAGCATTGCTGTAGCACAACATCCTTACCATCTTTGGCAGCAACTTTAGGATCGAATTTCTTTACATATTTTCTCTTGAAACGCTTGTACTGCAACAACGGTACGAGGAACTGCATGACGAGATATGCCAAGACGATGAAGGCGATGCCTAACAGCAGTCCGAACAACATGCCCGACCATTTGGTCTTGGATACAGAAAACTGTCCAGAGGGGACAAAAGTAACCGGCTGCAAGGCTGATCCAAAGGAATACTGCTTCATCCCTCGGGCACTCGCCTTGTCAATATCAACATAGAGTGAAAGGGGCTGCCCATTGTAGGTCATCTTCTCCCCTACCGAATAATACATACGGTAGTCCATAGCAATACTGTCGATGGCGCCCAAAAGCAAGCCTTTCAGCGAGTCGACAGAATAGTTGGGATAGAAGCGGCCTTCCGGTGTACGATGGCACATGAACTTAAACTCGTTTTCCATTTCCGGCTCGATGCCATCGCCAAAATAGATGCAATGGATGGCTTTCAGTTGATCGGGGATGTCCAAATACTTTTCGTTGTTGAAAAGATTCTTGTCGCGGAAGAAATTCTCGTCTTTGTCTTCGTCGATTTTGCCGGAAAGGATGAAGAGCATCTTGTCAGAAAGGCTGTCGTTGCTCAGCTCCCTGTTGTGTACCATGATGGTGTCGTAGTCGGGGAAATAGAAGCAGTCTTCTTCAGGCACATTGGCGATTTCCTGAATCTTGGATATGATGGATCCATAAACGTACTTCTCGGCTTGCGTGCGATCGGCAATATTGTCGCGACGTACAAAGGAGCGCACATCGTCGCCTCCATGCATCCGCTCAGTCATAGTAACGCCAGTCTTGCCGTTGCCCATCATTGAAATGTAAACCTTGACATATTCAGGAAGCGCATCCACGAACGAGACAATGGCTTCGAGAAGCTTAACGTAGTCATCGTCACTTAGGATACCGCTTTGGTCGGCAAGTATGACAACGGTGAGGTTGTTCGACACTTGCTTGTCACCACTAATATCGACCAGACTGTCGATTTTAATCTCCACCGTGTCGCCATTGACGACCTCAAAGCACTTGACATCGTCACCATTCAACCCAAAATAAGGCACCTTTTTGCCGTCACGCATCATCTTGAAATCGACGAAGCGATTCGTCTTGTTGGCTTCCACCGAACCAAATTCCATGCCTACTTGTGCAAGCACCGGCAAACAAAATGACACCAAAAACAATAAAAATAATGCTATACGTTTCATAGTTCTTTCAATTAAACTCTTTTTCTTCTAATCCATTCTTTCATTTGCGACAACGTGGTCTCGCCAGCGGGTGCATAACCACCTTGTTCGTTTTTGGTCCAAACGACCAGCTTGTCGTCGGATGTACTGTTGATGAAAAAGCGGCAACCCGCAATGTCTTTAGCATAGTTGGCCAGTTGAGTTTCGTTAAGTCCATCACCAAAGATAAGGCAACCCAACTTTTCATCATTCTCGTATGGCAGGCAACAGCCGACTTGCACATATCGATTGTCGGTCTCACCAAAGAAATAACCTACAACGCCTTTCACGCCCGCATACAAAGTATGGTCAATTTGATTGATCGCATGAGGCGCAAAACCGATGATGTCTATATTTTTATCGCCCAAGGTGACGTTGAAGCAGTCGGGATGGTTGGCTGTACTGTCTTCCTGAGAGCTATTTGCCTGTTGGGTGCGGTTCAACTCACGGCTTTGACGATATATTTCCTCAAACGAGAACCATCTTTTCACCTCTTCCTTATTGTTCATTTTGCCATCGGCCTTAGCCGTGAAGAAGCCCACCTTATATTCGGGTGTGTTGGTATCAATCACGATGGCTATCAATCGGTTGCGGTGATCTGAATAGGTCAATTGCTGTTGTACAACAAGATCTTGATTGGAGAGGAACAGGCCCAAGCCAGGATGAGAGTGCATCCAGCAGGTCAACACATAGTCGCGTTTCGACTTCTGTTGAAGATTGTCGATGACCGAGGCCATATTGATACTGATCTTCTTGCCGAAATTGAGGCTGTATTCGCCGAAGTTGGCATCGTCGCCTGGCTCCACCATTTCCTCAAGACTGATGTCGTAACGGTTGCGACGACCTTCTTCGTAGTCCCAGCATCCTAAGATGAAACATCCAGTCTCGTTGGTACGTCCGTCAGCTTCAAGCGATCCGTTGAAGAAGTCATACAGTTTCTTAATTAGGCCAGTGTTCATGTACACCTTGTTGACTGCGGTATCGGCGAACACCATGTCCATGTCGAAGGTCAGGTATTCGTTCATCCGCTGCTTAACATGCTGAAGCCCCTTTTCGTATTTCACTGACTCATCGGTAATGGCAGAAATGATGTTGGGATCATTGGTCTCTTTCGTAGTGACCTTAACCCTTTTCTTCTTTTTCTTCAATACCATAAAGACGACGAGCAACACCAGCAACAACACAACGATACCAATAATCACAAGCAGGCTCGAGTCAGTCTTCTTATCATTCCCGTTACCGTTGTTGTTATTGCCAATGGGAGCTGCTTCCACCATCTCTACAGCGATCTTGACAGGCTCGCCATTAAACAGTCCATCAATGCTTAACTGCGCGTCTTTAGGGAATCCTTTGGGTTGAAAGATGTACGGGTTAGACTGAGACATGAAAATACAACTACCATCTTCGGTCCAATTGAAGCAGTCACGGACAGCCTCGTTGCTTATGGCATCACGCTTCAGCTCCAGATAGCCCTCAGGTACCATGACGCGCAGCTTGGTGCCGTCGAAAGTCATGGTGGGTGCTTGGGCCATCACCCCAACCGTTACCAGCAAAAGGATGGAAACTATAGTTACGATTTTGTTTTTCATAGCGATTAGATTGAAGGAACGTCTTCTTCTTTCTTCTTTTCTTTCTTTACTTTAGGGACTTTGGTCATCTTGGCCGACTTCACCTTGTTTGAAATCATGGTAATGATAAGGGTGATACCTGCAAGGACACCCACGAGCATCAGAATCCACTTCAAATCGATGTTGTCCCAAAAGCCTTTGATGACTTCCAACTTGGATATACGGGAGTTTGCATCTTTTATGCTCTCCCACAAAGTCTCCAGATCTTCTTCCTCGTCGATGAGCTCTTGACTCTTGCCATATTCCATGGTCGCCCTGTTGAAGCAATCGTTGGCCTTGTCCTTGATTATCTTGAGTGAGTCAATCCGTTTGTTGGCTACATACAGATTACCCTTCTCTTCCATGGTGTTCATCTCCTGAAGGAAGCCGTTGAACTTGCCTGTCAGTTTCTGGATCTTCTCCGCCTTGACTTTCTCCGCCTTCTTTTCCTCTATACGTTTCAATATCTGCTCATAGAGGCTGGTGTATTGGATATACTTCATCTGCAAGGACTTCTCGGAGAAGATGATCTCACTATTGATGTTGTACCATGATTCCACTAGTTGGTGGCGAGCCTTAAACTCAGTCTCATACATCTCAACATTCTCAGCCGTATCGATCCGCCTACCCATCTTGTCCAAATCCTTGTAGAATTCCTTGAGTTCGTCGGCGACATATTCCGTAATCTCATCCTGTGCCAAACAAGGCCTAGGCATAAAAAACGACAATAGCCCAACGACAAAGAGTATGCTGACGTATTTCCTCATGGTTTCAACTTATTTGATGAGTTTCTTGACAAATTCGTAGTTCTTAAGCAGCTTCGAGTCGATCTTCTTCTTACAATCAGCAGAGAGACCGTTCAATTTGGCATCAAAGCTCTTCACCGTGGCATCAAACGAGGCTTTCTTCTCAGCCTTGGCAGCAGGAGAGGAAGCTAACGACCATTCATTCACAAGGTTATTCAATTTGGTTGTCGTTGATTTAACATCAGAATCCGACACGCCACACGAAGTCTTAATGGTGCCTCCACCGCCGCCTCCGCCGCCGCCTTCTCCTGACTTTGTACCATTGATGCGAGTCATTAAGGCTTCAAGCTCCTCACATTTCTGGTCAATCTCGGCACAACCCGTGTTCTTGAAGCGCTTGATGTCAATTTCCTGATACTGTTCATTCAACAGGCCTTTCACCTTATCCATCAATGAGCGTCCCGATTTTTTCAACTCGTTCAGTTTATTCTCTCCAACCTTAAACATTTCCACATATTCGTTAATGGTAGTCAGCAGTTGGCGGCTTTCCTTGCAACGGTCGAGTTGGATGTCGATAACCACATCGTTGGCCACGAAGTCGATGATGGCCTTGCTGCCCTTCCTGTGTGCAGGCATAGGGTTGCGCAGGATCAACTTCAAGTCACTGCGGTTGTTGACGATGTTGAATTTCAGGTTGAGTTCCATCTTGCCATCCAAAGGTACCATCTGCTTGTCAAGTTCTTTCTTCACCTTCTTGTTTTTAGGAGTCTTTACATCGTAAACTCCAGTGAATGTCATGCCTTCGCATTGAATGGAAGCTGAAATAGGTTGGCTACCCAAGTTAAGGAAGTTTTCCTGATCGACATACGTTTGGGCTTTCTTGAGCTTTATACCACGAGACTTCATGTAAGACGCCATCTCACTATACGATATGTCGTGTTGCGGGAGCCACACCTTATTGTAGTTAGGCGAAGCCACACCTCCACTACCCATGGTGACCAAAAGTGTCTCATCATCTGGGTTGAAGTCGAATTTCATGGTCATGATAGCGGCGGGAATACGGTCGTTATAGGCCGGCACCGATACCTTTAAGGTTTGTGGCTCACCCGAAGCCACCTGCACTTGATACTGAGCAAAGAGTATCGTAGGCATAAGGGTCAATAATATAATTGCTAATCTTTTCATGGCGTTTTAGTTTTCGTTTCTTAATTGTTCAATCCAACCGTTGGGCTCTGCTTGTTCGAGCACCCATTCGGCAACTTTATTGTCCTCCGGGAAAGGAGGCGTGTTCATTGCATGATACTTCTCGTATCTGAGATATAACATCACGCGATCGACATACCAAGCCAGGTCGGTAAAAGTACCGCAGGCTGGCGTGTTGAGGCATACGCGCCCCGCAAAGTCCCCAAAGAAGCGGATGTTAGGATGCCAGGGATGCGGAATTGGGTTGCCTTGACTGTCCTTAGTAAGGAACTTGAACTCCAGCTTGCTGTCGACGGCAGGATAGTTATTGGGGATGGTAATGTTCATGTGGAACTCATCGGCAGTGACGGGCTTGCACAACCCGTTTGCATCGGGTTCCTCGACATTGCAAAACGATTTCACCTTAAAGATAATCTCGTATTGCGTAGGCAGGTTGTCGGCGTTACGCTTGCGGATAATATAGGTAATGTCATTATCCTCCCTGAAACGCTGGTCGATAGCCACCCACTCGTGCATCAAGCGACGGTTACGACCTACATAACGGTTCTGCCTATACTGGTCGATCTCTCTCATTTGTTCAGCTTGTTCCATATTGCTATGATTTTTAGAGATTTATCCAGCAATAGGATCAGAAATCACTTCCAATGTATCGCCTGCCTTCACGTTATAGTCAAGCAGGGTCTTCTTGGTCTTGCCCACTTTAGGCTGCAAGATAATGTCGCGGCCTGTCACCTCGTCCTTCTTGCCGAAGAAGTACTCGGTAGGGACATAGTCAATCATTTCGGGCATGTCGAAAATGCGAGCGCCCGTGGCATCAACCGCCTTGCGCAGGTTGGTCATCAACACTTCCAAGTCTGTCGTAGGATCATTTACCTTGAACTTGATGGTCTTGTTCTTGTACCTAAGGAATAAAAAATACTCTTCCATGATTAATACGTTTTTATTTATTATTACTTATTGATTATTAACTTATTGTATAACAATTCTTTCCGTTGTAAGACTATCATTGGCATTAATGCGAACCACATAAACGCCTTGTGGAAGCTCGACGCTAATGCTTTGACGGCCGTTGGCGACAACCTGGCGATGGATGAGTTTGCCATCAAGGGAATACACGAACAACTCAGCTTCGTCGCCTTCGTTCACAACAACGAGCCCCTCTCCCATCTGAGCTGGGTTAGGATATATGTTGCATGCTGCTTTTTTTGCACCCACGGTATAGACCGCGCTGAAAGCGCCGCAGAAAAGATTACCGTTACTGTCGGCATTGAAACTGATATAGACTTGATAGTCGCCATCAGCCAAACCCTCAGCTGGATAATAATACTGCCCGTTGGCACCAGTGATGGCTCGGCCATCTTTGTACCATTGATATTTATAAGTGTCCTTGGGATTGGGATAGATTAGGAGATAATCCTTGCCATCATGTTTCTTAGCCACGATGTCATGAACGTCGCTATCATCGATGTACGACTGCACGGTCACGTCCAAGCTGAGTTCCACGGAACAGCCCGACTCAAGGTCTTCGGCTAACACTGATACTTTCTGTGCACCCTGGGTGCCCCAAAGCACGGTCAGCGAACGTCCCGATGGGTCGATAACAGCCTTGTCGTCAGTGACTTGCCACGTGAGAGCGGCATCACTAGCATGGGCAACGGTATAGGTACAAGCCAAACCAGTGCAACTGTTGAGGTCACCGCTAAGCACCATATCGCTCATATCTTTCACTGTAATGGAAACAACATTGCTATAAACCTCGCCATGAGCATTGGAAGCCACGAAACGTATTTTCCATCCGTCGAAAGAAGCTTCAAGTGGCTGACCTTCATAAGCCACAATCAAAGCAAACGAGCCATCGGCCGACATTTGCCAAGCTTGTGAGGTGGCATCACTGACCGAAGGAGCCGTAAGGTCAAGCACATCGCCTGCGCAAATGGGAGCTGGGGCGGTGATATCTTCGTTAATGACTGGCAGGCTGCCTACCAAGTCAAAGGTGGCACTGACCATCACATCGAAGGCAGGCATGATAAAAGTTTGGTCATCGAGTTCGACGGTTTGACTCACATCGTCCTTATTGTAAACCAAAAGCCTCTCCAACACATAGCCTTCGTCGGGTGTGGCGGTGATGGTGACCGTGGTGCCCACCTCCACTTGTCCCGAAGGACTGACGCTAATGGCACCGTGAGCAATCAACGGGCTGATGGTAACCGTGTGGGTCTCAACACTTTGAGCCTCAAATACAGCCTTCAAGATGCGGTCACCAGTCACAGTGAATGTATAACTAGCGTTATCAGAGACTTGTACACCTTCCTCGGCCCATTTGACAAATTGGAAGCCCTGATTGGCCTCGGCGGTAACGGTGACTTCTTCGTTATAACCGTAAGTACCTCCTCCTGAGGTATTTCCGCCTTCTTCTGGTTCACTCATAGTTGTCACCGTATAGGTCTCGGCAAGATATAACACAGTGTCGATGACATCATACTCAGGCATTTTGCCTCTCACAGTGTCAGGGACGGGGCGATAGCCTTCGAGTGCAGGAGACCCTACTGAATACTTCTGCCCTTCTTCAAACTCATCGACAAAACTGTCAAAGGCTTGCGTCAAGTCGGTTTCAAAAAGGTACAAGATCTTCAGCGTATGCGTGTCGGGTTTGTTGACTGGGTCTTGTGCTTGCATAGTAGCCGCAAAGAGCAGTAACAATGCGAATAGTAAATGCTTTTTCATCTTTTATATATTTTTTATTGATTCATATTATCCAAATCCCTCACCCTTCAATTATCAATTATCAATTCTTAATTATCAACTATTGCACCTTAGTCAGCCCCAACAACTCCTGCCCGCTCAGCGGCTCCAAGTCATAATTGATCAACAGAATGAGCACGTCCTTGAGCAGTACATGGCCTGTGGACTGCGACCTGGGCAGACATAAACCCATTGAGGCGCCTATCTTGGTCATGAAGTCGGCGTTCTCTTGCTCGTCCTCGATTTCCAAGCGGGGCATGAGGTCGTCAAGGAAAGTCCAGGTGTTCTCGTCATGTAGCTTGTGGGTAACGGCCACCTTGAGCTCACTGTAGAAGTTGTCGTCGAACTGTTCGCCTATCTCGCCGTAAACGTCGAAGTGGCGCAGATCGTGCTGATCTACCAGGTTTTCGTAAGCTGCAGTGACAAGCTTTTGGATCTCATTGCGGATAACAAACTGTTCGAAGTAGTTCAAGCCGAAGCTTTCCTTCATCCGCAATGCAGGCAGATGTGGAAAGTAGTCGTAGAACAGGGTTTGTTTGTTGAATGTATATTGCATGGTGGTGTTGTTTTCGTGAGTTACAGATAATAACAATTATTCATGCGCAAAGATAACAATTAATCTTTCATAACTTCCATATTTGTCCATAATTTTTTCCCCGTGTCACCATCATAAGTATCAATCAATGTCACACGTGGACTAATCAATGTTGTAATAACCCAGTGTCGTTCTGTTTTATCCTCCTCCTCCTTGACATAGCGATGAATACCAACAATGCGTTTCATATCGAGTGTGCTGACGGAGAGTATGGGCAAAAACTTTTCCCATGTCATCGTCCATCCTTCATCGTAATCGGTTTCATTTTCAATTTTTCCCACACGATCATAATCCTTCCAAACTCCAATCCTCGTATTCCCCAACTTGAGGTATTTCCCCTCACTCATCAATGTCAGCGTATCGGCATAATATGTCTTTAATCCGCACACCATGACTGGATCAGGCGGGTCTATTTGTATTGTATAGCAATCGTCCCATTCCTGAATGCAGACGGAGCAACCATTCTCCTTATAACGACACTGTCCATCCTTGTAGTGCGCCTCATAAAACATAATATCAAACTTATCTCTTTCGTCCATGGCAGTCATTTTATTATTGCATGTTTACTTTTTTTTATTCCCAATGACCTTTTTGGTTTTTTGCCTTTTCTTCCTTGCCTCAATCCTCTCATGTCTTTCCAAACGCACGCTTTCCTCGATTTTTGAGCGTGTTTCCGTCAGTATATTGGACCACTGATACTGATGAAGCGAATATGTCAGTGTATAATAATCCATAATGTTGGATGATGATCCAATTTGAAAACAGAACGGGAAAGAATATTCACGATTATTCAATTGGAAGGTATGCGGATTACCCAAGCGATGCAAAACTTCATGGGAGAACAAATAAGCATTTGTACGAGTCATACCAACATTACCAGAAGCAATAGTTCGGGGAAACTTAATATTGGGATATAACTCACTTTCATAAATATAAGAATAGGCACCTGTCCCTCCCTTAAAGCGCTTATCATCCGTATCGAAAAAGAAAGTGTAATAACACCATTTGTAATATGGGGAAAAGCTCTTGTTCTGTTCAAAGAAAGCTGTGAAAAAAATCTTATCCACCTTGCCCGATTGATCACAAAAATCCCATTGCTCTGAGCTTTTATCATATAATGCCCGAATATCTCTGTCCTTTATTTTGATTTCCTTCTTCAAAAGGATAAGTTCGATGCCTATCTGGGCGAGGGTATTACGCATGGCATCCTCCTGGTCTTCCAAGCAATCCAAAAGCTTCTGTGAGAAAGGCTTGGGCCTCCAATTCCCTTTTTTATCCTTTTCAAGTACAATGACTTTTATGAACAACATGGTGAGACTCAAATGCGGATTAACCCTAACTCTCAGTTTACCCACCGTCTCCTTCAATTTTTCGCCGTCCTTGTTTTTGGCCAATACAATCCAGTCTTTTGGCCAAGGGCCCAAATCGGGACAGCCTTTGTATTCCACTGTAAGTTCGTATGGCTTGTCCTCACTTGGGTTTGGAATGCTATTTGGCGTGACGGAAATAACGGAAGAAGGTTCATTAGTGATGCCATCAACCACTTCAAACCCTATGGCATCGGCTTTCCCTTTAAAACCCATCTGAAGCTTATATTTATTAGGCTCCTCTTTCTCTTTCTTTGGTGCATCCGTTTCAGAGTTAAAGATAAATTTCTTCCTTTTCTTGTCCTTCCCTTCATTCTCAGAATCGCTGATTGACAAAACCGGGACGCAATACTTAATCAGATTTTTGCCTATACAACCATTTTTTTCAAAATAGAACCACACCCTAAAAGGAGAAAAAGTGTCTTCATAAGCTTCCTGCCAACTCTTTATAGAAAACGAATCCAACTCAATACGTCCGTTCTTTTTATCCAGCCCATTGCTTTTCGATACTTTATACTTCCCAACATCCGTCGGAGAATAAACCGTCAATACCACATTGTCTATAGTTCCCGCTTTTACTTGCTCAAGCAGGCAGTCAACACTCATTCCCGAATATTTTTTTATGTCTGTTTCAATGTCCTTGCAATACTCGTCAACTGCCTTCTTGGCTTTGCTATCCAGTTTACGATAAGCCTTGCCTCCCACTTCCTTCAATACATCGTTCTCATATAATAGTTCGTATTTTTTCTTTTTTTGGAAAGCACTATCAACTTCAAAAACATTTGCCAATACATACTTTACATTATTTACCTTCCAATAGCCCAATTCAAAGTATTTCTTTTCTTTCTCCTTTTCTTCCTCCTTTTCTTTCTCCTTTTCTTTCTCCTTTTCTTCCTCCTTTTCTTTCTCCTTTTCTTTCTCCAACTTTACATGATTACAAGCACACAATGGCCGCAATTCATCAAAATGATTTAAATCATATATGAAATCTTCCTTTTTCTCAGAAAAAAGATACACATCCCCATAAGTTTTACCTCTAACAACCATGTTGAGAATGCCAGAAACACTTATCTCTTTTCGATAACTATATTCATCTTTGCCGGACTTTTTCCATAGAACATATTTCTTGTTCTTCAGCCCATCCGACAAGGTTATTCCTGCTTCCTTCAAGCGATAAAACGGAACCGTAAAAGAACTACCGCTATTATCATCTTTCAACATGGAGCACTTGCCATCCTGTAGTTGAATAAAATGATCCAAATGACGAAAAGTTTCGCCTTTTTCCAAAAGGCTATCGGCTTTTTTAGCCTCCTTTGATTGGTTTGCTGGATCTTTCGTATGCACTTCATACGTCCAAATGGGGCTATTGTGTCTAATACGATAGGTTACCTTAGTAACATCCGCTGAGTCATAAAAATACTCGAAAGGCGGCTTCCCCTCATCCATGACAGCCTTCGACTCATCTAGCCGCAACGCATTATCAATCTTCCATTTGTGAGGGTCTATTTCACGTTCCGCATTTCTATCTCTCTTTATGTTTCTATCTTTCTCACATTGTGCATAGATATCAAGTACTAACGCATCTACTTTGTCATTCTCTTCATCATTCATAAAATCCGGCTTTTCCATATAACCTTGTTGATATGCAAAATCCGCATTGAGCTTTCTATTGGCCAAATCATCAAGCATGGTATCTTTCTTTGTTTCATCCGTTTCTGCTTCCCATTTCGCAACATCCTCCAAATACCTCTCACGCTCTTCCCCTTGCATACATAGCAGTCCATTTCTAACATAGTCTTCCTTCTTCCTTTTCCTTCCTCTCACCAAAGGACCCAATACCTCCTTTTCCCATTCTTCGTATTTTTCACCACGGAGAGCTTTAACATAATCAAGGTCACGAAAGCTATCATACTCATAAGTTTCAACGCTACTACCAATTCTTTCCTTATAGAAATCCTTTTCTCCTTCCCTCACCCAGTCAAAACCATATTCCCCACGCCAATCCTTGCATGGGCGGAACTTCACAATGCAATGGACATCCTCTATTATTTCTTTTTCTGAAGAGGAATCATTAACCTTATTTGCCGATTCTCCTGCCATGACTATTATTCTATTTTAAACTCTCTTAAGTTTAATAGATTTCCGTTCAAGAAGGTTACCCGTTACGGCATCAAAACGGAGGGTCTCCATGGTGCGGTTGACGGTCTTCATTTGGAAGCGCCATTCGGGGTGGCCTTCCTGGGGCTTTTGCCGCCATCCACGCATGATGTCGTCAATATTCACATGGTTTTCCTCTAGGATTTGTTTCATCTGGTCCCACTTCACCGGATAGTCGGCATCCTGATCTTTCATTTCAGTCACCTGTCCTTCGCGATCGTATGTTTTCCAAACCCCAATGGGCTCATGCCAATCTTTCAAGTACTGTCCGTCGCTCGCTATCGTCAAGGTATCGGGATAGAACTTGATTTGCGTGCACACCATGTCGGCACCCATCGGAACGATTTGCTTGCCATAGCCATCGGCGCACTCGTACCACACCACATAGTTGCCGTCTTCCTGACAGACGTATTTCCCATTGGTGGAATGGTTCTCAAAGAAAAATATGTCGAATGTATTCATCGCTTTTCCTTATTCATCTATTATAGAATTTCTTCTCAGCAAGATGGTCTTTAATGGTTTCCCACTGGTAGGGAACAAGAGAATATAAACGGTC
>JAEEGL015367247.1_pt1 | contig 21606 bp, 11 predicted proteins | sample 9134231 | NCBI WGS metagenome assembly JAEEGL01 (sample SAMN16246548, study PRJNA631951) | gut metagenome | biome: gut microbiome; feature: rumen; material: fiber-attached | host: Bos | place: Iran: Karaj | collected 2018-10
CCATCAACGTGGAGTGTGTGGACTGCATCTGTAAATATTTGGAACCCATGAAAGGCAAACGTCTGCCTACGAAAATCACATGCGTATTCAAAGATCTTGATACCTATGCAGCGTTTAAGACCACGGAGATTTTTGGTAAAGTAAAAGATTTGGGAATTGAATTTGTTCCTTACAATTTCTTCACAGGATGGGCCAAGCAAGTATTTGTCAAACGGTTCCATCAAGACATGGACAATCCAGGAATCAAGATAGCTTATCCGGCAGTCTTTGGTGAAGGTATAAGACCTGATGATAAAAGATACGTTCATCTGGTGTTTGTAGGGACTACCAACTTTGCGGTTGCCTTTGCAATGGAAGCTGCACACGTGCTTCACTTCCCCAATTTCAGTCATGACAACGCACTAAAGACCAGGATAACCTTTATCGACATCAATGCCGACAAGGAAAAAGATGAGTTTATCACTCGTAACAGACACTTTTTCGAGGTTCAATCTTACAAATATCAGGATTTGTCAGATAAGCCCAGCAGGGATAAGCCAAATACTGATGCTACTTTTTTTAAAGGTGCAAATGCTGATTTCCTGGATGTGGAATTTGAATTCATTAAAGGTAATATCTTTTCCAAGAAGGTTCAGGATGAGATATGTAAATGGGCAAAAGATAAAGACGGCCAGTATCTGTCTGTCTTCCTGGCAATGGAGAATCAGCGCAGTAATTTCGTCATGGCCATGAATATGCCCGATGAGGTATATGATTATGATATTCCTGTTTTCATCAGACAAGACCGTTCAGACAACTTTGTTACAAATCTCAGGACTGCCGACGACAAGAAGATAAATTATTATTGGGTAGAGAATAATGAGTTAAAAGAAAAAAAGCGTAAGGCTCGCTATGCGAACATCTACCCGTTTGGCATGAATGAGACGGCCTATAGTGCTGACAACAAATCGGTAAAACGAGCCAAACTGATCAACTATCTCTATTGCACAGCCAATTATGATTCCTTTAAATTCCAAGGAATGATGGTACTTGATGCCATACCGGAAGAAAAGATTTGGGAAGATGCCGAGAAGATGTGGCAAGGTCTCAGCGTTGCCTTGAAATGGTCCAATTTGTACAACTCATATACTATCAGGACAAAACTCGCCACGTTGAGAGCTATGCGCGGTTTAAAGCTTGATGATACCAGTAAAGATACCATGATGCTGTCGGAAGCAGAAGTTGAGGAAATGGCAAAGGTAGAGCACAACCGTTGGAATGTGGAAAAACTGCTCATGGGATTCCGGAAACCCCATCTGGATGAGGATAAATATGAAACATCTGATAGTGAGGCAAAGGGTAAACTTGGTAAAAACAAGAACCTATACATCCATTCCGACATCCGTCCGTTCGATAAGCTCGGAACCATCAGGGGACTGGACTATGAGTTCTCCCGCTGTATCCCCTGGATTATGAGAATGACAGAAAAATAAACCAAACAGATTAAGAAATATAATTATGGGAAGCCTATTACAACCGAATCAAATTAATCAGACGGGACTATCCCTGCCAAACAACACCTTTGATGATCTGTTAACTGAAATCGTCAAAGGCAATGCAGTTCTTGTGTTAGGACATGAAAGTATTCTTAACAACACATTAAGCGGTGGAAACGTAAAGGATCAGATGTATGAACACTTCAAAAAATACATGAGCAAGACCAAGAACATTCATGTGCCATATGGAAATTTTGACGATTATTATTACCACATTCATCCAGATTTAGCAGAACTTAAAGATGACATTGTCAATGCCTTGAAACCTGACGTTTTCAATTTTACATCAGAGGAAGATTACTCACCCCTATTGTTTGAATTGTTGAAACGCAAGTATTTCAGGCTAGTACTAACGACAACATACGATTATTACGTTGAAGCCATGCTCACCAAGGTTTGGGGGAAAACGCCTAGAGTTATTAGTATATACGATGCCAAAAACGACATAGACAAATGTGAGATAGGGCAACTGGAGATGGAACCAACCCTCTACTATGTCTTTGGAAAAGCAGAAGAGAAGAAAGACTACGTACTTATAGAAAATGATGCCATTAAAGTAACAGAGAAATGGTTCTGTGACAAACCCGACAATCTGCTAACATTCCTTAGCAATAAGACAATCTTGGCGTTGGGAACAAAATTCGACGATTGGCTTTTCCGTTTCTTCTGGTTTATATTACATAGGGATATAAGGGCGTTAAGGCGCGGTAAAGTTGCCGTTTCCCTCAACACTGAAGGATCTGAGACAGACAACAAACTCTGCACCTATCTGAACAACGAAAGGATTAAACATCTTAGCATAGAGCAAGCCATAAAGGATATCCTTAATGGTTATACTGAAGCGGAAGAGAAATATCTGAAAGATCATGGCCATAGTGGTAATGATATTTTTATTTCTTATCACTCGGCAGACCTCGATGCCGTGAAACATTTCTTTTACTCTCTTGACGATTACATCAACAAAGAGAAATTAAGAACACACATTTGGTTTGACAGGAATCCAAATCTGCAACAAGGCTTAAAGCCTGGTGATGACTATAGAAGAGACATAAAAAATGCGATAGAGAATTGTAAAGTATTCATTCCCATAATCACCAAAAATGTCAAAAGTATAATAGAATCCAACAACAAAGACTATCATTTCTTCATTGATGAAGAATGGCAAACTGCAATTGCAAGAAAGAACCTGCAAGACAAGATAGCCCCGATAGATATCATCCCCCTTTGTTTAGATGGGCTTGAAATAACTACTATTAAACCAAATGAATCTTACAAAGTATTATTCGACCAACTATGCAGTGATAGTGTCGGTACCAATAAGACTCAAATAGAATATGATACATTTTTGGAAACAGTAAAAAGTAAATTTGAATAATTATGAACAACCCCTGGAAAGGTCTTTCGTCATACGAAGAGAAAGATAAGAACATATACGAATTCAGAGGTCGTACGACTGCTGCGAACGAACTCTATTTGCTGCTTTCAAACAATCTCTTTTGTACATTGTATGGAAAAATGGGCTGTGGAAAGACATCTCTCCTACACGCAGGTATTTTCCCAATACTCCGTCAAAAGTCATTTCTTCCAGTCACTATCCGTCTGAACATGAGCAAGCAAGAAGATCTGACGGATTTTGTTATTCAAGCCATTGAAGAAGAATGCGAAAAGCAATCTGTTTGTATAAAGAAGAATGAGAATTGGAAGTATGACAATGGAATCAAGCAATCAAAAAACTACAAACTATGGGAGTTCCTTTATTCGCATATCTTTGTGAATGATAAAGAAGAATGTGTATTTCCTGTTATTGCCATTGACCAAATAGAAGAAGCATTTAAAGAGAAATATGCGCAGGCATGTGAATTGCTTTCCCAATTATACTATCTCGTAAGTGATGATTTACGTCTGCCAAATAATTGTTATGCCAATTTCCGTGTTATAACGATTATTCGCGAAGATGACCTCTATCTGTTGGAAGATGCCATAGGTGATGGAGGATTTAACATCCTCAAACAAAATCGGTATCGCTTAGCCCCGCTGACCGATAACGAAGCCCAAGAGATCATCGAATTAGGAGTGTCCTTCTTTAAAGAAGACGAAAAAGAAAGGATCATGGACAAAATTCTGAGTCTTTCAAAAGAGGAATCTTCACATGTTTCCACATATATGCTATCGCTTATTTGCAGCCAGTTGTTTATAAACAGCAAAGGGATCATCACTCTTAATGACATACCAGAATCAAGCACTGGACTTATGCAGACTTTCTATGAATCGAATATAAAGCATGTCTCACCAGAAACAAAAAGATATGTAGAAAACGACCTCGTTAAAGATGACCGTCGCAATATTGTACCACTGAAGGAGTTTAAAAATACTGTCGGTACAAACGACTTTGACACACTCATAGATGGCGAATCCAAGATGGTACAAGAAATCACAGCTGGAACAACCAGATGTGTTGAGTTAATTCATGACTCTTTGGCAAAAGCCATCAAGAAATATAAAGACGAACAAAAAGAAAGGGAAGAACAGGAAAAGCAGCGTCAGTTTCTCATTGAGCAACAGAAAGAAGAAAAACGTGAGATGCTTAGAAAATATAAAATGAAAAGAAGGCGTGTAACAAGAATCTATATGATTTTAGCAGCCATTCTTCTTGGTGGTATTGGATATTGCATCAATTTTTTATATGATAAAGCGGAAGAAGAAAAAAACAATAAGATAGAAGCAGAACGCCAACTTGGCTTACGTAAGATTACTGTCACGCTAAAAGAAGACGATGCCGTAAAAGGTCTTTGGTGGGAGGCTACGCTCAAGGTTACTGCCAAAACGAATACCAAAGACACAATATTGATAGATAGTATTATCAACAAAACCAATTTAGGGTCAGTTTTCTTCTCAGAAATAGAGGCCGATCATATAAAATCACTACTCATTGATCTTAATTACCCTGAGCATAAGAGTTTTCACAAAGAAGTTATATATGTAGATAAGGATTCTATTATCAAAGAAAAGCCGATCGTATTACCAATCCGTCTCAATGCGCCCGTCTATTATGGAGGTCGGGTCGTTATGAGTGATTCTTTAACTGACTACCAAATTGAAAATGCTATTGTCATCTTAGGCAATGATGTCGCTTTTACCGACGGACAGGGGAAATTCATGTTCCAGTTACAAGAGGCTAATGATACTACAGAACTCATTGTCATAAAGAAAAATTACAAACAACATCTAACAAATGTTTTTTCTGGCGATTTCAAACAAAAAGAACAAACACCTGAATCAGTAATACCGATGGATCTAGAAGATTCTACTAACTTCAAAAGGGCCAGAATTTGGTGTACAAAGGATGTGCAATTCAATAAAGAAGAATTTAGAAATAATCAGAAAACCGACTATCAATTATTACATTCAAAAATCTCAAGAATCAAATATGAAGGAACGCGTCAATCTGAAGATGTAATCCATCTGTTCTTAGTATTTGAAGGCGACAAGGGTGGAAAAATGAGTATAAGAGGTTATTATTATTATGGCGACGAGAAGAAATATGGGTATCGTTGTGTTATCAGAGGGCATTCTGAACTATTAAAAGATTCTGAAGGTTTAAGTTACAGATCATTTGAGTTTACAAGTCTTGACATTGCTAACAACGAAGAAATAATAAAAGGGAAATATTATACAAGCGAACCAAAGAAAGGTCTTCCATGGGAATTTAATATTTTTATTGGCACAAGGAAAATTGCAGAAAGTATACAATAACGAGAATAATTATCGAAGAAAAATGAAAAAGAATAATTATATCCCCCAACCTATTGACACATCTGATGTTCAATTGCCAGAGGAGTTGAAACCGTTGCTTGAGGCAATGGCCAAGAACGTCCATGAAGTTTGGGCACAGACCCGCATCGCCCAAGGCTGGCAATACGGTCCAGAGCGCAACGATGGAGATAAATACCACCCCATGCTTGTGCCCTACGAAGACCTACCAGAAGAAGAAAAGATTTATGATAAGAATACCTCTATTGAAACCTTGAAACTGATTTTGAAATTAGGGTTTGTAATTGAAAAAAGCGAGTAAGATATGGCTACCGAAAAGGAATGCTTTGCGTTTATCAGTTACCAACGAGAAGATGAAGAGTGGACTCAATGGCTTGCCCATGAGTTGGAACATTATCATTTCCCTGTTACTTTGAATGGACGGAAAGATCTTCCGAAAGACTTACGTCCCCTTTTTAGAGATATTGACGAACTGAGTGCATGTGCTCCGAAATCTACCAAGGGAAGAACGTTTAGGTGGCTCAACTATTATGAACAAAAAGTAACTGTTCGGACATAATATTTCATTCTTAATTTTATACAATTTTCCTAATTTATTTGATTATGAATTCCAAAAACATCAACATCTTTATTAGCAGTACGTTCAATGACATGCAGTCTGAACGAGACCATATACGTAAATATATTGTTCCCAAATTAAAAGAACAACTGGCACCGTATCACATAAGCGTTCAAGTGACTGACTTACGTTGGGGCGTTGATACCTTAAGCGTAGGCGAAGATGAGCGTGAAGCAAAAGTACTACATGTATGCTTAGATGCCATTCAGAACAGCAGGCCCTACTTCATTGCCTTGCTAGGAGAGCGATACGGTTGGGTTCCTTCAGTTGAACGGATGAGTAATATTAGACAGACACTTACACAGAGGCAACAAGATGCCTTGGGGGATATTAGTCGTTCAATGAGTGTAACTGAGATGGAGATCCTTTTGGGTGCCTTAGGTGAAAAAAGCCTTATGCCACACAGCTTTTTCTGTTTCCGCGACTATGACTCTTATAAGAATATGCCAGAAGAGAAAAAGGGCATGTATATTGATGCGCTATCTAATGATGATAAGATAAAGGACAATTCTGTCAGGCTGGATAGTCTCAAGAAACACATCGTGGACGAGTGTAGAAAGGCAGGCATGGAAAAGAATATTATTAGTTATTCTGCTGTTTGGGAAGAAAACGGTTCATCAGGGAGGTTCGCTCACCTAAAGCCCTTTATAGATCAGCTATACGAACTTATTTACAATGACATCATTTCAGAGATACAAAGTGAAAATCCAGAAGCAAACATAAACGGTCAAGAGGATAGCGAGCAAGAGAGATTCCTAAGTTTCGTCTCTTCACATTCAGATACTTTCCAAGGAAGGAAGGCTATGATAGAAAAAATCACAAACTTTTTCATCAATGCCCGTGAGTTATCCTCTTTATTAAACGGCGAAACCGGCTATTTCCTTACAGGTTTTTCCGGTTGCGGAAAAAGTTCTCTATTCTCCGTTCTTTATCAATACCTAACAGAAGTATCTTCAAAGTATTCCTTTTACATTTTAGCACATGCAGCTGGCATCTCACAGAAATCTGTCCAAATAGATCAGATGATTGAGACATGGTCTCTGCAAATGAAACAAACACTGGGCGATGATATTACGGAAGAAACCGATAAAGAAGAGTATTCGTACAGAAGAACGGAAAAAATGCTCAGTTCTTTCAAAACACTTCTGAACAGAATTCAAGCAAAAGGCCTTTTCCCAATTGCTCTCATTGACTCTTTGGACAGTTTTGAAGATTGTGAACTACTTCAAGACTTTAACTTCCTTCCAAAAGATGTACCATTCCTCTGCACGGCACTTCCTGGCTATGCCGAGAAATTGGTGGAAGATCACCCTAATTACAAATGTCATAATATGGATGATTTTTCCATCGACGATGCCCGTTTGGTTATTCAAGCTGTATTAAAGAAGAATTTCAAAGAATTACCCTATGCATTACAAGAACAGTTACTCAGCATAACGAACACAGACGGGAAACCTGCTTATAATTCTCCATTGTGGCTCAGGATGGCACTCGACATCCTAATGGAGTTAGGTGAAGAGGACTTCAATAAGATACATAAGATACAGCACCAGAAAGAAGATGCCAAGATTGGTGACTATCTGTCACATGTTATCGATGAGTTCCCTGCAGATTCCGGTCAGTTGTTTAACTACTTTATTGAACTTTCATGCCATTATTTCAATTCTGAATTGACACAGCAGGCTCTCACTTACATTGCTATTGCCCAATACGGAATCAAAGAAGATGACATGGCAGAACTCATCTCAAAAGATTGGGATCCTCTTGATTTCACAAGTTTACGATATTGGATGCGTGACTTTATCCAATGCAACAACAAAGACCATCGATGGTTCTTCACTCACTCAATTCTCCGTCAAACTGTTATTGAGAAAGATCCGGAATTCTTAGGTCAATGCCAGGATAGATTCTACAATCTGCTTTTAAAAAACCTGTCTGAGGGCGATAAAGAGTTGCAAGAACTAATACATCAAATTGTAAACCGACAAGATTGTAAACTTCTTCATACTCATCTTGAAAAGTTACAATATGATTTCGTCAATTCGTTCATACGAGAATTTGGTATAAACAAAGAAGGTGTATTACGGTTTATTTATCAGTACACAAGACTTTATTATATTGAAGGCAGTGAACTCATCAGTGATGTGGAACGTGAATTATTCCAAGAGGGTGACAATTTGGAGGATTCCCTATATACAAAGACTGCTCTAGATCTGTCAGATTTTCATTTATCCCTATTTACAGACAATGATCTGTCGGACAATATAGAGGTTGTTGAAAATTTCTTTCTTGCTCAAAGTGCAAAAAGCGACTATATCGAATATATGGAAGCAGATGAGCCATATCTGGCTTTCTTTGAGCCTCTGATTACGATATACGAGCAAATGAAAGAACGGTATGGAGAAGACAATATACCCTGGACACTGTCTTATAGCTTCTTCAGTTATTGGCGTACCTATATTCACAAACTTTGGTCAATTTGCAAACACGAAAAAGACTATCGCGAAAAATATGTTGAGAGTATTTCAGATTATATCGAAGAGAGAGGCTTATGGTGTTTACATAACTACATGCCAAAACGCTTTTTTGAGAATACAATGGAGCTGATTAACGACGAACGGATACTTTCTGTTGATGACCGAATAGGCTTATTGCAGGTGATGCAGCGAATGGCTCTCCGTATAATTAAGTCCGTTGACAGGAACAAGGAAGATTATGAGATTATTGTGAGTGCTTCTCATGGTCTCATTAACTCTTATGTAAATCTTTTCAATAGCAAAGATGATGTTTTTGAGACTGCATTAATGGAGTATCTGTCATATTCTCCCCAACCCACAGACAAAAAACCTACGCAAGCTACTCATGAATATCAAATCACTGACGACCTTCCAGACGAGAAGACATTTAGTATAGACTTTACCGACTTACCCCCAGATGATGATGAAGAAAGTGATTGGATTACTATTGATTCTGATGATATGGATTTGGATCCAGATAGCTTTGCGAGAAAGATTGGAATGTCAAATGAAGATGATGAAGAAGAGGACGTTGAATTTGACGACATTAAAGGGACTCCAACAGAAGAACAGATAAAGGAACTGGAAGCCTCCCTCGATGTATTCTTAAAATCAGAAAATCATGACAAGAGCCAGCCAAGAGAGGAGGTCCAGCAAAAATTTCGGGATAAAGTACAATTATATCGCCGTCTAGCTATGATATATCTTCAGGCAGGCCAAAAAGAGAAAGGTAACAATCTCATCATGCAGATAAGCAATTTACTTGTTGGATTTATTGTGGATATGTATGATAATTATGCTCTTGACGACCACGATTCCGAAGGTATTATTATGCATGGGAAGTGGTTAGCAAAACTAGGACGTGGCGATGAACAGCTAAAACAGGCTGAAGCTATCTCAGAAGCTCTCTTCCACAGCTACTATCATCATGAAAATGGCAATTCTCAACGTCGTATTTTCAATTATCTGTTAAACCTCTACGATGAATATAATATGAAGGAGAAAAAAATCATCCTTCTAGAGCATATGTTTGAAATCAGCCTACGTAATCATATTGATCGTATGTTTAGAGCCTGGGACTTCCATTCTCCTGACCTTAGTTATGTTAGGCCGATATTCGAGAATCTGTTTGAAGAACTGAAAGGCTCCCATAAAACTAAAGAAGCAGTTATTGCACTAGAACGTTGGGTTGATATTTGCCACCGTCAGTATTTAGATGTGGAAGATACAGATGGTTATGAGGATTTGGACAATGCATATGACCTGTTAGCCTCACTCTATGATGGCACACCATCACTTGTAGAGGGAATGAAGGAACGACATTCTATATTTCTGAATGATCCATACATCATGGTTTGCCTGGACAACAAGTGGGGCTACATTAATCATGAAGGGCAAGTAGTAATACCACTCATCTATTCTCGAGCCTGGAAGGCAGAACCAGGTTGTCTGTCCGTATGCCGTAATGAAAAGTGGGGATACTTAGACCTACAGGGAAATGAATATCCTCTCTTGGGGAAATATAATTTCCAACTTGATGTTGCCGTGCCAATCAGAAAAAGTTGGGGACGTATATGTATTGATGACAGATGGGCAGTATTCCATTTAGATTCAAATCAGTTAGATCATTTCTCCCCAATAATGATTGATTGCGACAGATTTCATGACATCACAGATGGCCTTACTAAAGTAAGCGTCGAGATTGACGATGACTACCGACAGGATTTCCTGCTTGATGACGGAGAAACACTACTATTTGAAGGCTCCAAGCATTCTGTTAAGACGCCCAATAAGGGGGTAATAATTGCAGACTGGTACAATCCAGAAGAAGATAATGACGGCCATCATACAGCATTATATGACATGCAAGGTAAAGAACTGACTCAAAAAGGCAGATATGTGGATATGCTAGCTTTTGGACAGCAAGACATTACTGCTGTCTGTAGAAACGACGAGCAAGCTGGATACGTGAATCGTGCTGGAGAAGAAATCTCCTCATTTGAATATAGAGAAAGTCGTCCTTTCGCATTTGGTAGAGGAGCTGTATGTAAGGAAGGAACATATGAATATGGAAGATGGGGATTCGTCAACGAGCAAGGAGAAGAAATCATAAAACCGCAATATATTGATGTCGGTGACTTTCATGAAGGATTGGCATGGGTATGTTTGGATAATCACTCTCGTAAAGGCTTTGGGTGGCGAGGAGGAAAATTCGGTTTCATCAATACGCAGGGCGAGATGGTCATACCAGCTGTCTATGATGATGTTTCTTCATTTTACGAAGGTAGGGCATTAGTTTGGAAGAATGAACATGCTATTTTCATCAACCATAAAGGAGATGTTATCGGTTAATATTTCCGATGAGATAATAATCACAAGATAAAAGATGATATATAACTTGCCCTATGGGTCTATGATTGAGAATATTGAAATACTGTAACATGGTGAAGGCCGCTACCTTGGCAGCCATCTTCGCGAAGAGACTAGCAGGCTTCATTGCATAGTTGCGGAGTAATCATGGGGATTCGCCTGAACCGTTGTACTAGAAGATTAATTAGTGAACACTATTTAGAATGAAAAAACTTAAGATTAGTGATGATAGAGTCTGCACATAATATTGATCTTTATCTAAGGAAGCATTTAAATTGAAGATATATGAAACAAGTAAACTACACACCGCAGCCAATTGACACAACAGATGTCGTACTGCCAAAGGAGTTAGAACAGTTAGTAGAGCAGATGTCGAAGAACGTACATGATGTATGGGCTAAGACCCGTATTAAACAGGGCTGGACGTATGGCGAGCAACGCAATGATGAGCTAAAAACCCATCCTTGTCTCGTGCCATACGAGGAACTGCCTGAAGAAGAAAAGGAGTACGACCGCAATACGTCTATTGGTACGCTGAAGCTAATTATGAAACTTGGGTTCAAGATAAGCCAATAAGCCTGTATTTGTTGAAAGCCAGTGATGTCTTTTGTCAGGTATCAGATAATCAGACTGTTGACATCTTTTACCAGTCTGATTGGTGCGACATATTCCCTTTCTACGTCATCATTAAGGACTTCGACGACAAGAACTTCATCGACTTCTTGCAGGGCTTGGTGAGCCTCTGGGGCGATGTTCCTTAATAAGACGTTGCTATCGAAATTCCTAAACAGTAGTGCCATTTTGCCGTCATAAATGAAACGGGGATCTTCTGGCTCACTCTCTTTGGCATCAATCATGACCATGATTTCTCCATTATCGTTCTGGAGAATGGAGTATTTGCCCTTGGCACCAGTCTGAACAGTATCCATTCCACGAGTCATGCGAGATTCAGACAATCTTATTGTAGGAAGGTCTTCTGCTGAGAAGACAGGCAAATGATGGTCTATATTACGGCATGTCAGCCTTTCAATGTAAGCATTTAAATAGTTGGCTAAAGGAGCCATGTTCTTATTCCTATAGGCATTCAACAGGCCGAAGGTCTCAATCTCCAACGTGTCCAGGTCGATGTTTATTTCAACAAATGAGATAAGGAATAATTGTAAATCCTGATCCTTGATTTTTTCACAAACATTCAGCAGTTGCTCATCACTGTCTAAGCAAGTCAGGAATTCTTCACTGATCAACGGGTCAACATCTTTTATTGACAACAGACACCTAAATACCTGCTTCCTTAACAAGAAAAAGGTTGAGACTTTGATGTATGGCATCAAATCCATCGTCTTTACAGTCATGATCTCTTTCGGATTTATACCATTTTCTCTGCATATAGCATCGTAAGCATTCGTATAATTGAAAATGGCCTGTAAGAGCTCAATGGTTTCTTGACTTAAAACGTCAACATCGTTACGTTCCTTAATATCTCGAAGAAGACTTCTGTCCTGTGTGACAGGTGCATATAATTGCTCAAGGAGTCGATCCTGCAACTTTATGTCAATTTCTGACCTGTTGTCACACGTACTTTGGGAATAGTAGATATCCGCATCCATAGAATCGCAATCGTTCAGGATGTCTGTCGTGGCTTTTTCCTGGTTATAGTCCGGATATAATATGGGAATAAACTTGCGGATTCTTGATAATAATCCATAGTTTTTCTTGTTTCTTATTGTTTCAGCGATGCTTCTGTATCTGTTTAATTTGACAGCCGAAACAGAACTGGATTCCGACAAATCTTTCTCCAGACTATTAGCCAGATCCCTTGCGCATGTCTCATATTCTTTTATGATATAACCATAGGCATCTTCACATCCTAAAGCAGCAGCCTTGTCAAAGAAATAGTTGGCAAGAGCATGGTTTTGCGTTATACCTATGCCATTGGCATATATAATTCCCAAGTGCAAGAAAGCCATCGGATCCTTGCCTCCCCTAATGGCTTTACGAGCTTCGTCGTATGTAGGTAAATTCGTTATCATGTCGCAAAAATACAAAAAATATCCAACTATTTGGCATTAATGCTGGTAAAAATGTAAAAATGACGAAATTTTTGTCTATCTTTGCCGAAAATTAGTGTAAAACTTCAGTTATTAAGTTAAATACGGAGGTTATGGAGTTATTGGATTATGCACCTGTGGATTTTAAAGAGTATTTGTCATCTTTAGACAACAGCATCAAGTTTCGCAAAGTCAGACTGCGCTGTGAGTTGGAGTCTGATTCTGTCAATCAGCCGAGTTCCACCCTTCAACATTATGTGTTGACAGGTAATGAAGGGGCCGGCGTTTCTGAAGCCATCGACGAGATCGTTCATCGCCTGAGCAGCATTTACAACATCACCGATTTTGCTCATCACGATGCATCGTCGATGTACGACTTCAATGAGGGCTTTGTCACTTCCATGCATGATGCTTGCAAAGACAATAGTGTAATATGTATAGATAATGCTGAACGTCTTGGACAAAGGGGGCATAACAATAACAAAACAGGCATAGAAGAGCTATGCAATAGGATGGCAAACCTCTCCAATAGTATTGTCATTTTATGCGGAAAGCGCAACCAACTATTGGAGCTTGTAAAAGGTCATGAAAAAGCCAGAGGATGGTTTCAGTACATCTTCCACTTTGACGATCTCACTCCAGATGCCTTATTCCAGAGTATGGTAGAATATGCCAACAGCAGGAACTATCTTTTTGATCCATCCGCTGAGGCTCCATTAAAAGACTATATTAATCATGCCTATAAGTTGCGTGGTTCAAATTTCAAAAACAATGCTTACTTCAGGAATCTTTTCGACAGAGAGATTGTCCCGAGAATTTCTGAGAGAATCATCAAACAGAATCTTCCTCCCGAGCAGCTGGACTTATGTACCATCATGCCCGAAGACCTGCCTCCGATTAGCCATACTGATACAAATGCTGCTATTCAGAAACTGAAATCACTTATCGGCTTGGATGATATCAAGAAGCAGATACTTGATCACACGGCTCTTGTAAAACTCAATACCATCAGGGCATCAAAAGGTTTACATAACAGGATGCCTCCCATGCACATGGTGTTTACTGGCAATCCGGGAACGGGCAAAACGACAATCGCTAAGTACTTGGGCGAAATATACCATAGCATAGGTGTATTGTCTTCTGGTCATGTCGTAGTCACCGACCGTTCGAAACTTGTCGGTGAATTTATCGGTGATGCGGAAAAGAACACGACTAATGCCATCAGCAGCGCAAGTGGTGGCGTGCTGTTTATTGACGAAGCATACAACCTATTCGTCGGTGGACGTGGCGACAAGAAGGATTTTGGAATGCGTGTCATTGAGACATTGCTTACCTATCTTGGCTCTGACGATACGGACATGATTGTCATTTTAGCTGGCTATACTGGAGAAATGAAAAGTATGTTAGAGGCAAATCCTGGCATGAAAAGCCGTTTCCCGTATATCTTCCAGTTCGAGGATTATACCCCCGAACAGCTCATGCAGATTGGTAAGAAGGTTCTCGAAAAGGAGAATTACACGATGACTAAAGAGGCAGAGCGAAAGTTAGCGAAGTATGTCATCTATGAGTATGACCACAAAGATGAGCATTTCGGTAATGGCCGTTTCATTACCCGACTGATTACAACAAACATTATTCCTTCCCTAAGTCAGAGACTTTTGGAGAAACCAATAGACCAGATCAGTATAGAAGAGATGACCACCATCGAGGCTTGTGATATTCCCGATATAAAATCAAGAGAGTATGAGTTGAGAGATTTGGATGAAACCATTCTGACAGAGTCCTTAGAGAAATTGAACGCGCTGACTGGCTTGGAACATGCGAAGAAAGCGTTGAATGATTACGTAGCCATCTCGCGCATGAGTCATCAGCATAAGACCTTGAAGATTACACCTCAGAGCCTCTGCTGGAATTTCATCGGCAAGACAGGAACCGGAAAGAGCACTGTAGCAGAGATTCTTGGAAAGATACTGCAGGGACTTGGTATCTTAAAGCGTGGTCAGACGGTATGCGTCAATGCTGATGAATTGACAGGTGATGACAGTTATAAGGTTTTGGAACGTGTTGTTAAGGAGGCTAAGGACGGCCTGTTGTTCCTTGATATGGATGCTCCCAACATCAAGAATGTCAACTCTGATCATCTAAGAATGTGGATATTCAACAAGCTGCGCGAGCTTCATCAGACGACCGCTCTGGTGTTTGCCCAGGTCAAAGTTTCTGAGGATATGATTGCTCTGAATTTGGCCACAAACGGTATTGCTGCATACGGCAATTCTATTGTGTTCAATGATTATACCATTGAAGAGTTGACTGAAATTCTCGCTTCTTTGCTCTGTTCAGAATACCAACTCAGTATTGCGTCTGAGGCTAAGGCAAATGTTCAGCTGTTTATTGAGAAAGCCAAAGCTAACGAGACGAAAGAGTCGCCCGTCAATGCAAGAACCATCTTCCATCTTGCTCAGACCATAGCCCACATCACTCAGTTGAGGCTGGTCAGTTCCGAAGAGGAAAGACTTGTTACCCTTCAAGATGTTTCCCATTTCAAATGGGATAACAAGATGAAGGGTAAAGTAGGCTTCGTTTAGGAATTGAAGCCCACCTGGCGACGGGGCTTCAGTTCTATCATGCGCGGATTAAATTTCTTATAACCTTCCTCAACATCCGATGCAAGGATATGCTGGTAGTCCTTGATAGGGTCAAGAGTGACACGGTTTGCCATGGCTGGAATGATGCCGTTTCTGATAAACTGTTCCACCCAACGGGCATTGCCGAAGTTCTTGGTCCGTTGAGCCAAGGTGTCGCATATCTTCTGCTGAAGTATTACCTTGGCATCATCTGTGATGATATAGTCATCTTTGGCAAATAGATGAAGAGCTATCTCCATCAGCTGTTCTGCATCATAGTCACTGAAGCGATACTTGTAGGGGAAGCGTCCCATCAGTCCGGGGTTCGAGGTCAGCATGGCATCCATTTCCTTCTCATAACCAGCAAAGATGATGACCATATCAGGATTGGGTTGCGAGAGAACAGTCAGCAGGCTGTCAATGACCTTGGCTCCATAATCTTTTCTGTCAACCGTTCCTTCATAGAGATTGTATGCCTCGTCAATGAAGAGGACGTTTCCTCTTGCTTCCTCCAGAACCGATTTCATGTTCTCTTCCGTCTCACCGATAAAACGGCCTACGAGTCTTGTGCGGTCGGCGCATATCACATCGCCTTTTGAAAGGAGGCCGATGGAATGGTATATCTTACCGAGCATTCTTGCGACTGTCGTTTTGCCGGTACCGGGATTGCCGGTGAAGATGGCATGTTGTGCAGCCTTGTTTGACGTATGGAAACCAGCTTTGTTGCGCTCTATGAAGAAACGTGACTGGTTAGCCATCGTTGTAATACTCTTTTTGATGTCGTCAAGTCCCACCATCTCGTTGAGTTCACGTATGCTGTCCTCAAACTCTGACGTTGAGTTGGGCAGAAGGTCAAGGGGGATGTCTTCAATAGGCAGCTTTGGCAATTCTTCTTTCTCGGCCATGACGCCTTCAAGAGCGCGACGGCGATAACGAGGCGAGACTTCCTCAGCAACATATCGGCGGATACTGTTCAATGACCATGTGGCGAAGCAACCATGTTCATGATGCTCCAGTATTGCTCGGGTAAGAGCATCCATCGTAGCTTCAGAAGGGTCAAGATGCTCATTATCCAGCTCTTTAATAAAAGCTTGAACCAGTTCAAAACCGCTGTATGGACGTTGGCTAAGCACATTCCCGCTCATAAACAGTTCCTTCAGAGAGGGGTATACATCCAGTACGCTCTCGATTTCCTGTTTGCCGCCGCACAGCCAAATTTTGTATTTCTCTTTGTCTTCACAGATTTTGTCTACGATATGTCGCGTGACGACCTTGCCTCCTGTACTGAGCAGGGCTCCTGGGTTCGTCAGGCAATAAATCTGATTGGTGGTGTTGTTCAGCTTTTCGTTCAGTGGCTCGAAAGGATTTTGCAAGGCTGCGTTGTAGAGTGTGTTGCAGTCAATGTGAATATAGTAGTATCCCGGCACCGCGAGTTTCTGGAATGACTGAAGGATTTCGGCGTTCCAGTCTTTATTGGTCGTGTAGAGCAGAAGATTCCTGTTGCTTTTCAATTCCCTGCCACTTAACCCCGTGCGGAAGTCATTGTAGATTTTCAGTTGTCGGCATTCCAAAGCATATCTTCTTAACTCAGAGGTACCCGGAGTCGTCGAGAGAACATCCCAACTTGATTCTGTGTTCTCTACGCATGAGGTAAGGATGTCCTCGATACTACAGACGGGACACATGGTTAATGGTTGCTGCTTAATGTCCAATGACTTATCTACTTCGAAGTCAATACGTGCAAGAGAACCATTCGTCCTGTCGCGAATCAGCAGGATGTATTTCCCTGGCAACCAAATACGGAAAGAAAGCATGACGATACTCACATTGATGTTGTTCTCGCGATTGAACTTATAAGTGATATCGCTGTTGCACATCGGGGAATAGTCGTCTGAGTAGATAAAGCAAGTGAACCGCCCCTCTTTAATCATCGAGCCTTTCCTTGCTTGGAAGTTCACAATCATGCAGCCGTCTGTGTAGTCTGCTGATTCGCTTGTTGACAGTGATAGTTCAATTGTCCTAATGTCTTTCAAGTTTTGCATATTGCTGTTCATAATACCAGAATAAAAACCAAAAGAAAGAGCCACCGAAGCAGCTCTTTCTATCATGCAAAACAAAAAAAATAATCAGCAAGTGCGAACCATGTAGAATCTCGACTCCTTCCAGGCATCAATAAATTCAGCGACTGGTATGTCGATGATATCCGGCTTCTTGTAAGGGTCGAAGATGGTAACGTAATCATCATCAATGGCCGTAACGACAACGGCATGATTAGTCAGGTCCTCAGGATCATTCTCGTCGGCATAAAGTTTTTCGCGGTCAACGCCCACCACCACATCATCATCTTCTTCGAGGGCAATCTTTAAATCGTTGATGGTAGAGTCGTACTGTCGTTTAACTTCTAGTCCTGACATAGTCAACAAGTTACCGATACAATAAAGAGGGGTTCCTTCAGGCTTTAGCCATCCTTTTTCCCGGGCAGTGTTCACTAAATGCTCTTCATTATAGGGAATATGATGACGCTGTAGAATAAAGATCTCACACAACACGGCACAGACATTCTCTCCGCTTAATGCAGCCATCTGAAGCATGGGTAAAACCTCACTTTGCAATGGAATGAACGATAAAACATCCTCTGCCTGAAGAGCGACGTCAAGAACCTCTTGCAACTGCCTGTCTTTCTTTAAAGCCCGAAGCACTTGCTTAGTTTCCTCTTCACTGGTGTTGCCATCAAGATAGGCGGCCAGCAGCTCGTCGGATATCAAGTCTTTATTTGCCATATTCTTTGATGTCTTCTAAGGCGATACGGGTTAATTGTGCCATAGAGCGCCGTTTTATATTGTACAGGTTCGCGGTCGTTATTTTCATCTCCCGCGCCAGTTCTTCTGGTTCACAGTCTTCAAGTATCAGTCTACGGATGACATATACATATCTTTTTGTCGGCATGGCCTCGAAAAGCCGTTCCATATCATATTTTACAGCCACGTCTGATTCCGGTGCAGCTATGTATTCTTGTTTATCAAAAGGAGTCTCTCCGCTGACATTATCTATCATTTTCGCCCGTTTCTTAATGAAGAAGCGGGTGGCGAGAATCTTCAGCCATTGGTAAACGGAACTGCGATATCCGAAGTTGCGCAGCTTAATGGCATCATCCTCCATGAGATAAAGGTATAGCTCGTTGACCAGCTCATCATATTCCACTTGGTAGTCGAATACAATGTTCATGATACTGCAGAACAATGGCTTGCATTTGACGAAGAAGAAATCCTTCGTCACGTACCCATCACGTTCTATCAGTCCTTTTACTATCTCTTGGTCTGTCATAAACCCACAATCCGGGTACAAAAGTACGGAAATTAAGGCATTAATCCATTAACTCGTAGTCGTCGGTCTTTGCTTCCGGCTCGGCCTCTGGCGTGTCCTTTCCGACTTCTGTCTCCTTCTTTTTCTGTTCGCGGTACTTCGAGGGGGTAATACCCGTATTCTGCTTGAAGGTGCGGGTGAATAAAATAGGATCGTCGAAGCCCGTCTTGGCTGCCACCTCGGCAATGGTGTCGTTGGTGTTCTCAAGATACATGGCGGCCTTCTTCATACGGAAGTCTGTAATCAGTTCCTTGGGCGACAGCTCTGTGAGTTCCTTCAGCTTTTCGTAGTAGGCAGTACGGCTGAGTCCAGACTGCGAAACGAGGTCGTCGGTCTTGAGTCCGGGGTTGGCAAAGTTGGCTTCGAGCCAGTCGTACTGTGACTTCACGAAGTCGTAGTCTTCCTGATGGACGAAGGCCATCTCCTGCGGACCGAGCTTGAGCACCTTAAGTTTCTGCTGTTTCTCCAAGCGGTTCTGTCGCCAGAACATCAGGCTGATGGCGAGAGCCAATACCAGGGCCATGTAGATCCAGATGGCATTGCTCGACAGCAGGAAGTACGGCGGCACCTGTACGATGATGGTGCGCTGGTCGAACTTGTCGGGCGAGTCTAAGAGGAAGGCTTTCACCTTGAAGCGGTAAGTGCCTGTGGGAACGTCCGAGTAGGTGGCCATGCGCTGCTTGTCGGCATTGCGCCAGTCGGCGTCGTAGCCCTCGAGCATATACTGATAGTGTATGCGATGCTGCAGCTGGAAGTTCATGGCCGAGAAACGGAATCCGAAGACGGCGTTGTGGTAGGGCAGTTTTACTTCCTTGGCATCGGGGACGTAGTAGTCGTATTGGTCGTCGAATCGCGGACTTGACAGTTCGCCGTCGATGAAGAAATCGGTGATGCGCAACTTCAGCATCGAGGCGTTGTTCGTGATGAGCTTCTTACGGTCGATGGTGTAATAGCCGTTGAGCGTTCCGAAGAGGATGTTGCCGTTGGGCAGCGTGATGGCTGCACCCTCTGAGCACATCGTCTCGTCGACACCGTCAAGGCTGGAGAATGTGGTGAAGATCTTTTTCGACAGGTTGAAGGAGCAGAGGATATGGTCAGAGGCAAACCACACATTGCCGCTATGGTCGAAGGCAATGCTCTTGATCTCCTCTGACGGCAGTCCGTCCTTGCTGCCAAACGATTCGAAGAGCCATGTGCCGTCGGAGTCCTGACCGACGGTGTGAGCCAGACCGCCGCCGTTGGTGCCTACCCACATGTCGCCGCGCTGGTCGCGTGCCATGAAGACGATGTCGTTGCTCATCAGGATCTTCTCGGGTTCTTCCTTCGAGTTGTGCAGGCGCTCGATGTTGACCTTCTTGTCTTTGATAGACATAATCAAGATGCCGTCGGTGGTGCCTGCCCACACTTTGCCGTCCTTGGCCAGGGCGATGGTACGTACCTTTTGGAAGGAGTTGTAGGGATATTTGGGCATCTCGTTCTTGGGGTTCAGGAAGCGGTATTTGCCGTTGCCTTCGTTGACCATCACGTTGACGCCTCCGCCGTAGGTAGCTACCCAGATGTTGCCCTGCCGGTCTTCAACCGTCTGATAGGCGGCATTCGAACTGAGGCTGTACTTGTCGTTGTCCTGATGGCAGAAGTTCTTCAGCGAGTAGCTGTTGCCGCTGCCGAAGGTCAGCCTGAAGAGTCCGTGGTCTTTGGAGCTGAGCCAGATGTTGCCCTTGCTGTCCTGTGATATGCCGTAGGTGCGCCCTATGGGGTTTCCGTCGTCATCGTGTGTGATGACGGTGCGGTTGCCGTCGTTGTCAATAAGGAATAGTGCGCTGTTCTTGTTGCCGAGTATGAGGAGCTTACGCTTTTTCTCATAGAACATACCACGTATCTCATTGTCGATGGTCGACTCCGCGTCGGGGATGAGCAGCGTGCGGGTGATGTTGTTCTTCAGAATCTCAAGCTTCTCAAGTCCCCGTCGGCTGGTCGACATGAAGACGACGCCCTCGGGTAGCTCGCAGGAGGCATTGACGGTGTTTGACAGGTTCCAGGGGTTGGAGGGGTCGTTGTGGAAATACTCCACCTCGTCGGTCTGACGGTTGTAGTAGCCGTAGCCGCCGTGGTTCATGAGAATCCAGACCGTTCCGTTGTTCTCGGTGAAGACGCCGCCGGAGCCGTCGTGCTCGGGAACGAGTACACGTTGCTGGTAGTGTCGCTCAATGCCCGTTGTGGGGTCGAGCTTGCTGACGCCATAGCGTGAGTCGGCAAACCATATCAGTCCGTGGCTGTCGACATAGATGGTAATCATACTGTTGCCGTCAGGCTGTCGCAGTTGGCGCGGCTCCTGTCCGTAGGAATACAGGTAGATGCTGCCGTTGCCGCAGCCGACGAAGATGTTGTAGCCGTTGGAGTAGAGGGCTGTGACATCTTCGTCCTCGAAGAGTCCCTTCCGCTCGATGCTGAGGTTACCCAAGTCGACGCGGTGGAGTCCTTTCTCGGTGCCCACCCAGATGTCGTCGTGATAGCCTTCGGCCATGCACTTGACGGTGAGCTGCGCCGTGGTGATGAGCTGCATGTTGGAATCGTTGCCGTCGAGTCTCATCTTGTACATGCCGATACCGTTGATGGAGACGAGGACGTCGCCGTTGCTCATCTTGAAGAGGGGATAGTTCGTGCGATATTCGTCGCTGTTGCTGACGTTCTCGAAGGGGTTGACGATGACGTCGTGGCGGCGGTCGAGTACGAAGATGCGGCCGTCGTACATACGCAGCC
>JAEEGL015121627.1_pt1 | contig 21605 bp, 17 predicted proteins | sample 9134231 | NCBI WGS metagenome assembly JAEEGL01 (sample SAMN16246548, study PRJNA631951) | gut metagenome | biome: gut microbiome; feature: rumen; material: fiber-attached | host: Bos | place: Iran: Karaj | collected 2018-10
TACGACTGCTACAGAAGATTCATCCAGATGTATTCCGACGTCGTTATGGAAGTCGGCAAGAAATATTTCGAGCAGCTCATCGACAAGATGAAAGCCGAAAAGGGCGTAAAGAACGATATCGATCTTGACGCTGACGATCTTAAGAAACTCGCAGAGCAGTTCAAGGCCGAATACAAGTCCAAGATCGGCGAAGACTTCCCGTCCGACCCGAAGGAACAGCTCATGGGCGCTATCAAAGCCGTGTTCCGTTCATGGGACAACCCCAGAGCAAACGTTTACAGACGCGATAACGATATACCTTATTCATGGGGCACCGCCGTCAACGTACAGATGATGGCGTTCGGCAACATGGGTGACGACTGCGGCACCGGTGTTGCGTTCACGCGTGACCCCGCTACCGGCAACAAAGGTCTGTTCGGTGAATTTCTGACCAACGCACAGGGCGAAGACGTTGTCGCCGGCGTGCGTACTCCTATGAAGATAACCGAGATGGAACAGAAATTCCCCGAGGCGTTCAAGCAGTTCGTTGACGTCTGCAAGACGCTTGAAGATCACTACAGAGATATGCAGGATATGGAGTTCACCGTTGAACACGGCAAGCTCTATATGCTCCAGACCAGAAACGGCAAGAGGACCGCTCAGGCGGCTCTGAAGATAGCCTGCGACCTCGTTGACGAAGGTATGAGAACTCCCGAAGAGGCTGTTCTTATGATAGACCCGAGAAACCTTGACACGCTGCTTCACCCGCAGTTCGACGCGAAGGCTCTCAAAGCCGCCACGCCGATAGGCAAAGGCCTCGGCGCTTCCCCCGGCGCAGCCTGCGGTCAGATCGTATTCTCCGCTGAGGATGCCGAAGCCTGGAAGAAGAAAGGCAAGAAAGTAGTTCTCGTCCGTCTTGAGACCTCTCCCGAGGACATCACCGGTATGAAAGCCGCTCAGGGCATACTCACCGTTCGCGGCGGTATGACCTCTCACGCAGCGGTCGTTGCGCGCGGCATGGGAACCTGCTGCGTATCCGGCTGCGGTGCGATAGTAATGGATGAAGAAAACAAACAGTTCACTCTCGCCGGCAGAACGTTCCGCGAGGGCGACGTCATTTCGATAGACGGCTCCACCGGTAACATCTACGGCGAAGCTATCCCGACGGTTGACGCAAAAGTCGAAGGCGAATTCGGCCGCATCATGGGCTGGGCCGACCAGTTCAGAAAACTGCAGGTAAGAACGAACGCCGACACGCCGCGCGACGCTAAGAAAGCCCGCGAACTCGGCGCCGAAGGTATCGGCCTCTGCCGTACCGAGCACATGTTCTTCGATCCGGAAAGAATTGCCGCTTTCCGCGAGATGATCTGCGCTGACACCAAAGAAGAAAGAGAAGCCGCGCTTGACAAGATCATGCCGATGCAGCAGGCTGACTTTGAAGCTCTTTACGAAGCTCTCGAAGGCTGCCCCGTAACGATCAGATTCCTTGATCCGCCTCTGCACGAATTCGTTCCGACAGAAGAAGCCGAGATCGAAGCTCTTGCAAAAGCGCAGGGCAAGTCCGTTGAGACTATAAAAGGCATAATCCAGGGCCTGCACGAAACAAACCCGATGATGGGTCACAGAGGCTGCCGTCTTACCGTAACGTATCCGGAAATAGCCGTTATGCAGACAAAGGCCGTTATCCGTGCCGCCATCAACGTACAGAAGAAACATCCCGACTGGAAGGTATGCCCCGAGATAATGATCCCGTTGGTAGGCGAAGCCAAAGAGCTCAAGTTCGTTAAGAACGTTGTTGTTGCGACCGCCGACGCCGAGATCAAGGCTGCGGGCGCCGACCTCAAGTACGAAGTCGGTACGATGATAGAGATTCCGCGTGCGGCTCTTACCGCTGACGAGATTGCAAAAGAAGCCGAGTTCTTCTGCTTCGGTACAAACGACCTGACCCAGATGACGTTCGGCTTCAGCCGTGACGACGCCGGCAAGTTCCTGCCCTCTTACTACGAGACCAAGATCTATGAAAACGACCCGTTCGCCAAGCTCGACCAGACAGGCGTAGGCAAGCTCATGGAAATGGCTGTCAAACTCGGAAAGCAAGTCCGTCCGGATATGCACCTCGGCATCTGCGGCGAGCACGGCGGCGATCCCACGTCCGTGGAATTCTGCCACAAGATAGGACTCACATACGTGTCCTGCTCACCGTTCAGAGTACCGATAGCCCGCCTCGCAGCAGCTCAGGCAGCGATTAAGGAGCAGGGGAAATAAGCCCAAAAAGCCCTTAAAAATCGCTGAATTGACCGTTGATGAGGCGTACGCCCGCGAGTTTGTCAAAACCGCCCCGAGCGTCCACCACTTCAAAACAAGTCAGTGGAAAGATATCCGAATCGATATCTTGATCTAAGCACCAAAGCCCGACTCTTTCGGATAATTCCGATCGAGCCGGGCTTTTTGTCGTTTATATAAAATCGCACATTTTTCTTTTCGCCTCCTTTGCGGTACAATGAGATCGCAAAGGAGGTATTTGCTATGAAAGATAATTTGAAAGACGTAGGAATCTGGGGACAGCGGCATTATCAGTATCTGAAGGAAAACAAACCGAGCATGATCGGCGTCATGCGGATGAACGGTAGCCTGATTTCCTATCTTCAGCAGGTCAACGAACAGGCGGATGAAATGGTGTTCCAGTTGGTTAAACAAATCGCCAAACAAGAAGGCGTCACCGAAGAACTGAAACGCCGTGACCAGATGGCGTGGGTCGGAGCTATGAACAATATCCGCAATCGGGTCAACGGGATCGTGCTGAACGAGGTGATATTCGTATGACGACACTGGAAGATCTGTGGTATGGTAATATCGACCCACATGAAACGGTTCTGAATTATGACCGATGTTTCAAGAGCCTGCTTGCTTTAATGGGGAAAAATCGTGATAAGTTGAACACCACACTTACCGAGCAGCAAAAGGAAGCGCTTTCCAAGTACGACGACGCAGTCAATGAGCTGCATTCTCTCGCCGAACTATCTGCCTTTCGTTACGGCTTATCCCTTGGCGTCCGGCTTGTAATGGAGAGCGTATCAATCGACTTGACAGTAAAAGAATAAAGCCAAGAACAGCGGGGCTTCGGCTCCGCTGTTTCCATATTTGAATATTGCACCCACTTTTTTCGAAATAAGAATACTGCGCCCACCTTCTGAAAATCTTGTTTTTAATTATATAATAACTGCCCCCACATTTTATACGGAAAGCACGAACGGGATTTCGAGATTTTCTTCGGCAAGTTCATAAAAACTACTTGATTTATTGTCACAAATATGGTATAATTGAGGTGACGACTTGAAAGAGGTGCCAAATGAGACAATTAGGCTGTATGGATGCGATCCGAAACCGAATAGATGCCGCCAAATCCGGAAGCGTTTTTATCCTTTCGGACTTTTCCGATCTCGCCGATCCCGAGGCGGTTCGCAAGGCGGTCACGCGCCTTGAAAACGACGGTACGCTGACCCGTGTTATGCGCGGGGTTTATTATAAACCGAAGCATAGCGAACTGCTCGGCGAAGACATAGCCCCCTCTCCGGATGACGTTGCCCACGCTCTTGCGAGAAATTACGGTTGGACCATCGTTCCCTGTGGAGATACTGCATTGAACTTGCTGGGGCTGTCCGAACAGGTCCCCTCTCAGTGGGTTTATGTAAGCGACGGCGCATATCGGGAGTATTCCTACGGAAACGCGACGCTGTATTTCAAGAGAACGGCGAAAAAAGAACTCTCGAATATGTCGCCCAAATCCGCGCTCATCGTTCAGGCGTTAAAAACCTGCGGCAAAGACGGCGTTACGCAAAAGATGATCGCCAAGCTGCGAAGCGTAACCACCGATGACGAGCGTAAAGCGCTTCTCTCCGAAACGCAATACGTCACGTCGTGGATCTACGAAACAATAAAAGAAATTTGTCAGTAGTTTATCATGATTGTCTAATTGATTTGAGTGTTAAAGGAGAATGCAACAATGCCAAAGAAAAATGCAGAAGAAAAGATCAATCTGGATTCCATTCTGTTCAAGTGCCGCGATATTCTGCGGCAGGCGCGTAATTCCGGTTCGTTTTTTGAAAAGCGTGATATGATGCTCACGCTTGTATTTCTGCGCTTTATCGGCGAGAAATTTGAAGACGGCGTCAAGAATTTGCGCCAGAATTTGGTTGCACAAGGACTTGATCCGGATAATGAGGAGATTGTTAAAGCGTTTTTTGATGACGCAACTTTTACCGACGGAACGTATAATCTGCCTGTTGAAGCGCGGTGGTCGACCATAATAAATACACCCGCTCCGCAGCTTAACGCGGCGTTGGATACGGCACTGAAAAGCATAGGCGCTAACAGTAAACAGCTGAAAGGTTGTTTTGTGGAAGGCACGTTCACACAAAGAAATCTTGCGGCTAATGATATTAAGAAGATTGTTGATGAAGTCAACAAGATCAGCCATAAGGCGTTTGGCGAGGAAAAAGACCTGATCGGTCGTGTTTATGAATACTTTCTCAAAGAATTTGCCGTTAACGCTACAAAGGAAGAGGGCGAATTCTATACCCCGCATGACGTTGTTCAGCTGATCGCCGCTATGATCGAGCCGTTTGACGGGACGCTATACGACCCCTGTTGCGGTTCCGGCGGTATGTTTATTCAAAGCGCGGAGCTTGTGAAAGCAAAACGCGGAGATATAAGCCGCATAAACGTTTACGGTCAGGAAAAAGAACCGGCAACGTATCGCCTTGCAAAGATGAACCTGGCTTTGCGCGGTATCAGCCATAACCTCGGCGATGAGGCCGATTCTTCGTTTACTCACGATCTGCATAAAGGCGTTTATTTCAATTATATTATGGCAAATCCGCCATTTAATCTTAAAGGATGGAAAAGCGGCGACGTAGGGACATCACGTTGGGCGGATTATGAAATGCCGCCGGAAAGCAACGCGAATTACGCATGGATTTTACATATGCTGTCACACTTGAAGCCGCTTGACGGTGTTGCGGGCTTTCTGCTTGCAAACGGTGCGCTTGGCGACAGTGATACTGTGAATATTCGTCAAAAACTGATTGAAAAAGATAAGGTCGAAGCCATTATCATCCTCCCGCGAGAGCTGTTTATCACAACGGATATAAGCGTTACGCTCTGGATACTCAATCAGAATAAAAAGGGCGGAGATTACCATGGCAGAAAGCTGCGTAACCGCGAGCATGAAATTCTGTTTATGGACCTGCGCACGTGGACGGAAAACCCGGTCAAAAACGAGAATAAAAAGAAAGTCCGTCTTGTGACCGAGCAGATAGAGAGGGCGGCGAGGATCTATCACACCTGGCAGGAAGAGGGCGTCGACGGCGCAAACTACGCCGTGCCGGAGCTTTACCGCAGCGTTGGGATCGCGGAGATCGAAAAGAACGGCTGGTCACTCGTTCCCAGCAAGTACATTGAGTTTATCGACCACGATCTGGAGATCGACTTCCCGGCGGAGATGAAGCGGATCCAACAGGAAATGCGGGACGTGCTGGCGCAGGAAAAAGAATCTCAAAAGATGCTGGAAGAGGCGTTCAGGGGAATCGGATATGGGATTAAATAAATATACTTTGGGCGACCTACTTGACCGCAACAACGAGACCAACATTGACTTAAAATATGGCGTTGAAGATGTAAGAGGTGTTCTCAACACAAAAGGCATTTCAAATACGAAAGTTAGCGTGGAGGATCGTGACCTTAGCAAATTTCTCGTTGTGAGGCCAGGCGAATTCATATTCAATCATAGGGTGCATGATAAATTGGGTCTGGGATATAACACTTCAAACGACACCTATATTTTCACAAATGATTATGTGTCGTTTTACGTAAAACCGGAATTGAAAGAGACCGTGCTTCTTCCTGATTATCTGTATATTTGGTTTCTCAGACCCGAATTTGACCGCTATATGCTTTTCAAAACCTATGGAAGTGCTACGCTCTTTTTTAACTGGGACAACATGTGCGAACTGGAGATAAAACTCCCCGATATTGGTGTCCAGCAGAAATATGTTGACATTTACAAGGCCGTGGTCGCCAACCAGCAGAGTTATGAGCGCGGCTTGGAGGATTTGAAACTCGTCTGCGACGGATATATAGAAGACTTGCGCCGAAAAATTCCGAGTGAAAGAATTGGGAAGTTCATCGAGCAGATAGAGATAACAAATGATAATTTGAAATATGGAATTGATGATGTAAAAGGAATCTCTATTGAAAAGAAGTTCATTGAAACAAAAGCTGATATGGCAGGAGTAAATTTAAGGCAATATTGTGTTATTGAGCCGAACGAATTTGCATACGTGACTGTTACATCTCGAAATGGCGAGAAGATTTCACTCGCATTTAACAATTCAGACGATACATTTATATGTTCATCATCTTATATTGCATTTCGCAGTAATGATTTAAACGAGTTACTTCCCAAATATTTAATGCTTTATTTATCAAGATCAGAATTTGACCGTTATGCCCGATTTAATTCATGGGGATCGGCTCGTGAAACTTTTGACTGGGATGAGATGTGTAATATAAAAATACCAATACCGGATATTAAAATACAAAAAGCTATAGCAGAAATTTATGATGTATATATAGCTCGAAAGAAAATCAACGAACAGTTGAAATCTCAAATTAAATACATCTGCCCGATTTTAATAAAAGGATCGTTGGAGGAAAAATGGTGATTATTACGTTGCAGAAATTAATTGAAACGGGAAACAAATTAAAAAGCGAGGCAGTTTCTCAAAATGACGCAAAATTTTTAATTTGGAAGTCAGATGTTGAGCAGTATATCGTGCAAAACTATGGTGAAAATAGCACAGAAATGCAAAAAATTAGAAGTGTATCACTTAATGAATGGTATTATGTTGCGAACAAAAATGCAGGCTCTCCAATTCATCAATACTTAATAATTTTAAATAGTTTGTCAAGCAATACAACAGAAAAAGGATTGTATACCGAGCGCCACGGTATGAGAAAATCGATAGAAAAAACATATAAAATAACAATAAAAGCATATTCATTGTTATTTGATTGCTGCGAACGATATTTTGATAATCTTGCTTGGAAATATCCCAAAGAGTGCCCTGATGGTAATGGTTGTTGCGGAATTGACCTAATAAAATTCAACGAGGATATGGAATTTGTAATTCCCACACTCTTCCGTAGAGATGGTATGATTGACAAACCGCGAAGATTGCATAATGTTTTCGAGGCAGATAACATAATAGAGGATGAATTTGATCAATATGCTCTATTTGATCTGATCGAATATATCTCTGGCAATATAAGAGATATTTCACGCAAAGTACCCCATAGCTTTTACCATCATGACGATATTTCTTATAGCTCAACAAATTTTACAGCCAATAGATTTCTTTGTGATATTAATGATATTTTTGAAAAAACCGGTTTGTTATATAAATTGAATGAAAATTTTGAAATTGAACGGGTTGAAGAAATATCGATCATATCTGAAGAAATTGAAGAAAACGTTACATTGATAAAAGAACCTGGGCTAAAAGATTTAATGCAAACGGCTATAAAGAAACACAAATCACCTTATCCCGAAGATCAAAAAGATGCAGTCGAAAAGATTTGGGATGCCCTCGAACGATTAAAAACGTATTATACTACCATGGACAAAAAAGGCTCAGTTTCGAAAATAATTAATGATATTGCTGGTGGAAACCCGAACTATATCAATTTGTTTGATACCGAATTTAATGCTTTGAAAGATATTGGAAACAATTATCGAATTCGCCATCATGAAACGAACAAAGTGGATATTAATGATCTGCGACATTATGATTATTTCTTTAACAGATGTCTTTCGTTAATTGCATTAGCGATAAATTATTTAGAATAATGAATTTCAAAAAATACAAGATTTTTCATAAGGTCAAGGATATTAAAAAATGATAATTACAGTTGGTTCAAAAATCGCTGATAACAAAGGGAACAGCTATGTCTTAGATGAAACACTTGGATCGGGAGGATTTGGAAATGTATATAAAGCACACCGTGAAAACGATGGGAAAATAGTTGCTGTCAAGATTATCCAAAATACATTTAATGACAACGACGCCTTTTTGTCTTTTCAAAAAGAAACTAATTTGTCAAAACTTGTTGAATCTGAAAATGTAATCAAATATCTATATATTCATGATGGAACTGAATTTGCAGAATATCCGCCTTATATCATCATGGAATATACAAGCGGCGGGACATTACGTGATTTAATTGATAATAGAAATGGTGAACAGTTTGATATTGTTACATTAAAAAGCATCTATTATCAATTAGCAAATGGTATGAAATGCATAAGTAAACATCTGGTACATCGTGATATAAAACCCGAGAACATATTAAATTTCGATGGCGTGTTAAAGATTACAGATTTCGGCTTGTCAAAAATATCTGGGGATAGCACTAAAACCATGACTTTTAAAAATTCCGGGACTCTTCCATATATAGCACCAGAAGCATGGAATAATGATAGTAATACTATACAAATGGATATTTATTCAATGGGTATAGTTTTTTATGAACTTGCAACATTGTCTTACCCGTATACTATTCCAAGAAAACTTGATAATATGAATTTTAGAGATATGCATTTGTATTCTTCAATAATTGATCCTACAACGAAAAATCCTGTGTTATCTCCAAATATTATTTCGATGATAATAAAAATGCTTGAGAAGCCAACGCAAAAAAGGTTTAAAGACTGGGATGAAATCATTAGTGTCTTAGATTCTAAATCATTGCCTATAGACGATATATCGGAAATCGTCAACAACGCAGTTTCATTAAGAAATAAAAAGGATATCGAACAGCAAAAAGAACAAGCGGCAAAAAAGAAAGAAAAAGAGGACAAAGAGAATTATATAAAGTTATCTTATTCTCAATATGTTAATGTCGTGATTAATCCAATTCGTACTTTTGTGGAAAGATTCAATTCTCAGTATTCTAATACTCAAAAGATAAATATAATCGAATTAGCCCCAAGTGATATAAATTACAAATTTACAACAAAAATTATATTGACGTCTGGAAACAAAGTTTTCATTACTGGAGAAATCCTTTTTAAGGAACGATTTACACGAACAGTTCCAGGTTTATTCGGCTCTCAACAAATCATCAATTATCTTCCAAAATGCAAAGGAAAGGACATTGTTTTATGGTGTCAAGTAGAGGACAATGAAAACTGTGGATTTAACATTCTTTTGTTAAAAAATGATTCGGGAATATATGGCGATTGGTTTATTTTAGAAAATACTACTAATGGTTTTTCGTTAAACAAACGTCCTTCTCCATTTGGTTTTTCACTTTCAGAACTGCCTGAACAGATTGACCTTATTTATGCTACTCACATATATGATATGAATCTAACCACTTTTTCCATAGAAAAAGTTTTGGATTTTATTTCCAATAGAGTATAATCGTGAAGAATAAAATCGAGGTAAAACAAATGTCAAAACTCCAAAATTACAACGGCCGTTTCTGCGAATCGGATTTTGAGGACGCGTTTATTTCGTTCTTAGAAGGAGAGGGCTGGCAGTATCTTGCCGGAAATAATATTCCACGTTCTTCCAAAAGCGAGGTGCTTTATACCGATGATCTGGAGCAGTTTTTGAGCAAAACAAATCCGGATCTGACGGTCGATGAAGTACGTAATATTATGGATCTTATACGGCTTGCAGGTGCTGAAAGCGACTTTGCAACGCTGCATAAGGTTTATAACTGGATGGTTGACGGGATAAAATTCACACCCCAGGACGGACAGGCCCGCATGATACAGCTGATTGATTACAACGATCCGGATAGTAATATCTTTCGCGTTGTCAATCAGTTATCTATTGAATACACAAATAACGGACAGGTTGAGAACAGAAGACCTGACGTTCTGTTGTACGTCAACGGCATGCCGGTATGCGTCATTGAACTGAAAAATCCCGCAGATGCAAACGCAACGATATTTGACGCGTGGGAACAGATAACAATTCGTTACTGGCGCGATATTCCGCATTTACTGCACTATTGCCCTCTCGCCTGTATATCGGATGGAGTAAAAACACGCCTCGGAACAGTACGCGCACCGTATGAGCATTTTTATGCGTGGCGCCGCGTCAACGACGGGGATAAAATATCAACAATGCCTTTTGAAGAAACTCAAACTATGGTAAAAGGCGTATACAGTCCGGCGCGTTTTCTTGAAATATTCCGCGATTACATATATTTTCAGGACGGTATTTACGACAGCGAAGAAAAAGAGATCGTCTGCCGCTATCCGCAGTTTTTTGCCGCGCGTTTGCTAAAACAGAGTATTATCAAATCCGTTGTTGAGAAAAGCGGCAAAGGCGGTACGTATTTCGGCGCAACCGGCTGCGGAAAAACCTACACTATGGCATTTCTTGCCCGTCAGCTTGCTTTACGCTGCACCGACGTGCCGGAGATCGGTTCTCCGACTATCGTTGTTATCGTTGACCGTGACGATCTGCAAAAGCAGGGAGCAAAGCTTTTTACCAAGAGCAAAGAGTTTTTGAATCTCGGTGAAGTAAGCGTCGTTCCGAGCCGAAAAATACTGCGCGAAGAACTCGGCATACGCGAGAGCGGCGGCTTTTATATCTGCACGATCCAGAAATTCTGTGACCGCGAAAATGACAAAATCGGACTTATAAACGACCGGTCAAATATCATTTGCTTTTCTGATGAAGCGCACAGAACGCAGATTGACCATTCCAAAAAGATACAGTTCAGCAAGGACGCGGACGATAATATGCGCGCTATGATCTCAAAACCGTATGCAAAAGTTTTGAGAGAGGCTTTTCCGCACGCAACGTTTGTCGGCTTTACGGGCACGCCGATAGCAGAAACGTATCAGACGTTCGGTGATGAAATTGACAGATATTCCATGGATCAGGCGGTTGCGGACGGATTGACTGTATCTATAAAATATCATCCGCGTATTGCAAAAGTGCTTTTAGATGAAGAAAAAGTCCGTCAGATAGAGGCATATTACAAGAGGTGCGCTGACGACGGCGCTACAGAGGAAGATATAGAAGCAAGTAAAAAGGCGATGAGCTCGATGGAAATCATACTCGAAGAGCCTTCTCGTCTGGAAAGACTTGCCGTTGATATACATGATCACTATGTTTCTTCCTGTGCAAACGACCCAAACAGAGTACAAAAAGCAATGATCGTATGTTCAAGCAGAAAGATCGCATATGATCTGTTGAAGAAATTTGAAGCAAAATATCCGGAATGGTTTGTTGAGAAGAAAACACCTGATGAAAACAATATAAGCGAAGAAGAGTTGCGCAAACTGAAACCCATGCCGTTTATGGCTATGGTGGCAAGCGTCGGAAGCAATGATCCAGAAGAAATGTATAATTATCTCGGCGGCGTAAGAAACGAAACCAGATCCGACGAGCTTGATACGGCATTCAAACAGGAAAACTCGAATTTCCGTATTGTAATCGTTGTTGATATGTGGATCACCGGATTCGACGTTGAATCGCTCACCTATTTATACAACGATAAACCGCTGAAAAAACATATGCTTATCCAAACAATAAGCCGTGTAAACCGTAAATATCCGGGCAAGGATTACGGTTTAATCGTTGATTATATCGGTATCCGTGACAATATGCGCGAAGCAATGAAAGTCTACGGCGGTGACCATTCCGTTGCGCCTACTGTCGATGACGTGGAACAAGCCACATATATTTTTAGAGAGCAAATATTGATTCTTAATGAGCTGTTTGCCGGATACGACTTAAATCCTTTTCTCGATCCTAACGGTGACCCGGCAGCCAGATATACATTGCTTGCTAAAGCAGCAGAGTATGTTTTTATATCAAATCAAGAATTGCAGTCGGAAAGTAATGATGGCAAAACCGTTAAAAAAGTTTCGTTTAAAACATATTTCTTAAAGACTGTAAAGCGTATGCGTTCAGCTTATGATATCTGCCAACCGTCGGGTGAATTAAGTGACGAAGAATCAGCGTTAGCCCAGTGCTTTATGGCAATAGCAGGATTTGTCAGAAAAATGAGCGGCACCAGCGAAGTAGATGCTGATACCATGAATCGTCATGTTGCCAAGATGGTCGAAGATGCGCTAAAATATAATGAAGTTGAAAGTGTGCTTGAAGATGGAGAGCAGGAAGATATTTTCAGCCCGGAATATTTTGAAAAGCTGTCAGATATCAGAATGCCGGCTTCCAAACTTGAACTGCTTGTTAAACTACTGCGGAAGCAAATAACCGAATACGGAAAAACCAATCAGATGGCAGCGAAAAAGTATCAGGAAATGCTCGAGGAGACAATTAAATTATATCATGAGCGCCGTAAACACCTGACAGCAGAAGAAGCCGGTGAAGCGCAGGAGATGACCTCCGAAGAAATCATCAAAAACGCGACCGAGCAGGCATTGAAGATTCTGAAAGATATGAACGCCGACAGAGAGAGTTTCCGCAAAATCGGTCTGACTTTCGAGGAAAAAGCGTTTTATGATATTCTGATGGCGTTGCGAGACCAATACAATTTCGAGTACGGCGAAGACAAGGTCATAGACGGTGTTTCCGTCAACGATAAATGTCGCTCTCTTGCGAAGAAGATTAAGGAAATCATCGACACCAAATCTTCCTTTACAGACTGGCTGAATAATCAGATCGTACGAGATCAGCTGAAATTCGATATAAAGGTCTGTCTGGTCAAAAACGGATATCCGCCACAGTACAGTCCCGAAGTTTTCCGTAAAGTTATGGAACAGGTGGAGAACTTTGAGGAGAATAACTGATAAATGATAATCGATTCCCTAAAAGGAGGTATTATATGCCCAGAAAAAAGATTTATTCGATAAAAGACGAACTGCTCAGAAAAGGGAGAGAAGCTGTTTTAGCTGCTGTACAAATATATAATAATCCCAATATTACGTTTAAGTCTGAAACTTTCATTACTTTGTCTGTAATCGGATGGACATATATTCTACATGCATATTACCGAAGTCAGGGCATTGATTATAGGTATTACAAGCAAATGAACAAACGAAGAAAATATGATCGCACAAAATATGGAGCATACAAGTATTGGGAATTAGAGCGTTGTTTAAATGATGACGATTGTCCGTTAGATAATGATACAATTTCAAACTTGCGCTTTCTAATTGGTATTCGTCATGAAATTGAGCATCAAATGACTGATAAAATAGACGAATATTTAAGTGCAAAACTACAAGCCTGTGCAATTAACTTTGATTATTACATAATCAAACTTTTTGGTGAAAAGTATGGTTTAAATAAAGATTTATCTCTGGCAATTCAGTTTTCTCCTATCACACCTGATCAGCATGAGGCATTACAAAACAATCCCCATGTTACATCAAGCGTTAGAAATTTCGTCGTTGATTACGAATCAGATTTATCTGACGAAACACTGAAGAGTTCGCGTTACGCATACCGTGTTCTTTTCGTTCCTATAAATGCAAAAAGGCAGGGTCAAGCGGATCAAGTCGTTGAGTTTATTAAGGGCGATTCTCCTTTGGCTGAAGGTGTTGAAAAAACATATACTTTAATTAAAGAAACCGAAAAACCCAAGTATCGGCCAAAAGAGATAGTTGATATAATGAAAAGCGAAGGATATATTCGTTTTTCTATCAATAAACATACCGATCTTTGGAAAGCCAAAGATGCAAAGAATAACAAGTATTCCTTTGGTACCGTGGTATCAGGCACATGGTATTGGTATAGTTCTTGGATTGATATTGTAAGAAATCATTGTAAAGAGAATAAAGAGCAATTGCTATAAACTATCTTGGAGAGATCATTATGCAAAAAACATCTATACGTTTTTTTGAAGATGTACCGGTACGTGCCGTTTGGGATGATGAAAGTTCCAAATGGTGGTTTTGCGCTGCGGATATTGCAGAAGCGCTTACGAAAAGCAAGAACCCACGCGTGTACTGGGCGACCGTAAAAAGAAGGAACAGCGAGTTGTTTGCAAATTGCAAACAACTGAAATTAAGAGCGCGTGACGGCAAGTTTTACAACACCGACGTTGTTGACGAGCAAGGACTCAACACAGTCATCGCGCTGATTCCGAGCAAAAAATCCGAAGTGTTTGCCCGCTGGATGAAAAACATGGAGACCTCGCTTGACGAAAAGAGCAAACAAAAGGCGTACGAGCTTTTTGAGAGCGGCTTCATAGACAACATTGAAGTCGGAACGGCGAAAGGCTTGCAACAGATCCACGGATACATTTTTGGCGGGCTCTATGATTTTGCCGGGCAGATACGGACGGTCAATATTGCAAAGGGCGGTTTTGCTTTTGCCCCCGCGTTGTATCTGGACGGGGCTCTTGCACATATCGAAAAAATGCCCGAGAACACGCTTGAAGAGATCGTCAGCAAATACGTTGAAATGAACGTTGCGCATCCTTTTATGGAGGGAAACGGCAGAAGCACACGCATCTGGCTTGATCTGATCCTGAAAAAGAATCTGAAAAAATGCGTTGACTGGAGCCTGATCGACAAAAAAGGTTATCTCGCCGCCATGCGCGAAAGCGTATCCGATTCGAAGAAAATATACGAACTGATAAAAACCGCCTTGACTGACGATATCTACAACCGAGAAATCATCATGAAAGGCATTGACTATTCGTATTACTACGAAACCGAGGAATAAGAGACACAAGAATGGATCGGTTCTTCCCGCTTTTTGAGTGGAGGCAAGATTATTTACGATGAAATAAAAAAAGAAAGGAAAGCACAATTTGAAAAGGTTATTAAAGCGCTTTTTTAGAAAAATAAAAAACATCTTTGTCTATTTATTGGAATTGTTCCGCCTTCCTCACGTGATTCTTACAATAGTTTTAGTGATTTTGGCAGCAATTTCTATTATCCTTTCTCATAACACCCAACAGCAATTTCCGTTTTTATCTTCTGCTCTGTCAAATGTATTTGCAGGACTAATAACCGGAATTGCTATTTGTTTGATATCTGGCACAAAGAACATATTTAATTATAAGACAAAGAAGACAGTTGACTTTTTGAAAGAAGTTCATGAAGAATGCTTGACATTTCTGAATGCTTATAAAGAAATGATTGGAAAGGCTGGCAATACTAATAAGTCCCGGGATGGTTTCTATGACGAGATTTACGATGTGTTATGTAGGGGAAATGATATTGATGGGACTATATCACAAAGCCAGTTTAATAAAACCCTTCCGTTTAATCCTTATAAGTATTTTAAGAAATCATTAAAATACGATGCTGTAGAACAGATGAAGAAGAACGAGTTGCTTAGGGATAAGGTTCTTTTATTGAATGCAAATACGGTTTCTTTTAAAGAATTGATTGGTTTGTTTGCAGATATGGAAAGGAACGCTTTTCTCCTCAATGGGAAAGTGCTATCAAAGATTAATGAGATAGAAATTAGACAAAACATTTCTGGAAAATTCTTTGTTTGATTTTTTGAATTAGGAGTTCATTATGCCGCTTGATACAACATTGCTCGACCTTGACCGCGCGCCGACGATACTGGAAATGCGGGCGTTTTTCAAAAAGCACGACTGGTCTGCGGCAAAAATATCGGAGCCAAAATCTCGTTCTTCAGAGGATCAGGAGAAGATAAACCGCATCCGGAAAATAATGGACGTCGCTTTTGAAAAAGAATCACGCGCAAAAGGGCTTGGCGCCTGGTCCGGATATTTTGATCATACCGTCAGGCTGAACGGCGAAAAATCACAGGACAATCCGCTGATCGCTCTGCGGGACAGCGTTGAAGATTTGGTATCGGATGGAGTGCGGATGTTGCTCACTGGTCCGGATGAAATCGTTGAGTCTATATTCAGCCAGTTTGACTTCGACGATCCCGACCTTGATAAAAAAGCGGACGATTTCATGAGTACCGCCGTCGGCACGATGCTCGACGTGATGGAGTACGACAAACTCGCCGAAGTTGTGCAAAATCTCTCCGCCGCCGAAGATTTCAACCCGTACATCAAGCCGAATTTCCATGCGCAGGATCATAATAAAAAATGGTATCACACCGACGCGGAGGTAAAAGTCGAATACTGCCCCGATCCGGAAACTAAGCTCCGTCCAGATCAGACGATAGTCGATCCTGAAAAACTTGCCATCTTTAATCTGATGGTCGAGGACTACTGGAAAACGCTTGACGATACGGAAAAGAAAATATATCGCCTCAGGGAACAGGGATATACGCAGAGCGAGATTGCAAAAATGCTCGGGTATTCCGGCAACGGAGCCGTATCAAAAAGATTAAAAACGATGCGCGTAAAATTCAAGGACGTAACGGGAATCTAAAAAACTTTTCAGAAATTTTCAGAATTCAGGAATATTTTTTCTTTCTCACCTCGTTAGTATATAGAGGGACAATTTGAAAAACATAAAATCATTCATAGATACCGCGTCCACCATTTTTAAAAAATCGTTTTTCAGATTGTAAAGAACTGCCCCCACTTTTTCAAATTTCAAAATCAAATATAGCTATCTCATACATAGCATACGACGAGACCGACGAAAAATCGCCGGTCTTTTCTTGTGCAAAAATTCAGAAAGAAGGTGATACTCATGAACGTATCAGCCGACATCGTCGAAGCTGCAAAAAGAAAAATCGCCGAAAGGCAGAAAGGAGGTATCCGAAATGACGGAAGATGAAAAGAAACTTTTGCAGGCAAAGCACCGGCTTGAAGAAGCGCAGATGCGAAACAGAGCGAAGGAACGCAAGGAACGGACGCGGCGGCTCATTCAGGAAGGTGCGATTCTGGAGAAAGTGTTTCCGTGGGTAAACGACATCACGGATCTATCGGAACTGGAGGCGAAACTCTATGAAATCTCTAAAAGAACGACCGGTTGCTGACGCCTGCTTTCCCAAAGGGCGCACTTACTCACCACCGCAAAGCGGCGGTAGTGCGCTCCTGCGGAGGGCGAGAAACAATGATCGCTATGTGCAGGAAGGAGGTGATTCAGCATAGCGATATTTCATTTAGAAGCAAAGCCTATCACAAGAGGAAAAGGGCGTTCCGCCGTGGCGGCGGCTGCCTATACGAGCTGTTCCAAGATCTACAACGACTATGACGGGCTGATGCACGATTACAGCAGAAAACGCGGATGCAAGTATTCCCGCGTCTTTCTTCCTGCTCACGCGCCGCCCGAATGGCAAGATCGCGCGGTACTGTGGAACGTAGTCGAGGCGACAGAGAAAACGAAGGACAGCCGCCTTGCCCGTGAAATCATCGTTGCGCTTCCCGTCGAGTTGACGCTGGAGCAAAACGTTCAGCTGATCGAAGAGTATGTACAAACACAATTTGTCTCGGACGGTATGTGCGCCGACGTTTGTATTCACGACACCGACGGTCACAATCCCCACGCCCATATTCTGCTGACAATACGACCATTAAAGGAAAATGGCGGCTGGCAATCCAAAACCGAAAAAGAGTATTTGTGTATCAGAGACGGTATAGAGCAGGGCTTTACCGCCTCTGAATTTCTTTCTGCCCAAAAGGACGGGTGGGAGAAGCAGTATCTTTACCGGGTAGGTGGAATCAAGAAATATCTGCCGCCGTCGGAGGCGGATGGATATGAGCGGCTGTCCAAGCATCCGAAAAGCTCCAAGCTCGGCAGACAAAATCCGATCACGCAGAAATGGAACAGTCGGGAGCAATTATTCGTCTGGCGTAAAGCGTGGGCGGACGAGATGAACCGGCATCTTGAACTTGCCGAGTATGACGTCCGCGTTGATCACCGCAGCTTCAAGGCGCAGGGCATCAACCGTCAGCCGACGATACACGAGGGCGTGTTCGCTATCCGTATGGAACGCAAGGGACGCAAGTCAGACCGCCGCGAGATCAACCGCACGATTTTCAAGGACAACAGCGCGATCGCATATTGGTTGGAAGCAGTCGTAACTCTCACGAAGGCGTTCGTTTTGCTTATCCCCGTTATCGCCAATATCCTTGAAACGATCCGCGTACAGCTGACCGTTCTGATTTACGACTGGAAATACAATCGCGGAAAAATGAGCGAAAAGCGGGATGAGATCGCAAGAATGAAAAAAGCCGTTCCGTATATCAAGGCGACGAATGAGAAGTTGGAGCAGCTGAAGAAAGAAAAATCCGACCTTGAGGATGAACTGCAGCACACGTTAAAAATCTTCAAGAAACGGCGCACGGAGATTGAAACAAAACTATACGGTCTCAATGAGGAAATCTCCGAGTGGATGACAGAACACAATGCTTTGACTCACGTTGCCGGAAGCACCGTTGAAGCCGCAGAAAACCGGATCAGGACGGCGGAGGAGCGGTTAGCAGAATTTGAAAACTGGGAGAATCATCTTGACGAGGAAATCGACAAAGCAATTTCAGCTTATCGTGAAAAAACGGCGGAAGCGGCGAATTGCAACCAAGATGAACTCCGCGCAGAGCGTATGAAGATACGCCCACAGAAATACGCCGAAGCGTATGACACCATTGAAAAGCAGTATTGGGCTTGCGATATGTCGCTTTTACAGGCGAGCCAGAAAAACGCCGCAGAGCTGCTCCGCGAAAAGCCGGACGAGCGTATCGTTTTCCCGAAACCCGAACCAAAACAACCGACGTTGATAAAGCACAGAGACGACATTGAAAGATAACAACTTTGAAAAATACACGGCACGCTGTTTGCCGGTCAAATATAAACGATGCACCTCCGAATCAAAAACAGCGAAATAATAAAAAGGAGGATTTCCCATGAAGAAGGAACCCAAAAAGTCGGTCGATACGACCGCAAAGAAAAAGGACATCGTTGAGAATAACAATACCGACATTGTAAATGAAACCAAACCGGACGCCGTTGTTGAAGCAAAACCTGACGCAGCGCCGAAGTCCAAATCGCTCATTATCAAACTTGAAGATCTTGTACCTTTCAAGGATCATCCGTATCTTGTCCGTGAGGGCGTGGAACTGGATGATCTCACGGAAAGCATCGGCACTCACGGTATTCTGAGCCCGTTGCTTGTCCGCCCGCTTGAAGAAACGGAGGGCAAGTACGAGATCATTTCAGGGCACCGCCGCTACGCCGCCGCGCAGAAGCTTGGTTTGAAGAAAGTGCCGTGCACCGTCCACTTCATCGACCGCGACGCCGCCACGGTAATGATGGTCGATTCCAACTGTCAGCGCACAGAACTGCTCCCGTCGGAGAAAGCATTCGCATACAAAATGAAGATGGAAGCGATGAGTAGGCAGGGCAAGCGGACGGATTTGGAGCAGTCGGAAAACTGCGATTCAACTTCGCGCCCAGTGGGCGCGAAGTTACGCGATAACCGCACCGATGAAAAACTGGCTGAAAACAGCGCTGACAGCGCCCGTCAGATTTTTCGCTATATCCGCCTGACTTACCTCGTCCCCGAACTCTTGCAGTATGTGGACGAAGGCAAGATCGGTATGCGTCCCGCCGTAGAGATGTCCTATCTCGACGAAGAAGTCCAGCGCGATATCGTCGACCGCATCGACGAGAGCGGCGGCGAGGTCTTTCCGTCTCACGCGCAGACGCGCCGTATCCGTGAAAAGGCGGCGGGCGGCGAGATCACCTATGAGGATATCGAGAAGATCATGGACGAGCCGAAGCCGAATCAGGCGGAAAAGGTCTCGATCAAACTGGCGGATTTGACAAAGTATTTCCCGTCTTCCTACACGCCGGAGCAGATTATCAAATCCATCCTCAGCATCCTTGAAACACAGCGTCAGCGTGAACAGCAGGAGCTTATAAGAAAGGAGCGCAAACGTGACGACGGCGCCCGCTGATCGCACATTTGCAAGGGTGAAACAATATGAGTAAAATCTTATCGAATGATCCTGATCTCTGCTTCGCCGCGCTCAAACTGATCGAGCAGTTGAATCACGACGGACACCTCCCGGCGTATATGTTCCGCAACATTATGAACGACTACGCGGGAATCGTCGATCTCTCAAAATTTACGGTCAAGGAAATCAAGAAAGAAAAGGAGGATGAAACCGCTTGATAGAATACGAACTGAAAAAGCGCCGGGTTGTCATATACGCCCGCGTTTCAACGGAACACGAAGCGCAGTTGTCGGCGCTCGAAAATCAGGTGGACTGGTACAAGCCGATTCTGACGGCGCACCCCGAATGGGATCTCGTCGAGCAGTATATCGACGAAGGTATCACGGGCACGTCCGCGTATAAGCGCCCGCATTTTATGAGAATGATCGCGGCGGCGAAACGACGCGAGTTCGACCTGATCATCACCCGCGAGGTATCGCGTTTTGCAAGAAACACGGTGGATACGCTTCAGTACACCCGAGATCTGAAGCGTTGGGGCGTGGAGGTCTTTTTCATCAACGACAACATTAAGACGTTCGACGGTGATGGTGAGCTTCGGCTCACCATCATGGCGACGCTGGCGCAGGACGAAAGCCGCAAAACCTCGATCCGCGTGAAATCCGGTCAGCAGACGTCCATGAATAACGGCGTCTTCTACGGCAACGGCAACATTCTCGGCTACGACCGGGTGCAGACCATTGTCGAGGGCAACAAGAAAAAGGTCGATTTTTATATCAACCCCGACCAGGCGAAAGCCGTCCGCCTCATCTATGAAATGTACCTTGACGGAAAAGGGCTGTCGCTCATCAAGGACGAGCTGGAACGGCGCGGGATAAAAACCGCGACGGGAAAGACGCGATGGCACGAGACCGTTATCTCACACGTTTTGAAAAACTCCTTTTACTGCGGCATCATCACCTATCACAAGGAATACGTGCCGGACTATCTGGAGCAGAAGAAGATCAAGAATTATGGCGAAATCAAGCTGACGCAAACAAAAGGCCGCCACGAGCCGATCATAACCGTGGAAGAATATGAAAGGGTGCAGACAATTATGAAATCTAAAACCAACAATCCGAAAATCACCCCTGACGAAAGACAGCACAAGGGTAAAACACCGTCCAAAAACGTATGGGTCAAGCCACTCGATTGCTACTGCGGACACGGAGTAAACCGACAGCACTGGTCCGGTGCACGGAACACGCACAAGGTCGCTTACCGATGCCGGGAGGTCGTACGAAACGGCACGCCGGAGAAACGAAAGGAAAAGGGATTGCCGTATGAGGGCTATTGCAATAGCCCGATGGTGCCGCAGTGGAAGTTGGCACTGATGGCAAAATACGTTTTCACGAGGTATCTCAACCGTAAGGACGAGGTGCTCGCACTGGCAAACGGAATGCTTGAACAGCACATCAGCGACACGCCCGATTACGAGGACAACGCGGAGCTTGTCATCACAAAGCAGACCGAGATAGAAAAACTCGATAAACGGTTTGAACGTTTGCTCGGTATGCGTATGGATGGCGAGGTCACAGCGGATGTCTTCATTTCAAACAGCAATGAGATCCGCGAAAAGATCGACAAGCTAAAATCGGAGATTGCCGCGCTGACGGCGGACGCGCCGGAAGAAAGCGTTTCCGACTACGAGGACAAAATCACGTTTTTGAAATTCGCGCTGGAGCAGTATAACCACTTTGACGAGGACAGAGAGATACCGGACAGCGTTCTGGAAGCGTTCGTTGAGA
>JAEEGL010936694.1_pt1 | contig 21604 bp, 22 predicted proteins | sample 9134231 | NCBI WGS metagenome assembly JAEEGL01 (sample SAMN16246548, study PRJNA631951) | gut metagenome | biome: gut microbiome; feature: rumen; material: fiber-attached | host: Bos | place: Iran: Karaj | collected 2018-10
GAGGCCGGCCCCCTTCCGGGCCGATCCTTCCCGGCGATCCGGGATCGATCTCGTCACAGCACCTTGGACAGGAAATCCTTCAGGCGCGGGTTCTGCGGGTGTGCGAAAAACTCGTCCGGCGAGCCGGACTCGGTGATCCGGCCGTCGTCCATGAACACGATGCGCGAGCCCACTTCCCGGGCAAAGCCCATCTCGTGGGTCACCACCACCATGGTCATGCCCGCTTCGGCCAGCTGGCGCATCAGGCTCAGCACCTCGCCCACCATTTCGGGGTCCAGCGCGCTGGTGGGCTCGTCGAACAGCATCACGTCCGGCTCCATGCAGAGCGAGCGGATGATGGCGATGCGCTGCTTCTGGCCGCCGGACAGGCGGCTGGGGTACTCGTCCCGCTTGTCGGAGAGCCCGATGCGGGCCAGCAGCTCCAGCGCTTTTTCCTCGGCCTCGGCCCTGGTCTTCAGCTTCAGCTGGACCGGCGCCAGCGTCAGGTTCTGCATCACCGTCAGGTTGTGGAACAGGTTAAAGTGCTGGAAGACCATGCCCATCTTCCGCCGTGCCAGCTCGATCTTCTCGCGCGAGCCGCTCTCGATGGCGCGCACGGCGGCGCGGAAGTCGCTCCCCTCGTTCCGGCGCAGCAGGTCCTGCTCCTTGATGCGGCGGATGACGGCCTCGTCCGCCGCGTCGGCGCCGAGGCCCGGGTCCGTGCGGGCCAGCTCGGCCGCAAGGCGGGCATAGGTCTTCGAGCGGCGGATCACGTCGAAGTGGAGATACGGATCCACGTCCGTCAGCAGCCGCCCCTCCAGCCAGATCTCGCCGTAGGTCGGCTCCTCCAGCCGGTTGATACAGCGCAGGAACGTGCTCTTGCCGCTGCCCGACGGGCCGATGACCACCACGTTCTCGCCCTTTTCCACCTCGCAGGAGACGCCCTTGAGGACCATGTTGTCTCCGAACCGCTTGTAGAGCCCCTTAACGCTTATCACTGGCCCGAAGCCTCCTTTCCAGGCGCTTCACCGCGAAGGTGAGCGTGTAGACGATGGCGAGATAGAACAAGGCCGCGACCAGCATCGGGGCGAAATACGTGGCCAGATTGTTGCCGCCGCCGATGACCTGCGCCGCCATGTTCAGATCCTTCATGCCGATCATGCTGACGATGGAGGTCTCCTTGATCAGCGCGATCAGCTCGTTGCCGATGGCCGGGATCACGTTTTTGATCGCCTGGGGGATGACGATCCGCATCATGGTGGTCCGGCGGGACAGGCCCATGGAAAGCCCCGCCTCGGTCTGGCCGATGTCCACCGAAAGGATGCCAGCGCGGATGTTCTCCGCCACGTACGCCCCCGAGTTGATCCCGAAAGCGATGATGGCCGTCACCACCTGGGGAAAGCCCCGGATGGCGAAGACCACGAAGGCCATGATGAACAGCTGAAGCGCCATCGGCGTTCCCCGGATCACGGTGACGTAGACCGTGCTGATCGCCCGCGGCACGGCCATCAGCCGGTTCCTCCGGTCCGAAAGCGTGCAGATCGCCACCAGCGTTCCCAGCACGAGCCCCAAAAGCGCCGCACCGACGGAGAGGATCAGCGTCATCTTCAGGCCGTTCAGCAGCTCGTTCAGATACTTGGGATTGGTAAAGATTTCGATCACGTTGCTGAAAAAGCGTGTCATGGATCTTCCTTCTCTGTTTTTCTCAAAAAGTGCCAAAGCGGGACCGCGTTGCGCGCGCGGTCCCCGCTTGGATCAGACGTTGTTCCGGCCGGAAGGTCCGGCTTTTTTATTCGAGGCCGTAGTGCTGCTTCACCATGGCGTCGAGCTTCGTCTCGCCGTTGGCGTCGGGCTTCATCAGGTCGGCCAGCACCGCGTTGATGGCGTCCAGCAGCTCGGTGTTGCCCTTGGTGACGGCGATGGCGTACTGCTCCTCCGTCGGATAGTCGGCCTCGTCGCCGCCGTCATAGTACAGCGCCGCGGCGGACAGGCCGGTGTTCTTGCCGACGATATATCCCGCGGGCAGCTTGTCGAGGACGACCACGTCCACCTGCTTGGCCGACATGGCGTCCACCGCCAGCTGGCCGTTGGAGAAGCGCACGACCTCGGCGCCGCTGCCGTTCAGCGCGCCGTTCCAGCCGTAGTCCTCGTCCGCCTCGGTGGCGGCGATCTCATCGGAGACGTAGATGTCGCCCGTGGTATCCTGCTGGACGCCGATCTTCTTGCCGCTCAGCTGATCCCACAGCACATAGTCCACGCCGCCGTCGTTCCCGGCGATCTCCAGCGCGCCGGCGGGATAGATGACGTACTGGATGCTGGTGAAATACGGGGACGAGAAGTCCACCTTTTCCTTGCGGGCGTCGGTGATGGTGATGCCGGCCGCGCCGCAGTCGCAGAGCTTTCCGTCCGCCACGTTGTCGATGATGGTCTTGAACTCGACGTTGTTGAAAACGACGTCCTTGCCCAGCTTTTCGCCCACCAGCGCCATGATGTCCACGTCGACGCCGACGATCTTGTCGCCGTCATAGTACTCGAACGGAGCGAAGAACGCGTTGGTCTGGACGATGATCTCGTCGCCGCCGCAGCCGGAAAGGGCCAGACAGCCCAGCGCCATCATAACGGCGAGCAGAAGAGCGATGATCTTTTTCATACTTGTCACCTGTGCTTTCCACTTTTCTTTTGTTGCTCTATGATACCACGGCCGCGGTGAATTTTCAAGCATCTTTTTGCATATTTGTCCAACGCAAAGCGGAAATTTTTTGTGCATCTCCACGACGTTTTCTTTTTTTCGCGGTGGGGCAGAGAACGCGGCCGTCCCGGACAGCAAAAGCGGCGGCGCCGCTCTCCCCCTTCTCCGGGGCCGGGCGGCGCCGCCGCATGGACTCATGCTCAAAAACGAGAACGGTCCTCAGGCGCGGCCGGAGGGCGGATCGGAGATGCCGGCGACATAGCTCACCGCCTTGTGCAGCACCTGGATGTCGATCTGCCGCGGCGCTCCGCCGAAATCGCCGTCCAGCGTCCACGGGGTGTCCGCTGCCGCCTCGATGGCGACGCGCTCGCACCGCCGGTAGTACACGCCGTACTCCGGCAGCAGCTCCTTCTGCAAAAACGCCCGCAGGATCAGCTGGACGTCCTGCACGCTTTCGGGCATCCGGACGAAGACGCACTCGAACAGGCCGTCCGCCAGCTCGGCCTCGATGCCGCCGATCCCCTTGAAGCCTCCGACGGACTTCGAGTTCGAGATCATGCCGAACAGGAAGTCTCCCTCCAGGGTCTTCCCGCCGTAGGTGATCCGCATGCGCTGGGGCTTGGCCTCCAGCATGCTCGCCGCGCCGTTCAGCAGATAGGCCGCGTGGCCCAGGCTTTTCTTGATGCTCTGCGGCGTGATGTACGCGACCTCGGAGAACAGGCCGAAGGCCGCCGTATAGGTGAAGTATTTGCCGTTCATCCGCCCGATGTCCGCCGCCTTGGGCACGCCGAGAGCGGCAAACTCCGCCGCCTCTTCGATGTTGGCGGAGAGGCCCAGCGTGTCGGCGAAGTCGTTGGTGGTCCCGCAGGGGATGTATCCGATGGGCACCCGCGCGCCGGAGGCCAGCACGCCGTTGACCACCTCGCTCAGGGTCCCGTCGCCGCCGGAGCAGATGATCCGGTCGAACCCCCCGCCCTCGCGCGCAAAGGCCTCGGCGTCCCTGGACGACAGGGTGACGCGCAGCGTGACGTCGTAGTCCGCGCGCTGGAAGATCTCGCACACCTTCAGCAGGTGCGTCCGCATGGCCGCTTTTCCGGCCACAGGATTGACGATGAACAGCAGCTTCTGTTTTTTTTCGTTCACAGAGTTTTCCCTCCCGCCGCTTTTTCAGAACGATTTTATTGTACCACATTCTTTCTGTCGTTTCAAGTGCAAAAAATGCGGTTGAAAAGAGCGCCGCGATGTGATATAATCCATAAAGCGGGCGCGTGACCGCACGCGCCGCCCGTTTTTTTGAATCACGACCGCAAAGGTGGAACATATCATGACGTTTGGACAAAAGCTGGCCGCCGCGGCGGGCCGCTTCTTCAGATTCCTCAAGGAACATCTCGGGCTGGTAATCGCCGTCGTCGTCGCCGCCGCGCTGATCGCCGCCGGCGCGATCCTGCTCTCCGCCTATCTGCGCCGGCCCTCTTCCGAGCCGGAGGACACCTCCGGTTCCGGCGTCCCCTCGGACACCGCCGCCCCGCCGGACACGAGCCTGTCCGTCACCTCTCTGGACGGCTCTTCGGACATTCCGGGCACGCTGCCCTCCGGCGTGACGGACACGGCGCTGAGCGAACCCACGGAGACCACGGTCCCCGTGCCCACGGACATCCCGCTGACGCTGCTCCGCATGGACGCCATCGAGGTCCGTGAGACCACGGACGACGGCATCCTGCTGGTGGGCGGGACCATCGAGGTGCCCGTTTTCTCCAACAACGACGAGGACCCCGCCATCGCCCGGATCAACGAGTCTCTGGCGGCTTACTGCGAGAACCTGCGCCGCGCCGCCGTCAAAAAGATCCGTCCCGTGGCCGAAAACGACCTGCGGAGCGACTCGCCCAACATTCCCTTCGCCTACAACGTGACGGCCACCGTCACCATCAGCTCGGACACGTCGGTCTCGATCTTCTTTAAGGCCAAGACCTACACCGGCGGCGAGAACAGCTCAGTCTACGGCTACGGCGTCGCCTATAACGTGGAGACCGGCGATCAATACACGCTGGAGGACGTCTTCGGCGACCGCCTTTCCGAGGCCTCCGCGCTGATCCTGGGCCGGGTCAAGGCCGCGGCGGACGGCTCGCCCGATGACTATTACCCCGACCGGGACGGCCTGGTGGACTTTTACGGGCTGGCCGACCGCTGGTACTTCTCCGAAGACGGCTTTACCGTGTTCTACGTGCCCTATGAGCTGGCCGGCTTTGAGGCGGGGATCCTGACCTTCACCGTCCCCTACGGCGATCTGAACAGCGTCATCCGGTTCAATCCGGCCTATCTCTCCGCCCAATGAAGAAAAACGACGTGATCACGCTGACCGTCACCGGCCTCTCCTCCGAGGGGGACGGGGTCGGACGGCACGACGGCATGGCCGTCTTCGTCCCCGGCGCCGCCGCGGGGGACGTCTGCGAGGTGACGGTGATCAAGGTGCTGTCCAACCGGGCCGTCGGCCGCCTGCGCGCCGTGACGGTCCCCTCTCCGGACCGGGTCGAAAACGACTGTCCGGTCTTTCCCGCCTGCGGCGGGTGCAACTTCCGCCACATCTCCTATGCAGCGGAGCAGAACGCCAAATTCACATCGGTCTGCGAGGCTCTGCGCCGCATCGGCGGCACAGAGCCTCCTGCCCATACGCGCTTTCTGGGCGCCGGACGGACGGATGGCTATCGCAACAAGGCCCTGTACCCTCTGGCGGCCGCGCCATACGGGACCGAGTTCGGCTTTTACCGCCGCGGGACCCACACCGTCGTCCCCTGCCGGCGCCGCGCCGACGGCGCGCGCGTTCCCTGCGCGCTCCAGCCCGAAGTCTTTTCCCGGGCGGCGGAGACCGTCGCCGCGTGGCTGGACGAGCACGGCGTTCCCGTCTACGACGAGACCACGGGGCGCGGCGTCGCCCGCGCGGTCTTCCTGCGCCGGGCCGAGGCCACCGGCGAGCTCATGGTCTGTCTGGTGGCGGCGTCGCGCCGTCTGCCGGATCCCGCCGGTCTCATCGAGGCGCTGAAGGCGCAAGACATCGGCTTTTCCACGCTGGTGCTGAACGTCAACCCAGACCGGACCAACACAGTGCTGGGCCGCGAGTGCGTGACGCTGTACGGGCCCGGCACGGTGACCGAGACCCTCTGCGGCGTCCGCCTCACCGTGTCGCCCCTGTCGTTTTTCCAGGTGAACCTCGCCCAGTGCGAGGCGCTCTACGGCGAGGGCCGCGCCTTCCTGCGGGAGGCCATGGACGGCCGCCGGCCGCGCCTGTTGGATCTGTACTGCGGCGTCGGCAGCATCGCGCTGGCCTTTGCCGCCGACTGCAAGGCGGTGTTCGGGATCGAGATCGTCCCGGACGCGGTGGAAAACGCCCGGGCCAACGCCGCGGCCAACGGGATCGGCAACGCCGGCTTCGCCTGCGGCGACGCGGCCTCTGCCCCGGCCCTGCTGGCCGGGAAGGGCTTCGCGCCGGACGCCGTCACCGTGGACCCGCCCCGCAAGGGCCTGTCCGCGGACGTGATCGCCTATCTGCGCGCCTGCGGCGCCGGACACGTGGTCTACTTCTCCTGCGAACCGTCCACGCTGGCGCGGGACGTCAGGCTACTTTCCGGCGACTTCGCGCTGACCCGTCTGAGCGCGGCGGACATGTTCCCGCGCACGGCCAACGTGGAGAGCGTCGCGCTGTTGACCCGGATCCGGCCGGGCGAATAAAATAGAGCGTGCCCCGAAGCCGCAGACGCCCCGGGCGCTCCGGTCCGCGAAAGGCGCGGGAAAGGCGGAAGCATGAAGACAAGTCTGGCGGCGCGGGCGGTCTCCGCCTGCTTCGCGCTGAAGCGAAAGCCCTCCGCAAAAGAGACGGAGGCCGCGCTGGAGCGGGCGCGCCGGCGGGGCGAAAAGCCGCCCGCCCCGCCGCATTGGCTTCCGGCGCGGTACGCGGACCGCGTGTTCTACGTCAACGAGTCCTCCGCGTCGGACCGCACGATCTTCTATCTCCACGGCGGGGCGTTTCAGAACGACTTTTCCCCGTTCCACTGGCGCTTCCTCCGGAAGCTCGTCAAGCGGACGGATGCACGGCTCGTCGCCCCGGCGTACCGGCTGATCCCGTTCGGGGACTGCGCCGAGGCCTTCGGCCTGATCGTGCCGCTGTACCGGGACTATGTGCGCGAACATCCGGAAAAGAAGATCGTCCTCATGGGCGATTCGTCCGGCGGCGGCCTCGCGCTGGCGCTGGCCGAAGAGTTCGCCCGCACGGGGCTCCGCATGCCGGACGAGCTGATCCTGCTGTCGCCCTGGGTGGACGTCTCTCTGGAAAACCCGGCGCTGGAGCGCGCCGGAAAGAACGACCCCTGGGAAACCGTCCCGCGGCTGAATGTCTGCGGGAAGCGCTGGGCGCCGCGGGGCGACGTGCACGACCGCCGGGCGAGCCCGATCTTCGGCGACGTGAGCGGCCTTGCCCATGTCACCGTGTTCCTCGGCACCCGGGAGCTTTTCTATCCGGACGTGATCCGGTTTTTTGAGAGACTGGCTCCGGCGGACAACGAGCTGATCGTCGGCCCCGGGATGCTCCACGTATACCCGATCCTGCCGATCCCGGAGGCCCGAAGGGCGCGAAGGATCATCGCGGACAGGATCCTGCGCTGAGCGCCGTCCGCGCGCCGGGCACCGAAACAGAGAGGGACCGTATGCCGAAAGAATACTGCTTTGAAGCGGTGCTGCACGAGGAGCCGGACGACGGCGGCGCCTATATCGTCTTTCCCTTCGACGTCCGCACGGAGTTCGGGAAGGGCCGCGTCAGGGTCCGCGCCGAGTTCAACGGCGTTCCCTACGACGGAAGTCTGGTCAATATGGGCGTGAAGGACGGGCCGGCCGGGTCCGCCACGTGATCGGCGTTCTGAAGTCGATCCGCAGGACGCTGGGCGTCTCCGACGGCGACACGGTCCGCGTGAAGATCACCGAGCGGTGAACCGCCGCCCCGCGCGGCCGAAAAAGCGGGGGCGGGAACGAAACGGCCGGGAGGACACCACGGAAGTAAAGGCGATCTATTTCGACATGGACGGCGTGCTGGCCGACTTCGCCGGCGGCGCCGAGGCGCTGGCCGGCGTGAAGGCCCCGCGGCAGGAGGACGCCACCGAGGAGAGCGACAGGCTCCTGTGGGACGGGATCCGCCGGGTGGAGCGGTTCTACGACCGGCTGGCCCCGCTGCCGGGCGCGGTCGAGCTGTTCCGTGCGCTCCGTGCGCGGTACGGCGACCTGGTCCAGATCCTGACGGGGATCCCCAAGCCGTACCGCAGGATCCCCCGCGCCGCCGAGGACAAGACCGCGTGGGCCCACCGGCTTCTGGATCCCGGCGTGACGGTGAACGTCGTGTTCAAGGCGCAGAAAAAGGCGTTCTGCACGGGGCCGGACTGCATTCTCATCGACGACCTTTCGGACACGATCCGGGACTGGAACGCGCTGGGCGGAACGGGGATCCTGCACGTCAGCGTGAAGGACACCAAAGCGCAGCTTCACCGGCTCGGGATCCTGTAGCGCCGCCGCCTCCCCTTCTCGTCAAACGGACCGAAACAGCAAGGAGCTATTTTTTCATGATCTGCGACACCATTCTGGACGCCGTAGGCTCGACCCCCATGGTGCGCCTGCGGCGGATGCCGGAACCCGGCAGCGCCCGGGTTCTGGTCAAGGTCGAAGCCCTCAACGTAGGCGGATCCATCAAGACGCGCACCGCGCTGAACATGATCGAAGAGGCCGAACGGCAGGGCCTTCTGGACCGGGACTCGATCATCGTCGAGCCCACCAGCGGCAACCAGGGCATCGGTCTGGCCCTGATCGGCGCGGTCAAGGGATACCGGACCATCATCGTCATGCCGGACTCGGTCAGCGAAGAGCGCCGGAAGCTGGTGCGCCACTACGGCGCCGAGGTCCGGCTGATCCACGACGCGGGCGACATCGGCCGCTGTATCGAGGAGTGTCTCCAGACCGCTCTGCGGATGCAGCGGAAGGACCCCCACGTCTACGTGCCCCAGCAGTTCTCCAACCCCAACAACACGCTGGCCCACGTCAAGGCCACGGCGCAGGAGATCCTGGCGCAGGTGGACGGCCCCATCCACGGGTTCTGCAGCGGCATCGGCACCGGCGGGACCATCACGGGGATCGGCAGCGTGCTGAAGGAGAAAAACCCGGACATGGAGATCTGGGCGGTCGAGCCGGAAAACGCCGCCATCCTGGCCGGCGGCACCATCGGTACCCACGTTCAGATGGGCATCGGCGACGGCATCATCCCGGACATCCTGAACCGGGAGATCTACGACGGCATCTACATCGCCTCGGACGCCGAGGCCATCGAGACGGCCAAGCGCCTCGCCCGGGACGAGGGCCTCATGTGCGGGATCTCCAGCGGCACCAACGTGGCCGCTGCGCTGAAGCTGGCCCAAAAGCTGGGCGAGGGCAAGACGGTGGTGACCGTTCTGCCCGACACCGCCGAGCGCTATTTCTCTACGCCGCTGTTCGGCGAATAGACGCCGCTTCTTCGCTCTCCCGCGCGGCGGGAGGGCCGCCTATCCCGCGATCGATCTTGTGTTATTGGGAGGGATCCTCATGCGTTCTTATCCGGCGGAAAGCGCCCCCGTCCTCTACGTCGGCCGCTGGGCCGGGACCGGCGGCGCCCGGGTCAGCCGGGCCGACTTTGCCCGGGCGCTGATCCGCTTTCGCGGCGGCGAGCTGCGGCTCGACGCCGACGGAGACTTCACCGCCTCGCTGGACGGCGGCGCGCCGAAAAAAGCGGCCTCGTTCCGGACAAGCGGCGGCGTCCACACGGTCTTCGTCACCGCCATGCGCGGCGCCGCCCTGCGCGGCTTTGCCGCAGACGAGCTTCTGGACACCGACGAGTTTTTCCGCGGCGAGATGCTGGCGGAATACGAAGAGATCCGCCGCGGCCGCGCCGTGACGGATCCCGCCGTCTGGCGGCCCGTGCCCTACGCCGCGCCGCTGCTGACGCGGAACGTGGCGCTGAACGGGCTGTTCGCCGAGATCTTCGACCGCCACGTCGACCAGATCAAGCGCTGTTTCGCCGCCCCCCACTTCGTGGAGGACGACAACAGCGACTGGTACAACTGGCTGCCCGCCGCCAACGACGGGCGCATGCTGGGCGGCGCGGCCGGCGCCCTGCGCTGGCGCGAGGACCCCGAGCTGCGGCGGATCGTGGACGAGATCGTGGACCGGGCCGAACGGCGGGCCCGGGCCGACGGCTGGTACAACTATTACCCCGAGGACGCGGCCTTTCTGCCCCAGACCAACGGGTACAGCGAGCGAAAAAACTATGACCGCACCAACTGGACCCGGGGCATGCTGTACGCCCACCGGGCCGGGAACCCCAAGGCGGCATCCCTGCTGCGCCGGATGTACGACTGGCTCGAGGCCAGTCCCTACGGGCCGGAAATGCTCGACGGCGGCAACGCCACCAACTCTTTTCTGGGCAGCCTGCTGGTGGCGGACAGCGGATTCGGCAAACCGGAGGACCTGCTGTTCAACCGTCGGTATCTGGACCAGAAGTACTGGGAGGACGCGCTGATCCGCCGGGACCCGGCGGCCTTCAGCAACTATCCCGGCCACGGCCCCCACTGTTACGACCTGCTGGAGCTGCTGGCGCTGGCCTACGAGTACCGCCTGACCGGCGAGACGCGCTGTCTCGACGCGCTTCGGGGCGGCTGGGACCTGTACCGCGACCACTATAAGCACGTCGGCGGCGCCACGGCCATCTGCGAGGACGGCGGCCCCTATCCGCCGGGCTCGTACTATCTCGACTACGGTCACAACGGCGAGACCTGCGGCAGCGTCTTCTGGATCTGGGTCAACGAAGAGCTGCAGCAGCTCTTCCCCGGCGACGTCCGGTATGCCGAAGAGATCGAAGAGGCGCTGCTGAACCTGGTCCCGTCCTTCTTCCTGTTCCGGGGCAACGGCTTCACCCGGTACCACAACCGGCTGGAGGGCCTCAAGGAACCCGGCGAGGGCGTCGGATCCTGCTGTGAGGTCATGTCCTCGTTTCTGCTGTCCGACCTTCCCGGATACGTCTGCGCCGAAGACGGCGAAGGCGTCTGGATCCACCAGTATCTCCCCTCTTCCGTCCGCGTGGGGAACGGTCTCGCCTTTTCGCTGGAGGCCGACCTTTGGAACGATCCCGCCGTCCGGATCACCGTGGACGGCGCGCCGGAGCGGGAGACCGCCGTCCGTCTGCGCATCCCCTCCTGGGCCGCGTCGGTCCGGCTGTCCGTCAACGGCGCCGCCGTTCCGGCGGGACCGGGGACCTACGCCGCCGTCAGCCGGGTCTGGGTTCCCGGCGACCGCGTCGTGCTGGAGCTGGTCCCCGCGCTTCGCGCCGTGCGCTATACCGGCGCGGAGCAGGCCGCGGACAACGCCCCGCGCCGGGCGCTGGTGTACGGGCCGTGGCTGACGGCGCTGACCGGCTATGAAGAGGACGGCATCCCCCGTCTGGCCGCGGGGATCCCGCCGGACCGGCTGCGCCGTGTCGACGGCGCGTTTTGTCTGCCCGGCGGCGGACCGGTCCGCTTCGTGCCCTACTGGACCGTCGCCGACGGCCGGCGGTTCTGCTGTTTCCCGGTCTGGCCGGACTGAACGAGCCGTTTTCGTCCGATTCAACAAGCATAAACATTCAAAAAGACGGGAAAATTTGTCAGCCGACTCTTGCAAAGCCCGCCGAAGTATGGCATAATAGTCCCAACAGTTTCACGAAAGAAGGAGTCCCCTTTGTCCACCGAAGCCAAACGCTATTTTCAGGAGGCCGTCGAGACCGCTTCCCGTGACGAGATCGCCGCGATCCAGTCGAAAAAACTCGCGGCCGCGGTGAAGCGCGTCTATGAGAACGTCTCCTATTACCGCAAAAAAATGGACGATGCCGGCGTGGCCCCGGCGGACGTTCGGTCCCTTGCGGATCTGCATAAGCTTCCGTTTCTCACCAAGGACGATCTGAGAGAGGCCTACCCTTACGGGCTGCTGGCCGTCCCGCTGTCCGACTGCGTCCGCATCCAGTCCACCAGCGGCACCACCGGCCGCCGCGTCATCGCCTTTTACACCCAAAACGACCTCCGCCTCTGGGAGGAGTGCTGCGCCCGCGCGCTGGTCGCGGCCGGCACCACCCGGGACGACGTGGTCCACGTCGCCTACGGGTACGGTCTGTTCACCGGCGGCTCGGGGCTCCACGGCGGCTCGCATCTGCTGGGCTCGCTGACGCTGCCCATGTCCTCGGGCAACACCGACCGCCAGCTCCAGTTCATGGTCGATCTGGGCTCCACCGTCCTCTGCTGCACGCCGTCCTACGCCGCCTATCTGGCCGAGAGCATCCGCGAGCGCGGCCTGCGCGACCGGATCAAGCTCAAGGCCGGCATCTTCGGCGCCGAGGCGTGGACCGAGGAGATGCGCCGCGACATCGAGCAGTCCCTCGGCATCAAGGCCTACGACATCTACGGGCTCACCGAGATCTCCGGCCCCGGCGTCGCCTTCGAATGCGCCGAACAGCAGGGCATGCACATCAACGAGGACCACTTCATCGCCGAGATCATCGATCCCGAGACCGGCGAGGTCCTGCCCGAGGGCCAGCGCGGCGAGCTGGTCTTCACCTGTATCGACAAAGAGGCGTTTCCCCTGCTCCGCTATCGCACCCGCGATCTCTGCATCCTGTCCCGCCGTCCCTGCTCCTGCGGGCGGACCCACGTTCGGATGTCCAAGCCGCTGGGCCGCAGCGACGACATGCTGATTGTCAAGGGCGTCAACGTCTTCCCCTCTCAGATCGAGACCGTTCTGATCGCGAACGGCTATCCGGCCCAGTATCAGATCGTCGTGGACCGGCAGAAGAACACCGACAGTCTGGACATCCTGGTGGAGATGACGCCGGAGATGTTCTCCGACGACCTCACCACCATGAAGCGCCGCGAAGGCAAGCTGGTCGAGGCGCTGAAGGCCATGCTCGGCATCCGGGCCGACGTCCACCTCGTCGCCCCCAAGAGCATCGAGCGCAGCGAGGGCAAGGCCAAGCGCGTCGTCGACAAGCGAAACCTGTATCAATAAAGCGAGGAGGCCGCTCATGAGCATTCTGCAACTGTCCGTCTTTCTGGAAAACAAGCCCGGCGCGCTGGGCAGCTTCGCCAAGGTCCTGCGTCAGCACAAGGTGGATATGCGCTCGCTCTCCATCGCGGAAAGCCGCGACTTCGGCATCATCCGCGTCATCGCGGACGATCCGCGCGCCGCGGCCGCCGTCCTGCACGAAGAGGGGTACATCGCCCAGCTGACCCCCGTCGTCGCCGTGGCGGTGCCGGACGAGCCCGGTGCCCTGACCCGGATCCTGGAGACCCTGTCCGACAGCGGGATCAACGTGGATTACACCTATGCCTTCCCCGCCCGGGCAAGCCGGAGCGCCTGTATCGTCCTGCGGACCGGCGATCTGGACCGGACGGCGGGCGCGCTGGAGGCGGCCGGGATCCAGACCCTGTCTGAGGAAGATCTGAAGGTCTGCTGACCGGCCGAAGTCCTGTTCTAAAACCAAAAAAGCGGAGGAAGTCTGCGCTTCCTCCGCTTTTGCTTCCGGTCTCTCCCGCGCCCCGGCGCGGAAAAAGACCCCGCAGAAATTTTTTTGGAAAAGCTTTGTCCGCGGCCGCGGATTTCCGTACTTGTATCATGAAAGCCGATCAAAGGCGGCAAGGAGGTGGATGCGTTGGAGGATGCGGCCATCATCGAACTGTTCTTCGCCCGGGACGAGAGCGCCATCGCCGAGACGGACCGGAAATACGGCCCCTATCTCGCCGGGGTCGCGTTCGGCATCCTCCGCTCCCGCGAAGACGCCGAAGAGGTCGTGAGCGACACGTACCACGGCGCCTGGCGGGCCATCCCCCCGACGAGGCCCAACGTCTTGCGGCACTTTCTGGCGCGCATCGCGCGCAATCTGTGCTTCAAACGGCTGGAGCACGACACCGCCGCCAAACGCGCCCACATCCAGACGTCTCTGGACGAGCTGGAAGAGTGCGTCCCCGACGGGGACAGCGAGCCGGAGCGCCTGTGGGAAGCCCGGGAGCTCGCCGGACTGCTGGACCGTTTTCTCGACGGTCTCGGCGAGTTGGACTGCGCCCTGTTCGTGGCCCGCTACTTCTACTGTCAGACGCTCGGGGAGATCGGCGAACGGTACGGCCTCAGCCGGCGCAGCGCCAAATACCGGCTGGAAAAGCTGCGCAAAAAGCTGAGAAAACAGCTGGAAGCGGAAGGAGTGGTCCTGTGAGATCCGAAAAACTGAACAACGCCGTCGGCATGATCGACGACAGACATCTAGAGCGGACCGAGCGCGTCCGGCCCCGGGCCAGACGATTGAAATGGCTCCGGTGGGGCGGCCCGGTCGCCGCGGTCCTTGCCGCGGTCATCCTGCTCACATCAGTATGGGGAGGGCGGACAGCCATGAGCGTCTACGCCATCAGCGAAGCCTCTTATCCGGAGATGGCAAAGTATCCGGAGGGAGAGGATCTCGGCAACGCATACGAACTCTGGCGCGAGGGCTTGAAAAGACAGCGCGCCTTCCGCGGCGCAGGCGAGGGACTCGACGCGTTCTTCCTCGCCACGGCCCCGGAATTTCTGGACGGTCCGGCGGACGGGAACCGGGTCTATTCCCCGCTGAACGTCTATATGGCGCTGGCCATGCTGGCCGAGATCACGGACGGGAACAGCCGCGCCCAGGTGCTGGAGCTGCTGGGAGCCTCCGATCTGGAAGCACTCCGCAGACAGGCCAACGCCGTCTGGAACGCCAATTACCGGGATGACGGCGCCGTGACCAGCCTTTTGGGCAACTCGCTCTGGCTCAGCAAGGACCTGAAATATCGCCAGGAGACGCTGGAGACGCTTTCGCAAAGCTATTACGCGTCCTCTTATCAAGGCGAGATGGGGTCGGAAGCGTACAACGAGCGGTACCGGGAATGGATCGACGCCCAGACGGGCGGGCTGCTGTCCGACCAGCTCAAGGGCAAAGCGCTGGACGCCGAGACGGTCTTCGCCATGGTCTCCACCGTCTGCTTCCGCGCCAAGTGGGCCTCGGCCTTTTCCGAAGTCTACACCCGGCCGGAGCTCTTCCACGCCGCCGGCGGCGACGTCGAGGCCGCCTTCATGCACCGGACGGAGACGTACGGCGACTACTTCTGGGGCGAGCGCTTCTCCGCGACGAAGCTCGACTTCCGGGAGGGCGCCGGGACCATGTGGTTCCTGCTGCCCGACGAGGGCGTCTCGCCGGAAGAGCTGCTGCGGGACGGCGAGACGCTGTCCTTCCTGTCCGGCTCCGACTGGCAGAACCACAAGACCCTGCGGGTCAACCTGTCCGTTCCGAAATTCGACGTCCGCTCTCAGCTCGACCTGAAGGCCAAGCTTGCCGGTCTCGGCGTCACCGACGTGTTCTCCCGCGAGACGGCGGACTTTACGCCGCTGTTCGACGGTTCCCTGCCCGCCGAGCTGTCCGCGGTCCGCCACGGGGCCCGGGTGACCGTCGACGAAGAGGGCGTGACCGCCGTCGCCTATACGGAAATGATGGTCGCCGGCGCGGCCATGCCGCCCAAGGACGAGGTGGACTTCACGCTGGACCGCCCGTTCCTGTTCGTCATCACCGGCGCGGACGAACTTCCGCTGTTCATGGGCGTCGTGAACCGGCCCTGAACGCTCTTCCGAAAGACCGCGATACCGCCTGTCGTTTCCGACAGGCGGTATCGTTTTTTTCGTATCCGGTTCTGCGCGGGCCGTCCGGCGCGCTCAGGCCCACCACATCTCGGTGGGCTTGCCGCAGCGGACGATGATGCCCTTGAGGTATTCGACGGCCTTTTCCAGCCCCTCCTCCGGGGCCATCAGGCTGTCCTCGTGCTCGATGGAGATCGAGCCCTCGTATCCGGCCAGCACCAGCTCGCTCATCATCTCACGCCAGACCACCGGATCCATGCCGTAGCCCACCGACCGGAAGATCCACGAGCGGTTGGCCTCGTCGGCGTATTTCTTGGTGTCCAGAACGCCGTTGCGCGCCGTGTTGACCTTGTCGATCTTGGTGTCCTTGGCGTGGAAGTGATAGATCATGCCGCGCAGCTCGCGGATGGCGACGGCGGGATCCATGCCCTGCCACACCAGATGCGACGGGTCGAAGTTGGCGCCGATGATGGGACCCACCGCCGCGCGCAGCCGCTTCAGGGTCTCGGGGTTGTAGACACAGAAGCCCGGGTGCATCTCGAAGGCGATGCGTTTGATCCCGTGGCTCTCGGCATAGGCCGCCATGTCCTTCCAGAAGGGGATCAGCACGTCGTTCCACTGGTACTCCAGCACGGCCAGATAGTCCTCCGGCCACGGGCAGGTGACCCAGTTGGGGTATTTGGCGCCGGGGGCGTCGCCCGGACAGCCGGAGAAGGTGACGATGGTCTCGACGCCCAACTTCTCCGCCAGCAGGATGGCGTTTTTGAAGTCCGCGATGAACCCGTCCGCGACGGCCTTGTCCGGATGGACCATATTGCCGTGGCACGACAGCACCGAGATCGAAACGCCGGAGCGCTCGATGGTGCTCCGGAAGGCTTCCAGCGCCGCCGGATCCGCCAGCAGGACCGCCGGGTCGCACTGGCCCTTGCCGGGATAGCCGCCGCAGCCGATCTCGATGGTCTCGACGCCCAGGCTTTTCAGATAAGCCAGCGTCTCATCCAGGGGCTTGCTGCCGAACATGGCGTTCAAAACACCGAGTTTCATAGGGGAGATCCTCCTGAATCAAAATCTTTTGCGTTCGCTGCCGCGGCAGCGACTTTATTATAGCAAGCTTTCGGGGGAAATTCAACCTCCCCCGCCGGAAAACTTTTTTGCCGGGCCGCCGCGGCGGGCGCGCCGGCCCCTTTACTTTCGCCGCCGAAAGGCGTATAATCGACGTACGACACGGCCCCGCGTCTTCCGGCGCGGGAGCCTTCCCGCAAGGAGGGAACGCACCCATGAAGATCGCCGTCATCGACGGACAGGGCGGCCGCCTCGGCGCCATGCTGACCGCCGCCATCAAAAGCGAACTGCCCGGCTGTACCGTGGCCGCGGTGGGGACCAACTCGCTGGCGTCCTCCGCCATGCTCAAGGCCGGCGCGGACACCGCCGCCTCCGGCGAGAACCCCGCCGTCGTCGCCTGCCGCGACGCGGACGCCGTGGTGGGGCCCATCGGCATCGCCATCGCCGACTCTCTGGCCGGCGAGGTCACGCCGCGCATGGCCATGGCGGTGGCCCGCTGTCCCGGGCTTCGCGTGCTGCTGCCCATCAACCGCTGCAGCACCTTCGTCGCCTGTGTCGAATCCTCCCCCGCCGAACAGGTCCGGATCGCCGTGGAACAGCTGAAAAGCGCGCTGTCCGTCAGATAGCGCGGTCCCAGGCCAGCAGCGTGTGCTTCAGCACGGCGACGGCGGACATCAGCACGTCCCCCGCGGCGATCGACCAGCGGCCGCAGAGGAGCTCGATGGTCCCCGCCGAAACGGCGAACAGCGCAAAGGCGACGACGCTGCGCCGCCGGTTGGGCCGGATCTTCAGCACAGTGGAGAACAGGATGTACAGGGCGGCCAGGATCCAGCCGGTGGGCGTGATCCACAAGAGCGCGATCAGAACGCCGAAGGTCGTCGCGATGCACTTGCCGCCGCGGAACCGGTTCATGGGAGAAAACGCGTGTCCCGCCACCGGGGCCAGGATCACCGCCGCGAACAGCGGCGAGGCGGCGTCTGAAAAATGAAGGGCGAAAAACACCGGCGCGAAGCCCTTGGCCATGTCCAGCAACAGACAGACCATGCCCAGCTTCCAGCCGCAGTGCGTGAACACGTTGGCGGCGCCGGGGTTCCCGTCGTCGCTCAGAGCGCAGACGTCTACGCCGCGGACCGCCCGCGGCACCAGCCGGCAGAACAGCACGCTGCCCAGCGCCAATCCGCCGGCGATCTCAGCGATCCAGAGCCACATCGCCTTGCCCTCCCCCATGGATCCGCGCCACGATCTTCTCCGCCGCGTCCGCGCGGATCGTGCGGTGCTGGCGCTCGACCATCTCGCGCCCGCGGGCGCGGTCATGGGCCAGCGCCAGCGCTTTTTTGGCCGCGTCCTCGCGGTCCCGGGCCAGCAGCGACAGCCCGCGCTCCTGGAAAAACGCGCCGTTGGCCGTCTCGCACCCCGGGACCGAGAGCAGATGCACCAGCGGAACGCCGACCGCGGCGGCCTCGGTGCTGGACAGGCCCCCGGGCTTGGAGAGCATGACGTCCGCCGCGCGCATGAAGCGGCAGACCTGGTCGGTGAACCCCACGGCGGCCACGCGCCGGTCCCCGCCGCACAGGGCCCGCACCCGTCTGGCCAGCCGGGCGTTCCGCCCCGCCAGCACGAAGATGCGGCAGTTCTCGTCCTCCCCCGCGGCGATCCGGCGGGCGATCTCCGCGGCCCGGCCGCAGCCGACGCCGCCCGTCATCACCAGATAGACGCGTTCGTCCGGCCCCAGCCCCAGCGCCGACCGGGCCTCGGCGCGGCTCTCCGGCGAGCGGAACCGCCGCCCGACCGGGATCCCCGTGTCGAACATCCGGTTCCGCGGGATCCCCTTTTTCACCAGCTCGTCGGCCAGATCCGCGTGGGGAATGAAATACCCGTCCACGTCCGTCTCGCAGAAGAACGGGATGCCGGTATAGTCCGTCAGCACGCCCCAGGACGGGACGGCGAGCTCGCCGCGCCGGCGCAAAACGGTCAGCATCTCCAGCCCGTAGAGGTGCGTGCTGACCACGGCGTCGTACCCGCCGTCGGCGATGCGCCGCCCCAGCGCCTCCGCGCCCGCGGCGTTGGCCACGTAGACCGGCGACGGGCCAGGCACCTTTTCCACCGCCGCCCCGGCCCGATAGACCAGCCCGAACAGCTCCGGCGCGCGCCGGATCGTTTCGTTGTAGAGCGAATCCACCACCCGCGAAGCGCGCCGGCTCCCGACGCCGACGGGATCCGCCGTCTCACAGCGGTCTCCGGCCGCTTCGGCCGCCTCGCGCACGGCCCTGGCCGCGCTGTTGTGGCCCTCGCCCGTTCCGCAGCTCAAGATCAAAAGCTTCATCCTGCGCCCCCTTGCCCTCCGTCAGACCCTGTGCCGCCCGGGCACGGGTCTTTTTTTCTCTGGTCTCTATTATACCCGATGCGGCGCGCTTCAACAATGGACAAAATCGGCCGTCTGCCCAATACGTCCCCTCCGGGAAGGCACGGCAAAGCGCCGCGGTCCGGATCCGGTCCGGGCCGCGGCGCGTAAAAAGCGGACTCTGGGGTGCGGGCGGTCTTTCAGCGCACGTGCGCCAGCACGGCGGCCTCCGCCGCGCTCTGGTCGGCGCTCACCACCAGCCAGACGATATCGCCGTCCGTGCGGACGGAGGCGGCGCCGATCTTGTCGTACTCCGCCGGGATGTAGTTGTTCATCTCCGCCAGCTTCTGGGCGCGGTACCGCTCGAGCTTTTCGGCGATGGCGGCCTTCCCCTCCGACGAGGCGGCGCGGAACAGGAAGATCATGTCGCCGCTGGTGGCCCCCAGCGGGATCCTGGCGACGAAGGCGGAATAATCCTCCGGCTTGACGCCGATGTAATTCAGCACGTCGTCCGCAGTCAGGGTCAGCATCTCGGGAAATTCGACCTTTTCGGTCAGATCGGCGGCCACCGCCGCCACGTCCACGTCTCTGGTCTCTCCGCCGCAGGCGGCCAGCGCGCCCAGCGCCAGCACCAGCGCCAGCGCCAGCGCCGCGATGCGAATGGTTCGTTTCACAGGTCTCGTCCCTCCGTTCTTTTTCAGTAGTTTCCGTTCAGCGCCCCGGCGGCGTAGCCCATGAGCAGGGCCGTCCACACGTCGTAAGCGGCGTTGGTCTGATGCACGTATCCGTCCGAGCAGTACTCGGCGGCCAGATTCCCCTTTTCATCGGCCAGCGCGTCGGCAAAGTTCAGGAACGTATAGCCTTTTTCCGCGCAGAAGCCGATCAGGGCCTCGTTGAGCTTTCTCAGGTTCTCGCTGGTGACCTTGCCCTTTTCGCCGCCCTCCAGCACATAGGTGGCGCTGATGATGGTGAACTCGACGTCGGGCGCGTTTTCTTTGATCTTGTCGGTCAGGTCCCGATAGTTCCGGACCGCCATCTGGATGCCGTAATCCAGATCGGAATACCGGCCCACGTCGTTGAGGCCGAACATGATGAACACCTTTTTCGCCCCGGTCAGGGGGATGGAGTTCCAAAGCTGCATCTGCTCGCCCTGCCACGTCGGATGGACGGACTCGGAGCTGATGTCCCACAGGGCGCTCTCCGCGCCCAGACTGCCGGAGACGAGGAACTGGGCCCGGCCCAGATACTCCGGCTGGCTGGCGCGCTTGCCCATGACGTAATTCCGCCAGCCCAGCGAGATCGAATCGCCGACGAAGACCGCGTCGTTGTACCAGGCGAACAGCATGCTCTCCGAATACCCCAGAGTGTCGGTGGACGGGGGCGGCACGCTGAGGGCCAGCGAGGCCGGGATGCGATAGGCGTCCGTGCGCTGGGTGTCGGTGGACGGGGGCGGCGCGCTCTCCGTGGTGTCCGCCGTGGTGGCGCGCGTGTCGGAGGAAGAGCCGCTCTGGCTGCCGGAAGAGGGCCGCTGGGTCAGCGGCACGGTGGCGTAGCTGACTGAGGTGAAGCCGGTCTGCGCCGAAGAGGGTTCGGTCCTGTCGGCGGACTCGCCGCCGGACGGGACCGTGGTCTGCGCGCCCGAAGCGGTGGACGCCGCGGTGGACCCGCTCTCCTGCGGCTCTCCGCCGCAGGCGGCAAGTCCGGTCAAAGCCGCGCCGATCAACAGCGCCGCCGTCAGTTTTCGGATGGTCAGATTCATTTCGTTTTATCCCCCGGGCGGAGGGTCCGGACAGGGTTTGCCGCACCGCGCCGTCATTTTTTGATTCGCCTTATATTATACACGGTTCGGCGCAAATGTCAAGAAGGATTCTTGACACCGTTCCGCCGCGGGGGTATAATAGAGAATGCGGTGGTTTGTCCCTCAAAGCGCACAGGTCTTTGCGCAGGACCCCCGCAGTCATGGACAGGGAGGCGAAAAGTCTACCATGAAATGCCCCTTTTGCGGATATATCGACAGCAAAGTCATCGATTCGCGTCCCACCGAGGACAACGTCAGCATCCGCCGCCGGCGGGAGTGCATCTCCTGCGGCAAGCGCTTTACCACCTATGAACAGCTGGAGAGCTTTCCCCTTCTGGTCGTGAAAAAAGACGGCCGCCGCGAGTCCTTCGACCGCGCCAAGATCCTGGACGGCGTGGCCAAGGCCTGTCAAAAGCGGCCGGTCTCCGCCGGCGATATGGAGCGTCTGGCGGACGACGTCGAGCTTTCGCTCCGCAACGGGATGGAGCGCGAGGTCCGGGCCGACCAGATCGGCGAGATGGTCATGGAGCGGCTGCGCGCGCTGGACGAAGTGGCCTACGTTCGCTTTGCCAGCGTCTATCGCCAGTTCAAGGACCTGAACACCTTTTACGAGGAACTGAACAAGCTCACGGGAAAGACCGACGGGGCCGGACCTGCCGCCCCGCCGGCCCCCGAAGACAAGACCGACTAAAACACGTTTTCCGGCGTCAGCCGGTCGCAGGCCGCCAGTCCCTCCAGCAGGGCCCTCAGAGAGGCCGCGCGGCAGAGGCGCTCCGTCCGCTGGCCCTCCCGGGCCGCCGCCCGCAGGGCCGCGGCCTCTTCTTCGATGCGCCGCACGAGCCCGTGCTCGTAGAACAGCTCGAGAAACGCTCTCTCGCGCGCCAGAAGGGCGCAGAGCTCCTCCGCCCCGTCCCGGTCCTCCTCGGCCTCGGTGCGCCCCCGCAGGGTCTCTGCCTCGGCGCAGATCCGCCCGGTCCGCGCCCGGACCGCCATCCCGCCGGCCAGGACCGCCGCC
>JAEEGL015924053.1_pt1 | contig 21604 bp, 19 predicted proteins | sample 9134231 | NCBI WGS metagenome assembly JAEEGL01 (sample SAMN16246548, study PRJNA631951) | gut metagenome | biome: gut microbiome; feature: rumen; material: fiber-attached | host: Bos | place: Iran: Karaj | collected 2018-10
GAACTGGAAAAGCGGATCGAACAGCTGGAAGCCGGAAAAACCGGTGAAACGGCGGCTGCGCCATCTGATAAAACAGTCACAGTTAAAAAGCAGCCGGCACGTATCATGAAAGCCCCCGGAACAGTTCCCGCCGGAAACGGAGCGATGGCTGATGCTGACGCACAGTCCGTATGGAAAGAACTGATGAACAGGATCCGGTCGGCGGATATTACATTATGGAGTTTTCTGCAAGTGGGAAAACTTGTCGCTGAAAGCGGTCATCATTATCACTGGCAGGCAGAACAGAAGGAAGGAGAACAGCAGTATCTTTCCATTCTGAACAAAACAGACAAAAACGGTATCATTTGCGGCATTCTGAATGAAATCACCGGTACTGACTGTACTTTTACGGCAGATCCGCACGATACGGTACGGAATGATGACGGGAATGATGACACCTATCTGGCGGCCATATACGAAACGTTTGGCAAGGAACCCGTGGACATTGTGGATGAAATCAAATAAGAAAAACCCCGGCTCATGCCGGGGTTTTTCTTTCAATGACCGGGTTCAGTTCAGTTCCTGGGCATCATTTTCAATGGTAAGCTCCTCAACACTGCGAATGGCCCAGCGGGCAACGACCATGCTGAGATTGTCTTTGCCGACGGAAAGGGTAATCGTATCATCCTTCAGTCCGGTAATGGTGCCGTAGATGCCGCCGATAGTACAGATACGGTCGCCTGCTTTCAGGTTGTTCAGCATTTCCTTGACCTGCTTGTCCTTTTTGCGCTGCGGACGGATCAGCATAAACCAGAAAACCACGAAAATAAGGATCAGCGGAAGAAATGTTGTTGCCAGGGCGGCAACAGAACTGACCTGCGCAGCTTCGCCTTCGGCGGCGGCAGCGGCGGCAGGCGCTTCTTCAGCAACGGCAGAGGCGATACCGAGAAGATAGTCAAACATCATTAAAAGCTCCTTTCAGGCTCAAATACTGACATATTATAACAGACAAAGAAAGCTGAAACAAGTCAGATCAGTCAAAAAACAATCGGATGGCTTATTTCAGACTGCGGGTTGCGATAATATCGGATCCGGTGCCCAGCACATCAGGTAAAATGATCTGGCCGGAACGGACCGGCAGAGTAACATGAACGGAACCAAGTTCATTCATGACGTCCCGAATGAGGGCTTTGGGCACAGGCCTGGACGTTTTGACAGACAGCGGCGTCCTGCTGCCGCATACCATAATGACGGCCGTGATCATACGTTCGGGAGCTGTACATTCCTGACGGGCATAGGATGCGCCGCGCGGACAGGTATTCCCGGTTACGGAAAGAAAGTCGCCGTTTTCTGAAAGGGATACGGACATACGGCATCCGACCGGACAATTGATACAGGTGATGATTTGTTCCATCCGGGTCAGCTCCTTTCGATCCGCACGGTCAGTTCGCTGCCGGACAGATCCCGCAGATCTTCCGGTTTCAGCGTAATAAGCACCATTTCGCCGGGTGTGAAGATCATTGCCTTTTTCCGGCAGATGATCCTGCCGGCACATTCCACTACAGCAGCACTGTTGCGGTACACACCGGCCGGACGGAACATGAGGCTGACAGGCTGCGATACATCCGAACTGATCTTTTGAGGCACCGTACCACGGACACCTTCGCCGTCATGAACGGATATGTAGGAATGACAGGGAACGCTACCAAGCACAAATGAGGCGGCAGCAGCGCCTGCCCTGAAACTTTCATCGGATACATAATCAACAAGATCATGAACATGAAGGACGTTTCCACAGGCAAAGATACCGGGTACGCTTGTACAGAATGTCTCATCGACAACAGCGCCGGAAGTGGAAGACGAAATGCACACGCCGGCTCCGATGCTGAGCTCATTTTCAGGGATCAGACCGCATGACAGAAGAAGCGTGTCGCACCGGAATGAAATCTCCGTACCCGGAACCGGCCTGCGGTTTTCATCAACTTTGGCAACTGTGACGGACTCAAGACGGTCGCGTCCGCGAATATCAGTTACGGTATGGCTGAGGTAAAGCGGTATATTGTAATCCTGCAGGCATTGGACGATATTCCGGTTCAGACCGGAGGAATACGGCATTATTTCAACGCAGGCAAGTACTTGGGCACCCTGCAGCGTCATCCGGCGTGCCATGATCAGACCGATATCGCCTGAACCGAGAATCACGACCCGCTTACCTGGCATGAATCCTTCCAGGTTAACAAACCGCTGGGCGGTTCCGGCTGAATAAATACCTGAGCACCGTGTACCCGGCGTGCAGAGGGCGCCGCGGGGACGTTCCCTGCAGCCCATAGCAAGGACAACCGCTTTCGCATGGATGGTCTGGAAACCTTTTTCGGAGGATATACAGGTGACCGTACGGTCCGGAGCAACGGAAAGGACCATGGTAGAGCACTCAATCTGTATGCCCAGTTCAGCCGCCCTGTCGATATCGCGCTGGGCATATTCCGGACCGGTCAGTTCTTCATGGAATCGATGAAGTCCGAAACCGTTATGGATACATTGGCGAAGAATGCCGCCGGGCTCATTTTCACGGTCAAGCACAAGGATCGAACGGATGCCGTGCTCACGGGCGGATATGGCTGCGGCGAGGCCGGCGGGCCCGGCACCAACAATCAGGATATCAACGTTCCTTTCATTCATGGCCTGATCCCTCCCTGAGAAAATCATCGATCGGGCCGGAAAGAAGGAAACTTCCGGAGCCGTTCTTTGTGATCTCACAAACCGGGATACCGGTTTCTTCTGAAATGATCGAAGCTACACGCGGAAGGCAGAAACCACCCTGACAGCGTCCCATTCCGGCACGCGTACGGCGCTTGACAGCGTCAATCGACCGGGCTCCTACAGGCCGGCGTACGGCTGCACGGATTTCTGCTTCCGTCACGGTTTCACATCTGCAGATAATCTGCCCGTAGGCAGGATCGGATGATACGGCTTCGGCACGCTCTGAATCAGACATATCGTGAAAAGGCTTGGGCGGAAGCGGATAGGCGACTGTTTCCGGTTTCGGGGTCAGGTTCAGAAAAGAAACAATCATTCCGGAAAGCTCCGTACCGATGGCCGGTGCAGAAGAAAGACCGGGACTTTCAATTCCGATGGCTTCAAAACAACCGGGGCATCCTTCGCAGGGACCAACGACAAAATCATCTGTAGAAAGGTGGGCTCTCACGCCGCTGAAGTTGGTGATGTTTGACCGCAGGGACAAGGCAGGCCATGTAAGGGAAGCTTTTCTGATGACATCTGAAAGCCCGTCGGCGGTAGTGGCAGTATCAAGCGGATCAGGGATATCTTCTGCTGTCGGTCCGAGCAGCAGGTTGCCGTGAACAGTCGGAGTAACGAGTACGCCCTTGCCCAAAGCGGAAGGACACTGAAAAACAGTTCTGGTGAAAGGCTGAGAAACAGCACGGTCAAGCAGGTAATACTGCCCGCGGCGATGGATCATTTCAAGCTTTTGTTCAGAAAGCTGATTGTGGATTTCTGCGCCGGAAGCCCCGGCACAGTTGACAAGTACCCTGCAGACAAATGTGTGGTCCGAAACGGTATTGATCAAAAACCGTCCATCCGGCAGGCGGGACACTCCAGTGACAGATTCGCCGAAACGGAACGATGCCCCGTTAAGCGCCGCGTCGTCAGCAAGAGCGAAAGCCATCTCATAAGGGCTGACAAGCGCACTTGAAGGAATATAAAGAGCACAGACTACGGCAGGATTCAGGGCCGGTTCCAGTTCCATGACTGCATCATGGTCTAGAATTGCAAGATTCTGAACACCGTTGGCTTCACCACGGGCTTTCAGTTTTTCAATCGTTGGGCGGTCTGACTCACTCAAAGCGATGACGAGAGCACCGTTCTGCCTGAAAGGGACACCCAGGCTGGCGCAGAGGGCAGGATACATCCGTGCGCCGAGCACGTTGTAATAAGCTTTACGGGTGCCCGGTACAGCATCATATCCGGCATGAACGATTCCGCTGTTTGCTTTGGTCGCTCCTGAGGCAATATCATCTCCGCGCTCAAGTACAATCACGGAAGCATGATATCGTGAAAGTTCCCTGGCTACGGCACAGCCGGCAATTCCGGCGCCGATGATCAGGATATCCGATTCTGAATACATGATGTCGCCTCCCTGTAATTTCCATATTACCAAAAAACGATATGAACCGCAATGAATAATATGAATGGATACAACCGGTGGCAGATCAGCAGCCTCGGTTGCGTACGCAGCGGTGAAATGATATAATATTCTGAATAGAATTTGACGGAGGAAACGGCATGATCACAACCATTTGCCTGAATCCATGTTTTGATAAAACAGTCAGTGTTGACAGGCTGCAGCCTGGTCAGGTCAACCGGATCCGTGAAGCACGCGTCGACCTGGGAGGAAACGCGATCAATGTGGCTGTTGTCGCCAGGAGACTCGGCCTGGATGCCAGGTGCATCGGCATCATGGGTGAAAACGGTGCTGCGGCGCTGACCTCTCTGATGGACCGGGAAAACCTTGTTCACCGTTTCCTGACGGTTCCGGGGGATGTCCGGACGAATATGAAGGTATACAGCCTGGACGGGCAGGGAGTGACCGAACTGAACGAGCCGGGAACCCATCTTACCGAAAATGCGCTGAACGAATTTACCGGTATCGTCAGGGAAGAAACGGCGGACAGCGATATGGTTGTACTGACCGGGAGCCTTCCGCCCGGATGCCCGGAAGGCACCTACCGGGACCTGCTCCTGGCGCTGGACGGAAAGAAGTGTATTTTGGATACGGAAGGGAAGGAACTGGAACTGGCTGCGAAAGGAGCTCATCCTTTCCTGATCAAACCCAATCTTCGGGAAATGGAAGCCACGCTTGGCATTGAACTTCGTACGATGCGCGCAATCAGGGACGCCGCGCTGATCTTCGTAAGGCTTGGAGTCCAGCATTCTGTTGTTTCAATGGGAGCGATGGGCGCAATGTACATTTCGGCGGACAAGACATTGTTCGCACCTGCGCTGAGGGTAGAAACAAAGTCGACAGTAGGGGCGGGTGATGCCATGATCGGCGGCATGCTGCTGGGATACGAGATAGAGAAGGATATGGCCAGAGCATTCCGGTACGGAATTGCCGCCGGAGCAGCGAGTGTCATGACAGAAGGCAATCAGCCGATTGACAGATCCGATTTTGACGCATTGCTCGATCAGGTGAGAATCCAGGAAGTATAAAGAAATGCTTTTCAGACATTACAGACCTGAGTATTCCGACGGCGTGATCGATCTTGTTCCGATGCACATCGGCTTTCCAAACAGGGAGCTTGGATTCGGACATGAACAGATCTGGAAGATAACCCTGCATAATGAAAAGCAGGAGATCGGGCAGATCAGCTACCGTGACGGTGAAAGCAGATGCGTATATTATTACGGTCATATCGGTTATCATATTGATCCGCCTTTCCGAGGAAGGCACTTCGCATATCGGGCATGCAGGCTGATCGAACCGGAGATCAGGATGTCCGGAAAAACTTCCGTCGTGATTACCTGTGACACTGATAACGAGCCAAGCCGCAGGACCTGTGAACGCCTTGGATGCCTCTTTGAACGCGTCGCAGATGTGCCTGAAGATATATACAGCAAATTTGAAATCAGCCGCAGGAAGTGCCGCTATATCTGGCATGTGTCGGCTATGGATGAGCAATGAAAGAGAATGTGAACGGAACTGAGATCAGTTACAGGATCGAAGGCAAAGGAAAAAACAGGGTGCTGATTCTGCACGGATGGGGCTGCGATATGAAAATGATGCAGCCTGTTGCGGACGCACTCAAAAATGATCATCAGATCCTTCTGGTCGATTTTCCGGGCCATGGTGAAAGCGGCAGACCGCCGGAGCCGTGGGGAATACCGGAATATGCGGATTGCCTGCTGTGTTTGCTTAACAGGCTGTCTTTTTCTCCCTGCGCAGTGATAGCACACAGTTTCGGATGCAGGGTCGTGACCTGGATCGAATCCGGGCAACCGGGGACCTTCAGCAAAATCATTTTTACAGGCGCCGCAGGAATCAGGCCTAAAGCCACGAAAGAAAGCCTGAAAAGAACAGCACGCTTCAAAAAGCTGAAGCACTGTTGTGAAAATGCCCGGAAGATACCTTTTCTCCGCCATGCTGCGGCAGGCTGGGAGGAAAAGCTCAGGCAAAAATACGGAAGCAGGGATTATAACGCACTTGATGAAGAAATGCGAAAAACCTTCGTCAAGGTAATCAGTCTCGATATGACGGAACGATACAGCCGTTTTAAAGCAAGCACACTTCTGATCTGGGGAGACGAAGATCAGGAAACCCCGCTCTGGATGGCACATGAAATGGAAAAACGGATTCCGGATGCCGGGCTTGTGATATTTGAAGGCGGTACCCATTTTGCCTATCTGGAGCAGATTTCCCGGTTTAACACCATCTGCCGGCAGTTTCTGAAGGGGGAGGAATGACATGATTCGGACGTGGATCCTTTGCATGTCGATCGCCATCGGATGTCTGCTGGCAGGCAGAATCCTTCTGCATTATTTTCAGCTGGAAAGCTATCAGTTTCCGGGTTATTTCCGTACAGTCCGGCGGAACGTCATCAAAGCGATGATGCCCGGAATCCTTATGTCACTCCTGCTGGCACTTGCGTTGATCCTGGCGGGGATGGTGTTTTTTGCAGGAACAGAAGGAACGGATACAATTCCGACAGATATTATATACCTGATTGTCACATCCGCTGCCCTGATCGCAGGAGGCTGGATGATCGGGAAACTGCTCAGTGAAAAGAAAGCGAAAAAGGCGTTTGTACTGACAGCACGGATCAAGCGGCTGTACGCCGTTTCATGTATTGTCATAACGCTCATCCTGTATTTTTGTATACAGTTTATCAACACCCAGACGAATGCTTCAACTGCAGGAATGGCGTTCCTGTTCTGCTTTCCGCTGCTGCTTCCGTTATGGATCGCGCTGTGCGGGTTTCTGGCCTGGCCGATCGAAAAAGCGATCAGTGAACTGTACTTTCGGGATGCCCAAAGGATCCTGAAGGAGCGAAAGGATCTGATCAGGATCGGAATTACGGGCAGCTGGGGGAAAACCAGTGTGAAATTTATCCTCGGAACGATCCTGGAGGAAAAATATCATACACTCGTAACGCCGGCCAGCTTCAATACGCCGATGGGTGTGACCAGGGTGATCCGTTCCAGTCTTGAGCCCAGTCACCGTGTTTTTGTTGCCGAAATGGGTGCGCGCCATGTGGGCGATATCAGAGAAATGTGCCGTCTTGTTCATCCTCAGATCGGTCTGCTGACATCTGTCGGCCCCCAGCATCTGGATACGTTCAAAACGGTGGAACGTGTCGCCCGAACCAAATATGAGCTCATTGACGCACTGCCTGATGACGGGGATGCGTTTTTCGCCGATGATGACGGACTGTGCAGGCAATTATACGAGAAAACAACAAAAAGCCGTCATCTGACCGGGCTTGATCCGGAAAAGGATGAACTGTGGGCGGAAGATATCCGCTATTCTCCTGAAGGAAGTACTTTTTCACTGTGCCGGAAAAACGAAAGAATCATCTGCACAACACAGCTTCTCGGAGAACTGAATATCCGGAACATCCTGCTGTGTGCTTCCGTTGCGCTGACGCTCGGACTGAGTATGGAACAGATTGCCCGCGGGATCCGGAAGATAAGACCCATTGAGCACAGATTGCAGCTGATCCGCCATCCGGGCGGTATCAATGTGATTGATGATGCCTTTAACAGCAATATCCGCGGAGCAAAACAAGCATTTGAGGTGCTGAAGCAGTTTCCTGAGAAGAGGGTTGTTGTTACACCGGGCATGGTAGAGCTCGGAGAACGCGAATATGAAATGAATACCGAATTCGGGGCTTCGATGGCTGAATGCTGTGATGTCGCGGTTCTGGTCGGAAAAAAACGAAGCGAAGCAATTGCAGCCGGACTGAAACAAAAAGGGTTTTCACAGGGATCAATCAAAGTCGTGTCTTCATTGGAAGAAGCGACCGCTCTGATCAGGGAGATCACCGGAGAGGGTGATACGGTGCTGTTTGAAAATGACCTGCCGGATAATTATACAGAAGCTTAACGGAGGAATTGCACATGAAAAAGCAGATCGGTGTTATCTTTGGAAGCAGAAGCTGCGAACGGGAAGTCGCTATCATCAGCGCTGTTCAGCTGATGCGCCATATGGATCGGGAGAAATATGATGTGATCCCTGTCTACATCGATGAAAACGGAAACTGGTACACAGGTGAAAAGCTTACTGACATTAATGCTTTCAAACCTTTCCGAGCGGAAAGCAGCGGCGTAATCAAAGTTTTTCCTGATCTGTCCTCCGGCTCAGGTGCTCTTCTGACCATTCGGAAAGGAAACGGACTGTTCGGCAGGGAAAAGATCGAAATGGTTGCACGTATCGATGTGTACGTTGTCGTTATGCACGGATTGAACGGAGAGGACGGGACGCTGCAGGGACTGCTGGAACTCGCAAATGTTCCGTACACTTCTACCGGTGTGGCCGGCAGTGCGCTGGGAATGGACAAGATCATGATGAAGCAGTTTTTCCGCGGGGCTGATCTGCCCGTCCTGCCCGGTTTGTGGTTTACCCGTTCTGAATATGAACAGGACTGTAAAGCGGTGACCGGCAGGGTAGAGGCGGAAATCGGTTTTCCGGTATTTGTCAAACCTGCCAATCTGGGGTCCAGCATCGGTGTCAGCCGCGCAGACGATCAGGATACACTGAAAGACAGTCTGGAACTTGCTTTTGAATATGATCGTCGCGTCCTTGTCGAAAAAGGCCTTGATAAACCGATTGAGCTGAACTGCAGCGTGGCGGGATATGATCAGCATATAGAAGCGTCTCCGATTGAAATGCCGATCAACAATGACGAATTTCTTGATTTCCGGGACAAATATCTGTCATCCGGAGGCAGTAAAGGCATGGCGAGCCTGCATCGTATCCTTCCTGCACCGATCGAGGAAGAACTGAAAGACAGGATCCAGGAAATGAGCAGGGAGATATTCCGGATGCTTGACTGCAAAGGCGTTGTCCGGATCGACTATATGTTTGACAGAAACGAAGAGAAGCTTTACATCACGGAAATCAATACAATTCCGGGAAGTCTTGCATTCTATCTCTGGGAGAACGCCGGCATTCCCTACAGAGAGCTGATCGACCGGATGATCGGGTATGCCGAAAAAGCGTTTGAAGACAAAAATCGGGCCAATTATGCGTATTCAAGCGATATCCTGCAGGGAGTGACATTCGGAGCCAAAGGCGCCAAGGGAAGCAAGGGCGCAAAAAGCGCAATATGATGAAAGGTCCGTAACAGCGATGCTTGAAAAAATCCAATCTCCGAGGGACCTGGACGGCCTGAGCTATGACCAGCTGGAACAGCTGGCCGGAGAGATACGGAGGGAACTGATCACCACTGTTTCCGCAAACGGCGGTCATCTTGCCTCCAATCTCGGGGTTGTTGAGCTGACGCTTGCTCTTCACCGTGTGTTTCATATGCCGGAAGACAAGATCATTTTTGATGTGGGACATCAAAGTTACGTTCATAAAATGATCACCGGACGGTACAGCCGATTCTCCACGCTGCGTGCCTATGGCGGCATTGCCGGTTTCCCCAAAAGAAGCGAGAGTGAATACGACTGTTTTGAAACAGGGCATGCAAGTACTGCGATCTCTGCTGCTCTCGGCATGGCGAGAGCGAGAGACTATCAGCACGAAAACCATGAGGTGATCGCCGTGGTCGGAGACGGCGCACTGACCGGCGGAATGTGCTATGAGGCGCTCAATGATGCCGGCAACAGCGGAACAAAGATGATTGTCGTACTGAACGACAATGAAATGAGTATCGCGCCAAATGTCGGCGCCCTGTCCAATTATCTGACGAGCCTGAGAATCAGTGCAGGCTGGCAGAGCGCAAAGCGGAAAGTACGTTACCTGAACCGTATTCCCCTGATTGGCAAACCGGTCTACAGAATGATTCACGGAGCAAAACAGCTGCTTCGGAGCATCATCGTAAGGGATACCGAACTTGGATTCTTCGAAGCTCTCGGATTTGCATATTTCGGACCGATCAACGGCCACGATATTGCCGGTATGGAGAACGCGTTCCGCCAGGCTCAGAGTTATAACGGACCCTGTGTAATACAGGTGCTGACAAAAAAAGGTTACGGTTATGATAAAGCTGAAGAGCGTCCCGAAGCATTTCACGGCACACCGCCGTTCTATGTCGAGACGGGCAACCGGATCGATAAACCCGGAAAGCCTTCATGGGGCCATATTATGGCTGATACACTGGCCGAAATGTCAGAAAAGGATCAAAGAATCATAGCGATTACAGCAGCGATGAAACTGGGCACGGGACTGGACCATTATGCTGAAAAATATCCTGACAGGCTGATCGATGTAGGGATTGCCGAAGAACATGCCGCGACAATGGCTGCCGGTATGGCTGCCGGCGGAATGAGACCGTATGTGGCCGTATATGCCAGCTTTTTTCAGAGATGTTATGATCAGATGATCCATGATGTATGTATGCAGCATCTGCCTGTAGTATTTCTGCTGGACAGAAGCGGCATCGGCGGTGAAGACGGACAGACCCATCATGGATTGTTTGACTTGTCGAGTGCGATCCCGGTACCCGGAATGACGATCCTGGCCCCGTGTTCATCCGATGAGCTGATCAGCATGCTCAAATGGGCGGCGATACAGGACGGTCCCTGTATGATCCGTTATCCCAAATCTGTCAGGGAAATATCGACAGGGGCAGAATACCTGCCCTTCACCCCCGGAGTATGGCATCCGCTTACGGCGCCGGGCAGCATCATCCTGCTGGCTGTCGGCTCCATGGTTCCCCGTGCCATGGAAATAAGAGAAATGCTGGAGACTGAGAGGATGACCGTTTCTGTCGTCAACTGCTCCTGTATTAAACCGCTGGACGAAGGTTTTCTTTCTGCCATACCGGAAAATGCCAGTGTTTTCACACTGGAAGAGCATATGCTCAACGGCGGCTTCGGCGAGTATGTGACAAGGACCTGCCTTGATCACGGATGGAACGTTCCGGCTCAATGCTTCGGCGTTGCAGATACCTATATACAGCATGGAGATCATGAGCATCTGATGGCAGATGCAGGACTTGATTCGGAAACGCTGGCTGAAGCAATCAGGAAAGCTGTGAAAGGAGAAGGAATAGGTGGCTGAAAAGGTAAGGGCGGATGTTGCACTCGTGCAACAGAATCTCTGCGAAAGCAGGGAACGGGCCCAGTCTGCCATCATGGAAGGCAGGGTTTTCATCGGTGACAGGCGAGTCAATAAAGCTTCGGAGAAGATTGGAATCGATGAAGCGCTGACCCTGAAAACCTCGCAGAACGAATATGTCAGCCGGGGTGCTCTGAAACTTGAAAAAGCGATCCGTGTGTTCGGAGCAAATCTGGAAAAGAAAGTGATCATGGATATAGGATCCAGTACAGGCGGTTTTACCGATATATGCCTTCGTAACGGTGCGTCACGCGTCTATTCCATTGACGTCGGATACGGGCAGCTTGACTGGAAACTCAGGAACGATCCCAGGGTAACCGTGATGGAACGGACGAATGCACGGTATCTGGAAGCGGACATGTTTCCGGAACGGCCGACCGTGACGGTCATGGACGTCAGTTTTATATCCATTCGTCTGATCCTTCCTGTCGCAGCCGGCATTATGGGGGATGAAGGTGTTTTTTATACGCTGATCAAACCGCAGTTTGAAGCCGGGCGAGAACGTATCGGTAAAAACGGCGTTGTCAGGGATCCCGAAACGCACAGGGACGTTCTGAACAGCATTATTGCATTTACGGAAAAAATGGGATGGCAGACTGTCAGGCTTGATTATTCTCCGATCACAGGTCCTAAAGGCAATATCGAATTCCTTGCGGAAATCCGTAAAGATTCCGGTCAACAGGATGCCGTAACACCGGATATCGTTGATTCTGTTGTGGAAGACGCGCATAGGAAAATGACGAATTCACAGATGAACGGCTGAAAACATATTCCAGGGGAAAACAGGCGGCGGCGTGGACACAGCGGACACGACGCCGTTTTGATGCTGCGGGGAACAGAAACGGACAGCAGCAGACCAGAGCGCAACCGTATCAGAAGGAATACGGCTTCCGTATTTTCGGTCTCCGACGAGGGGAAATCCCCTGGATCCAAACTGGATACGTATCTGATGCGTACGTCCGGTATGCAGACGAATCCGCACCAGAGAAAACGTATGATGATCGTGTGTGACTGTTTCAAGAACCGTCCAGTCACAGGAACCTTCTTTGACGCCTGACCGGGAACGCTTAACAACAAAGGATTTATTCCTTTTCCGGTCATGCCATAAAGGATCTGTCCAGCTGCCGGATTGCGTCCCGGGACATCCTGAAACAACGGCCAGATATTCTTTATGAACGGCTGAATGCTGAAACAATGTCTGCATTGATGAGCAGCTTTCACGGGACAGGGCAAGGACAATCACGCCCCCGGTACCCTGATCAAGACGATGGACCGGCCAGACAGGCTGACCGATCTGGGTGGTTACCAGTTCAGGCATTCCGGGAGATTCGGAAGAAACTCCAACGGGTTTTTCACAAATGATGACTGAAGGATCCCGGTATAATATCACGATGTCCAAAGCGAACGGCTCCTTCATGATGAATAATGGCAGTATAAATATCCATAGCAAGGGAAATAACGCCGGATGACTTGAGTAAATATACACATTGTGTTACTATTTTGTCAAATCAGCGGAAGGGAAGAGACATATGCTCAAGGCAGCGGGACTGATCCTGAACAGGCAGAATGAAAAAGCGGTACAATGCGCGGAAAAGGCGACGGAGATATTCCGCCGGTACAATATCATGACCACAGATCCGCAGCATGATCATCCGTCCGTACACAGTCCCGAACTGATCGTTTCTTTCGGCGGAGACGGTACGCTCCTGATGGGAGCCCGTTATGCCATGAAATATGACATTCCCCTTCTGGGCATCAATCTTGGTACAGTCGGATTTCTGACGGAACAGGATCCGGATCACCTGGAGGAGGCACTGGATTCCATCATTAACGGCCGGTATCAGACAGAAGAAAGGAGTCTTCTGCATGTACGGAATGTCGATACGAACGAGTCATTTTATGCGCTGAATGACGCAGTGATTACCCGGGGCGGATACGCAAGGCTGATCAGAGTGGATGCTTCCGTAAACGGAAAGGAATATGCCACATTTACTGCGGACGGGATCATTGCCGCAACGCCTACCGGCTCCACGGGCTATTCGCTTTCGGCCGGGGGACCGATCGTGACGCCGGATATGAACTGTATCATTATCACCCCGGTATGTCCTCACAGCATGCAGCACTGTCCCTGTATCGTTCCGGGAGACGCAGACATCCGTTTTCTGCTGAAACCCGGCAGGGAACAGTCCGCAGAACTGCAGATAGACGGACAGAACATGGGGAAACTGAAAGCGGGAGACAAAATACAAATCAGCGGAACTGATAAGAAGATCCGCCTCATCAGGCTGCATGCCTACGACTTTTTCGGACTGATGAAACAGAAATTGAGCGAATGGGGATCCTGAAAAGGAGGAGAAAAAGATGAAATCCAAACGGCAGAATGAAATTATCCGCCTGATTGCCTCCCGTGATATTGAAACGCAGGAGGAACTTGCATCCGAACTTCGCGCATTGGGATATAAGGTAACGCAGGCAACCGTTTCCCGGGATATCCGGGAACTCCGGCTGATCAAAGTTGCATCAAAAGGCGGCGGATTCAAATATGCCAAACCGGACAGACACGAGATTGCGGTCAGCGAACGTCTGACTCGGATCCTGTCTGACTCGCTTGTCAATGTGGATTCATCAGGAAATATCATCGTTGTCAAAACTCTCAGCGGATCGGCCAATGTGGCGGCTGAAGCGCTGGACAATCTGGGCTGGCCTGAAATCCTCGGAACGATCGCAGGGGATAATACCATTTTTATTGTTACACGGACCGAAGCGGATACAACAGAAATAACCAACAGAATTCGCAGGCTCACAGACCAGCGGTAAGCAGTGGGAGAATAAAATGCTGGAAAGTTTGACGATCCGCCATGTTGCGCTGATCGATGAAGTGTCGATCGGATTTCACCGGGGCATGCAGGTGCTGACCGGGGAGACGGGCGCAGGCAAGAGTATCGTAGTCGATTCAGTCAACCTTATCCTGGGAGGACGGGCTGACCGGGAAATGATCAGGTCCGGAAGTGAAAAGGCGTCCGTGGAAGCGGTCTTCAGCGTGAAGGAAAACCAGAACGTCATTCGGTTTCTTGAAAACGAAGGGATCGATTTCGACGGAGAAACTGTCACGGTATACCGGGAAATCACAACCTCCGGGAGGAACATATGCCGGATCTGCGGTGTCCTGATCCCGGTAATGAGGCTGAAAGATCTTGCTGCCCTTCTGATGGATCTGCACGGGCAGAGCGAGCATCAGTTTCTGGCTGATCCGAACAGGCATCTTGCTTTTCTTGACCAGTCCGGTGATCAGGGGCACCGGAATCTGCTGCATCAAATACGGGAAGAATATGAACAGTTTATCGGGAATCATCGGGCCTATGCCAAACTGGTCCGGCAGAACGAAAACAGAGAGACACGCATGCGGTCGCTGGAGCACGATCTTGATGAACTGAAGAAAGCGAATATTAAGGCGGGAGAAGAGGCTTCCCTGACCGAACGCCGCAAACAGCTTGAGAAGGCGGAAAAAGAAGCGGAAATGATCAGGTCTGTCAACGAGATGCTGACAGGCGGAGATTCAATAAATGCGCTGACAAGCATCAAACAGGCCGCTGACCGGCTGAAGCATCTCACGGCGATCAGCGAATCATACCGGGAAATCAGCGACCGATGTGAAACGCTGTATTACGAAGCTGAAGATCTTGCGTATCAGATCAGCCTGAAAGCAAAAAACAGCGAATATGAATCCGGGGCCCTGGAAAAAACGGATGAGAGACTTGACCTGATCCACAGACTGGAACGGAAATACGGGGCAGCAGCTGATCAGCTTCCGGATGTTCTGAAGGAGATGGAAGAACAATACCAGAATCTGTCGTCACTGGAAAAGGAAATTGAAAGAATGGCAGCAGAGCATAAGCGTCTCCTCAGCGCTTATCGCAAAACTGCAAGGGAACTGACTGAATCCAGACGCAGGATTGCCGCCGGATTTGAAAACAGAATGATGACGGAACTGAACGATCTGGGCATGGGAAACACCCGCTTTGAAGTGGATTTCAAAGAGAATGAAACCGGGCGCCCTCTGATGCCGACGGAGAACGGGGACGACAGGATCGAGTTCATGATCAGCCCGAATCCGGGGGAACCGCTCAAACCGCTGGCAAAAATCGCTTCAGGCGGTGAACTGAGCCGTATCATGCTGGCGTTCAAAACGCTGGAAACATCCCGTACAGGTGTGGACGCAATGGTGTTTGATGAAATTGACACCGGGATCAGCGGCAGAATGGCTCAGGTGGTTGCTGAAAAGATGATTACGATATCCCGGATGAGACAGGTGATCTGTGTAACACATCTGCCACAGATCGCAGCTGCCGCAGATTACCATTTTCTGGTCCGGAAAACGGTCAGTGACGGCAGAACCAGTACTTCTGTTGAAGAACTTGACCGAACAGGCCGAACCCATGAAGTCAGCAGGATGATCAGTGGCGCTGACGGTATCACGGCCCAATCAGATGCCTATGCCGCCAGCATGCTTCAGGCTGCAGATGAAAGCAAACACAGAAGTGAATGATCCGGAACAATACCGAACATCTTAACATAATTGCAACATTTTAAACAAAAATGCTTGCATTGTTTCTTGTCCCTCTATATAATAAAATAATGCAAAAGCGCGTCGGATCTCCGTGCCCACAATCCGATCTGCGAATAAAAACGGGGAGGAATTTTCAATGTCCAAAAAGTATCTGTACCTCTTCACAGAAGGCGACGCCACCATGCGCGAACTGCTCGGCGGCAAAGGTGCGAACCTTGCTGAGATGACAAAGGTCGGCCTGCCTGTTCCGCAGGGCTTTACCATTTCCACCGAAGCCTGCACACAGTATTATGAAGACGGTCGTCAGATCAATGATGAAATTCAGTCGCAGATCATCGAGTATATCGCCAAAATGGAAGAAATCAACGGCAAGAAGTTCGGCGATCTGAAGAACCCGCTGCTGGTATCCGTCCGTTCCGGTGCGCGCGCTTCCATGCCCGGAATGATGGATACGATCCTTAACCTTGGTCTGAATGACGATGTTGTTGAAGCTATGATAGCCGGCAACAGCGATCCCAAATTTGCCCGTTTTGTTTATGACAGCTACCGCAGGTTCATTCAGATGTATTCCGACGTTGTCATGGAGGTCGGTAAAAAGTACTTCGAGCAGCTGATCGACGAAATGAAGGCCAAAAAAGGCGTTACTTACGATGTGGAACTGACCGCTGAAGACCTGAAAGAACTTGCCGGGCAGTTCAAGGCTGAATATAAAGCCAAAATCGGTGCAGATTTCCCCTCTGATCCCAAAGAGCAGCTGATGGGCGCAATCAAAGCCGTATTCCGTTCCTGGGACAATCCCCGTGCCAATGTATACCGCCGGGACAATGACATTCCCTATAGCTGGGGAACAGCGGTCAACGTCATGCCCATGGTGTTCGGCAATCTGAATGACAATTCCGGTACGGGCGTGGCATTTACAAGGGATCCTGCCACCGGTGAAAACAAACTGATGGGCGAATTCCTGGTAAACGCACAGGGTGAAGACGTCGTCGCAGGCGTGCGTACGCCCATGCCGATTTCCCAGATGAAAGATCAGTTCCCGGAAGCATATGCGGAATTTGAAAAAGTATGCAGCCTGCTTGAAAATCATTACCGTGACATGCAGGATATGGAATTTACCGTTGAGAACGGCAAACTCTATATGCTTCAGTGCCGCAACGGAAAAAGGACAGCTCAGGCTGCGCTGAAAATAGCATGCGATCTGGTCGATGAAGGAATGCGTACCGAAGAGGAAGCGGTATCCATGATCGATCCGCGCAACCTCGACACGCTGCTCCATCCGCAGTTCGATGCTGCCGCCCTGAAAAAAGCTGTGCCCATCGGTAAAGGCCTTGGTGCTTCCCCGGGTGCCGCATGCGGTAAAATCGTCTTTACCGCTGAAGATGCTGAATCCTGGGCAAAACGCGGTGAAAAAGTAGTATTGGTACGACTGGAGACCTCTCCGGAAGATATTACCGGCATGAAGAGCGCGCAGGGTATCCTGACTGTCCGCGGCGGCATGACCAGCCACGCGGCTGTTGTGGCCCGCGGAATGGGAACCTGCTGTGTTTCCGGATGCGGTGATATTGCGATGGACGAAGAAAACAAAAAATTTACGCTTGCCGGAAAAACATTCCACGAAGGAGACTGCATCTCCATTGACGGAACGACCGGTAATATCTACGACGGACTGATCCAGACCGTTGACGCCAAAATCGCCGGTGAGTTTGGCCGCATTATGGCCTGGGCTGACAAATACCGCAAACTGAGTGTAAGAACCAACGCGGATACGCCCAGAGACGCTAAAAAGGCGCGTGAACTCGGTGCTGAGGGAATCGGTCTTTGCCGTACGGAGCATATGTTCTTCGAGCCCGAAAGGATCGCTGCTTTCCGCGAAATGATCTGTTCCGATACTGCTGAAGAACGTGAAGCTGCCCTGAATAAAATCCTGCCGTATCAGCAGAGCGATTTTGAGAAGCTTTACGAAGCGCTGGAAGGTTATCCGGTATGCATCCGTTTCCTCGATCCTCCGCTTCATGAATTCGTTCCCACCAATGAGGATGAGATCAAACTGCTGGCAGACACCCAGGGCAAGAGCGTAGAAACGATCAAGAATATTATTGCATCCCTGCATGAGTTTAACCCCATGATGGGCCATCGCGGCTGCCGTCTGGCTGTTACCTATCCGGAAATCGCCCGGATGCAGACGAAGGCCGTGATACGTGCCGCCATCAAAACTCAGAAGGCTCATCCGGACTGGCGCGTAAAGCCTGAGATCATGATTCCGCTGGTCTGCGAAGTGAAGGAACTGAAATTCGTCAAAAAAACCGTTGTCGAAACTGCAGATGCTGAAATTGCCGCAGCGGGTGTTAACCTTGAATATGAGGTCGGCACGATGATCGAAATCCCGAGAGCTGCCCTGACAGCGGATGAGATTGCCCGTGAAGCCGATTTCTTCTGCTTCGGTACAAACGATCTGACACAGATGACATTCGGTTTCAGCCGTGATGATTCAGGCAAATTCCTCGGCGCCTATTATGAACAGAAGATCTTCGAAAGCGACCCGTTTGCAAGGCTGGACCAGACCGGCGTAGGCAAACTGATGGAAATGGCCATCGGGCTCGGACGTCCGGCCAATCCGAAGCTTCACGTTGGTATCTGCGGCGAACACGGCGGCGATCCCAGCTCTGTAGAGTTCTGCCACAGGATCGGACTGGATTATGTGAGCTGTTCACCGTTCCGTGTGCCGATCGCCAGACTGGCTGCCGCACAGGCTGCGATTGCCTCTAAAAAGAAATAATCAGAATGAAAGAAAAAAGCCCGGATTCAAATCCGGGCTTTTCCCATGTTTTCAGCTTCTTCACAGGCTGATTTTGCGGTAGTCCAGTCATATCCTTTCCGAATAAGGGATGCTATGACTTTCTGACGACTCTTTCGGACATCATCACAGGAACTGACTCGTCCCCATGCTTTGCAGGCAAGTGCAACAGCATTGCTCCATCCGCTTTCCGTATACATTCTGCTGATGACTGAATTGACCGTATCTTCGGGAATGCCCTTTATTTTCAGTTCCTGCCGGATAACGGCAGGACCGATTTTCCGCATCAGCCTGTAACGGACCCATTGTTCACAGAATTCCTCATCATTGAGGAGATTTTCCTTTTCAAGTTTATAAATGACGAGTTCGGTCACTTCTTCCGTGTACAGCAGGCGTAACAGCCTGTCGGAAATCTCTTTTCGGCTGCAGGGCCGGCGCGCCAGCATGGAAACGGCATGATTCAGAGCACGGGGGTACTGCATCAGAAGGATCTGCCGGTGAAACGAATCAGATTGGTAGGGAACACCTTCCTGAAAACCTGCCGCTGAGAGATCTTTTTGACGAAGTCGGATTATTTCACCGTTGTCCAGCACGAGGCGGCAGTAAGACCGGTCGGATCTGATCTCAAGGATCTTTACCATGAGGGGATCTCCTTTCTGAAAGCCCATCGGAGCATATCCCGGTTTAACAGTCCGAGGCGCCCGTGCCTGGCCTCACTGCTGCCCCCGTTCAGCATGATCATCATGCGGCCGGTATGTGATTCCCAGAAGGCGCCGTCCGCACAGCCGTAAGCGAAACCCTGGTGGCCAAGGATCACATGATCCGATATGAAGGGGTCGGATATTCTCAGCAAACCGTAACCATATGACAGCGTAGGGGAAGCACTGCCATATGAAGCATGACAATCACAGATCTCATGCCGGGAATATTCTGAAAGATATTTCACGCTGTTGTCAGCCAGCACGTGGAGAAGCTTTTGCAGAGAAACGATATCGGTATACATACTGCCTGCTGTATGACCGTAATGACGCAGGGGATCAGGCGTAAGGAGCGGCCTGGAGCCAAGCCTGGTCAGAATCAGATCACGATTCTTATGATAAGGCAGGACCCTTGTAACCGGCATGATCCGGCCGGCGGGAAGCAGACATCCTTCAAGCGTAGCGTTCATACCGAGAGGCTCAAACAGAAGATTACGGAAAATCTCACCGACCGGCTTGGATAATACAGATTCCAGAACACAACCGATCAGCCCGAAACCCAGATTGGAATAACGGAACGAATGTCCCGGATCGGCAAAACGGGCATCTTTCAGTAAAACTGTGAAAGGCAATTCACGCTCAAGCGATGATTCCAGTGAAGGCGGATCTGACAGACCGGAAGTATGGGAGAGCAGATGCCTGAGAGTAATCCCGCCGAGGCAGTCGGAACTGCCGGATAAATTTAAATAATCAGCCACGGGCCGGTCGGGATCAAGTATGTTTTCATCAGCAAGATGCATGACCAGGACAGATGTGGCGGTTTTGGTGATGGAAGCGACCCTGAAAAAAGTGTCCGTTTGTGCAATATGCTTCGGGCGGTCCGAAACGGTACAGACAATCGAACGATGATCTCCGTCCGCCAGAAGAATCGATGAACCAAGCACATGATGTCTGCGAAGAAGCGAAACAAGCGATCGCATATGTGTGATATCATGACCGGAAACAGACGCAACGGGATGAGGGCCGCAGGAGGGGGCGAAAAAGGGTAGCATCAGACGGTATGCTGTGTTCTTAAGGACAGTTGTCGGCATCGCTTATGACCTCTCTTGAAGAAACAGAGTGATAAATGATAAAAAAACTGAGGACCATCAGGAAACTGTACAATGACAGAAAAAGAACAGTGAATAAAGAAGACCGGGATACAGGAAACGAGCCGGTAATCGTGCAGTAAAACACAACGGAGGTAACGCCGGCTGAAATGATCAGGAACAGTAAAGGAACGGCCGGTACACGATGTAGTGTTTTATGAAGAAGGAAAGCATATCTGAAGATAATGGCCATACAGACGATGATACTCAGCAGCTGGCTGATCCGAACGGATGATGCAGCGTAAAGAGAATCGGTACGCATCTCCTCAATAATCAGGCGGCCTGCTCCGTATAAAAAGAGATAGAAAAAGAAGACGTCTCCCTGTCGCCTGAGTATCCTGTGCCTGGAGAACAAGAGGAAGAGAAAGATAAGCATATCCCATACAGATTCGTAAAAGAAGGTGGCCAGATGCCAGCTGAATCCGTCTGACGGGACCTGAAGAGAAAGCGGGAAGAAACATAATTCCGGGCGTGTGACAGTCCATCCGTATGCTTCTATATTGAACCAGTTTCCCCAGCGCCCGATACTTTGGGCCAGGACAAGACCCGGAGCAATGATATCGCACATGATCAGGGGTGATATCTTTCTTTTCCGGCAGAAAAGAAACAAAACTATCACTCCGGCAATGATGCCCCCGTAAATGGCAATTCCGCCTTCCCATATCCTGAAAACAGAAAGAAGATTATGACGGAACTGATCCCATGAGAAGACAACATAATACAGCCGTGCGCCGATAATGCCGAACGGAAGAAGGCGAAGAACTAGATCGATGACCGTATCCTTCGGAAGATTCAGCCGCCTTTCTTCACGGCAGGATAGCAGAATCGCAAGAACGACACCGGCAACGATCAGAAAACTGTACCAGGGGACAGGACCGATGAGATACCTGGAATAAGGGATGGATGACATCTTTCTTCTCCTGAAACAAGATAAAAAGATTATAAAATCCACAATGAACAGTGTCAATGAAAAGACAAAATCAACAGGGGAAACATTGCACACAGGCGGTGTTTCTGGTAAAATATCTGGAAGGAAATTTTCCGAGAAATCATTGCGAGGAGGAACCCGTTATGAGTAAGGTAGTCGTTTTCGATCATCCTCTGATCCAGCACAAA
>JAEEGL011745309.1_pt1 | contig 21602 bp, 18 predicted proteins | sample 9134231 | NCBI WGS metagenome assembly JAEEGL01 (sample SAMN16246548, study PRJNA631951) | gut metagenome | biome: gut microbiome; feature: rumen; material: fiber-attached | host: Bos | place: Iran: Karaj | collected 2018-10
GGCTGATTGCGAGCCCTGGACCTATGCGGATGTGATAGCCAATACAACAGGAATAGACGTAGTGTTGGACGGCCACAGTCATGATTCGGATAAGGTAGTCATGAAGAATAAGGACGGTGAAGATGTGACAAGGGTAGCTGTGGGTACCAAGCTTGCAGGCATAGGTTACAGCCACATCTTAGCTGACGGAACAATAGATGACACGGGAGCCTGGAACTGGAATAATGACATATCAGCTCCGGAACTTCTGGCTATAGATAATGAGATAGGTAAAAAGGTAGATGAGGCACTGAAGGAAGTATCGGAAGGAATGAATGAGGTAGTGGCATCTACCTCGACGGATCTTATGATGGATGATCCCAATAAGGTGGATTCAAACGGAAGAGCCCTCAGGATAGTGCGTTTGACAGAGACCAATCTGGGAGATTTGGTTGCAGATGCCTACAGGGATCAGTCGGGGGCTGACATAGCCTTTGTAAATGGCGGAGGTATTCGTGTCGGTATCCAAAAAGGTGATATCACATACGGAGACATCATAGGAGTTCATCCCTTTGGCAATATGCTGTGTGTTATAGAAGTCACCGGACAGCAGATACTTGATGCTCTTGAGTGGGGCAGCAAGGAGGTTCCGGATGAAAACGGAGGTTTTATACAGGTATCGGGACTGACTTATGAGATAGACAGCAGCATAGATAGCCCTTGTATAGAGGATGAGAATTCCATGTACGTCGGCATCAAGGGTAAGAGGCGTGTTGACAACGTCAAAGTAGGCGATGAGCCGTTGGATCCAAATAAGAAATACACTCTTGCCGGTCACAATTATATGCTTTTGGAAAACGGTGACGGATATACCATGTTTGACGGAGCACCGATATTGCAGGATTGTGTAAAGTCGGACAATCAGGTTCTTATCGATTACATTACGGAATCCCTGGGAGGAGAAGTCGGAGAAGACTATTCCGATATATACGGACAGGGACGAATTAAGATCAAAGAATAACGGTTAAATCAAGAATCCCCTCATTACGGATAAACCGCTGATGAGGGGATTCTTATGGTCTTGAAAAAATTTTGAAAAAAACTGTTGACACATTTGGTTTATAGTTATAAACTAAAGATGGTCGATAGCTATAAACCAACCTAAGACTCTTAACATAAGGAGGCATAAAGAAATCATATGGACGATTTATTGTTGTGCGAAAGCGAATATAAACTGATGGACATAATCTGGGACAACGAGCCTGTTGAATCGGGCAAGCTTGTAAAGCTTTGCGAGAGCGGACTGTCATGGAAAAAGTCCACCACTTATACGATGTTAAGAAAGCTTTGTGAGAAGAATCTTGTTGAGAATAACAACTCAGTCGTAAAGGCATTAGTGCAGCGACATGCTATACAGTCACATGAAAGCGAACATGTTGTCAGAAGAACTTTTGGTGGCTCGCTTCCGGCATTTGTCAATGCATTTCTGGGTAACGGAAAACTCAGCAGGAAAGATGCGGATGAACTTATCAACCTCATCGAGACTCATATAGCAGAGGACAGTAAATAATCCTGATAAAAGGTGAATACCATATGGAAAAAATACTTACTAATTTAGTACAAATGAGTATATACGGAAGCATTGCAATCATAGCGGTGCTGATCTTAAGGAAGTGCTTTGCAAAGTTTCCAAAGAAGATAACATGTCTTTTCTGGATAGTTCCCATCGTGAGATTGCTCTGTCCCTTGAATATCGGGATGACATTCAGTCTCATGAACATAACGGGACTGGGTAGAAATATGGCAGGAGATACAGGCGTCTCACAGGTCGGACCTGCCGTAGATGCGGCGCTTGCAAGGCCTTTGTCATTGGATGCACATCAGATGACATCCGTATCTGACACAGTGGAAAAAGCGGCCGCCTTTAACCTTAGAACAGTAATGTTCTGTATCTGGGCTCTCGGTGTCGTAACCATGCTTACATACCTCACAGTGAAGGCTATTAAGCTTCATGTCGGCCTGAAAACTGCCAGAAAAGTGAAAGGTAAGGCATATTATGTGTCTGATGTTATAGAAACATCATTTGTACTGGGAATCATAAGACCCACTGTATATATGCAGGCAGGCTTATCCGAAAAGGAAGAAGCATACATATATATGCATGAACTTACCCATATTAAGAACAAGGATCACATCAGCAGACTCATAGGGGTACTGACAGTGTGCTTACACTGGTTCAACCCCCTTGTATGGCTGGGCTTTATAAGAATGTGCTCCGATCTCGAGATGCGTTGCGATGAGGATGTCATCGATGCAATGGGTTCGCATATTAAGAAAGCTTACTGTATGTCTATGGTGGAACACGCAATGGAACGCAGCAGCATAAACAGAGGATTATATGCGGCGTTTGCCGGGGACAATCATAATGGAAGGGAAATAAAAATGAGAGTAAATAATCTGATCAAGTATAAGAATGTGCCGAAGATACTGGCGGCAGTTGTTATAGTATTTGCAATATGTACAGTTACGGTTCTGTCTTCAAAGGCAGCGGAATTGAAAGAAGAAAAAGATACATCTACTGTGGAAATTCAGGTTACGGAAGATGGCGTAGTATCTACATATGTTGAGCCTGAATCAGAAGAAGAGCATGTTGGCAAGCCTGTGGGGGATCCCAATCTCACTCTTGACCTGACAGAAGAGGAAGCTCTTGTGAATTACGGATTCAACGGAATGGAAATTCCCGATGACGTAGAATACAGCGATGAGGGCAGACCTTACAGCAAGAGTTACGATTACAGAACAAACCCTACTTTAAAGAAACTGGCAGAAGTATTCGAGAAGAACGGTTATACGGTAACAAGCTATGATGTAGATTATCTGGATAAGGAAGGCAACATCAAGACAGGTAAGGAACTCTATCATTTCACGGCAGAAATAGGTGAATATGATGTTGTAAACGTCAGCTTATGTTCGAAAGAATACGGTGATGGAAGTTTCAATGAATATACTGAAGAGGACGGTGTAAAATATACTGAGATAACTGACGGTAGCGATGGCTGGCATATATTCCGTATCTATGATTCAAAAGCGGGATTCATAATGGACGCTGAAGGTGAAGGCGTATTTGACTGGAAATCTATGGGATTGATTGAAGCAGCGAGAAGTAATTAAAAATAAAGTGATGTTGCCCCGGGCGTAAATGATAATTTCGCCCGGGGTATTTGTATATACAAAAGCAGTATTTTACAGTATTTGGCATAGATTTTAATACAATTCCTGTGCTATAATATTACATATATTTTTCAGAGATGAAAAAGGGAAATCTTGGGGAAATTTTACAAACGGAGGCCTTTGGAATGAAATCAAAAAAGAGAACATCACTTAAAAAGACGTTGCTAAACAGGATTATCATCTATGTTGCGATCATGATAGTGATAATCACTCAGATCAGTGTTAAATTGGCGGCGGACAATATTCAGTCCCTTATGAGCAATGTACTTGCGAGAGAATCGGCTACATATGCAAGTGAGATCCAAAGCTGGTGGAGCAGTATCGAAGAGAGAGTGGGACAGACAGCGGATGTTTTGAGAAATACTCCCGAACTGTCATATGATGATGCATTGAAGATGCTTCTAAAACTCACGGAACTGGATCCTGATTCTCAGGATATATATATCGGATATGGAAAGACAGGCAAGTTCTTGGACGGATCCGGATGGACACCCGATGCTGATTTCGTATTCACAGACAGAGTATGGTATCAGGGCGCCCTGGATAATAAAGGGGAGATATATTCTTCAGAGCCCTATGTTGATGCGTCTACAGGTAAGACATGTCTTGCCTGCGCGGTAATGATTACAGATGATGTGGTTCTTTCAAGTGACATTAATTTTGATAAAGTATCTGAGAAAGTCGCAAATTTCTCATCTTTGTCAGCTGATACCAAATATTACATAATCAACAAAGAGACAAAGGATATATTGGTGAGCAATGTTGCAGACAGCGTCGGACAGAATCTTTCCGGAACAACCGATCCTGTTGCAGCGGGACTTGCTCCAATATTTGATTCACTTAACACGAGTGCGACAGCCGGTGGTGACAGAGTCGTTACAGCCAAGTCTGCAGCAGGATCACAGATGTATACTGCAACAGATATCGATGGCACCTCATGGGCAGTTGTAAGTGCTGTTCCTTCTTCTCTTCTGAGTAATGTGATGTGGAGAGTTATGCTGATAACATTCGCAACAGCAATCATTCTGATGGGTCTGTTTGCGGCATTGGTATATATGCTTATCAACAAAGCAATCAATCCCGTTACAAAAGTTACTGAGCGTATCATGGATATCAGTAACGGTGACTTCACAGTCAGACTTACACCTGAAGGAAATAATGAGATTACAACTCTTGCCGAGAGACTTAATGACTACATAGGCAATATGAGCAGTACGCTTAACAGCCTGTCCGGTATCTCGGGCAGCATGAACGGCAGTGCCGGAGAATGCTATGATATTTCTCATACATTGGCAGATGCCAACGGTGAGCAGGGAGAGTCAATTGAAAGACTCAATACGACTCTTAACGATATGAACGCGTCCATCGACAATATTGCCAGAGCTGCTACAGATCTTGCGGCTACTTCAAGCAACCTAGCTCAGAGCGCAGATGAAGTAAGAATCCTCTGTGACGAGACTCTTGAAGCATCTACCAGCGGTAAAGACGGAATGGACAGCATGACCAAGAACGTTAATACACTGAACGCAACAATCGGCGAGCTGAGTGCTCTTATCAGTGAGACAGCCAAGACGATTGAAGAAGTTACGGGTATTACAGATACCATCAGTGCTATCTCCAACCAGACAAACCTCCTGTCCCTTAACGCTTCGATCGAAGCCGCACGTGCAGGAGAGATGGGCAAGGGATTCGCAGTTGTTGCAACAGAAGTCGGAGCTCTTGCAACCCAGTCTTCGGAAGCTACGGAGAATATTAAGAGACTTGTTGAAGGAATCACAAAGAATATTACAGATATCAGTGCTAAGGCTGAAATATGCGTAACAGATATGGAAGCATGTATGAATGCCGTAGGCGGTGCAAATGAGTCCTTTGACAAGATATACGGACATGTAGCAAAGGCTACGGACGGAATCAGTGAGATTGTAAGCGGCATTGAGAAGATCAATGATGTAGCTGCCAATAACGCAGCAACAACAGAAGAGCAGACAGCAAGTATATCAGAAGTACTTGAGCTCAGTAATTCAATCGTTTCCGCAAGCAATATGATCCGCAGAGAGACTGAGAGTATTACAAACATATCAGAGAACCTCAACAAATATGCGGACGAGATCAACGCAGATCTGTCACAGTATACTGTATAGGCAATTCAAAGAATAAAGATACAAAAACGGAAGGGTGTTTTACACCTTTCCGTTTTTTAATCTGTTTGCTATCATGATGTCTGTTATATCCCGCTATGCTTTTGCTGCTCTAAGTTCGCTCATCTTTTCTTCTATACGGCCCTTCACAAAGTCTGCCAACTGCTTCTTGTTCATCCCCTCAAATTCTTCTCTGTATATGGGCTTAAGAAAATGAACCTGAGTCCTTACTTTTTCATATGTGTTGCTGTTCATGGCCTTGTAGGAATCATATACCGCCACCGGTAATATGGGCGCCCCCGTCTGAACGCTGCAAGAGAAGCAACCGGTTTTGAATTCGATAAGATTATTCTTATTGTCTGTATAACCGCCCTCGGGGAATATGAGGATATTGCGGCCGTCTTTTATCTGAGCGCTAACAGCTTTAATGGAATTGACTATATCTCTGGGATTCTCCAGATCTATCACGACCGCATCAAGCAGTCCGCATACTTGACGGCTCAGGGGTGTATCGGCTGTCTTTTTGGCCCAGAGAACACTGCAGGGCTTTTCCAATGCAAGCAGTATACCCAAAGCATCGTATTTGCCCTGATGGTTGGAATATATGACGAAATTACTGTCAGTGGGAATATTTTCCTTGCCGTATACATCTGTCTCGCATCTTGCCTTCCTCCTCATATTGTCCATTATGAGTTTGGCATATGCAAAACGCTCTTCAAGGGAATATCTGTCCTTGTCGGCAATCATCTTATTGGCCTGAGGAATCTCCTTAAAGGCGTCAAATATACTGAATAAAATTGTAAGCTTGAATCTCAGATTAAACATACGCTTTAGCTTCCTTATGAAAATCTATATATAAATATAAACTATTCATAGCGAATGCGCCATATGCCATCGTTAAGATTGTAGAAGATCCTTACTATGCGTTCTCTTGCAAATACCATGATCTTGCATTCATAGGAATAGATCCTGCTGGACACGACGATGTCGCTTGGAAGCTTGTTCTTGTCGGCCACATGAAGTTCTCTGTAACTTCGAACGGTGTAGGTCTGAAATTCGCCGTCCTCATCTTTCAGCCTGATGCGCAGAGGGATGATACCTCCATCGAATCTGTGCTGACAGATAACTTCTATGGAATTGTCCTTTGATCCGATAACCATCTTTCATCACCTCAATTAGATAATAGAACAGATGTTCGAAAAAGTAAAGACAAAAAAACACCGGCCGCACATATCATCCATGTGGGCCGATGTCCTTTGCGTGTTTATTGTTTTGACTAAAGCGAAGAGCCGTCAGACGGAGCTGTTTTTTCGCCGCCATTGCCACCCCGGCGTTCTTTTCCGCCACCGGGCATAGCACCGCCACCGGGCATGTTTCCTTCGCCTTCCGGTATGCCATCTGGCATTACACCGGGAGTGATATTCTCAAATCCTTCAGGAAGATTGTCCGGGTCGAAATTCTCGCCACCCGGATCACCCAGGGCGCCTTTCATTTCTCCGTTATGGCCGCCGAATCCGCCACCCATTCCGAATCCCTGACCACCTCCGTAGATAAGACTCTCCATGGTGATAGTCTCGCTTAAGTTGCCGGCGGTAATTGTATAGTCACTTCCTGCCTTTATCTCGGGTGAAGAGATGAGGACGGAATTGTATTCTTTAGCCGGTGTATAGCTTAAGACCTCATTTCCGTCAGCATCGAGAAGTTTAACCGCCACACCTCCGTTCACTGTCTCGGAGAAAGTGTAAAGTATTGCACCTTGTGTTGAATCCTCACCAAAATTGCAGGCCATCTGGGAGAAGCCCGTTGCAACGAATATTCCGCCGCTTATGCTTGCACCTGTTCCGTAATCCATAGCAGCATTACCACCATTGGTAGCACCGCTTACATACGTCTCACCGCCTGTTACAGTCACAGATCCGTTGGAGTCTATACCGTCGCCGCCTGCATTGATATTTACGCTGCCTCCGGAAATAACAAGCTTGCAGCTGTCATCGCCTGCCATTTTGGCAGTTTCGTCGTCGCTGTCTTTGTTCACCGCATTGATACCGTCATCGCTTGATGTGATATCTATATCGCCGTCTGCGATGTATATCTCAAGGCCTTCGATTCCTTCGTAGGAATCTGTGACAGTGATATCGCCGCCGCCTATACGGACACTGTCTTTACCCTGGAGTCCTTTGCCTTCACTTGCGGAGATAGTATAAGTTCCGCTTGTTATGACAAGATCGTCCTTGGATACAATGGCATGCTCGTTTTTACAAATTACACTCAGGCTACCCTCGCCGTTAAGAGTCAGATCGGCCTTAGAGAAGATGGTAGCGTCAATATTGTTGTCATCGGTCTGTACGAATTCTCCGTCGCTTGAGAGACTGTTCTCGGATCCTTCGGCGCTGGTGATGAAGACTTTGTCAGCCTCCTTCACGTAGATACAGGCGCCTGTGGAATTGCTTATATCTACGCCGTTAAGGACAAGGCGTACTTTTTCATTTTCCGCATCAACAACTATCTGTCCATCGGACAGGCTTCCTGAGATCAGGTATGTGCCTGCACTGTTGATATTGATGACATTGTCATCTACATCCACATTCTTGCTGTCGGAACTGCTTGCATTATCCGAAAGGGTGATGGTCTTGTAATCATCATAAGATGTATCGTAATCGGAATTGCTGAAGAGATCGTCCGTACTTTCTTCAGTCTCTTCGATGGTTGTCTCTCCGGAAGATACACTTGCCAGATCCGTCAGATCCTTCAGGCTGTCTATGCCCTTGTAAGAACATCCTGTAAGAGATGCGGCCAGTAGAGAACACAGAAAAACGGCCATGAATCTTTTCTTCATATGTCAAAAACCTCCTTTGTGGGGATTGTTAATATTATAAGGCTGCAACGGGAGTCTCGGCAACAGAGAGAGTGATCTCGAGATTGCCGTTACGGGTACGGAGTTCATCGATCATACTCTTCTCCAGTCCTTCGGCATGCATGGCCACGGAATATGTAAGCCTGTTGAGGCTGCCGAGGTTAGTTGTCTTGACTGCTTTAAGAGATGATGAGTCCGTATATTTTGCAAAGATGTCATCGAAGATCCCGGCATATTCCAGATCTTCGGGAATTGTTATATTCAGAACCTTCTGAAGTTCACTCTTTTTGGAAGAGAAGAGTCCTGTTGACTCATATAAGAAGATAACAAGGCACATTACAAGTGCGAAGACTGTCGCGATACCCACATATCCCATACCGCATGCAAGACCTATGGCCATACTTAAGAAGATGGCTCCGATCTCTTTCGCCGTTCCGGGAACGGATCTGAATCTTACCAGGGAAAAAGTGCCCGCGACTGCAATTCCGGCTCCCAGAGATCCCGAAGCCATCAGGATAACAACCGACACTATTGCCGGAAGGATCGCAAGGGTCAGGGCGAAACTTCCCGTATGCTCTGTCTTGTAACTGTATATCTTAGATGTAACAGCACCGAGTATAAGTGCTGCGATAATGCTTATTACGAAACCTGTCATTGTAATCTCATCTGCGTTTATTCCGTAAATACTGTTAAATATAAAGTCCATTTTGTCCTCCTTGGTGAATCCATATATGATCGATAGTTATTTGTTACATTGCACTGATGTGCATCTTTGGCCTGCCCTGATATGGCAGTATATTATTTCTTATTATCTTCTCAAGGTAAGTCATCTTAGCTGACTGTTCTATGAGTTTAGGGTTGCTTTTCAGCATATCACTGTAGGCTCTGCCGTATTTGGAAAAACTGCATTGCCTTATTCCTTCTCTGTTAAGGATATCAACAAGCCACAAGGGAATAGCACCGGCTGTCTTCACTTCCATAAGGGCACAGCCGGGGTCCAGTATATTTCTGCCGGATGGGGCAATCGTAAGGGACATGTCTTTTTCCCGGTATCTGATGTTTTCATCAAAAGTGACCCTGAAACTGTCGTCATCTTTATCAAAGTAGGCTGTCCTGTCGTAGCTTATAAAAGCCTTTGGACTTAGATCTCCGTAATAGCTTCTGAAGTAATCAATCTCCCTTGCTATCTGTGAATCTTTTGGGAGAGGGCTCTCGCCTGAAAGATAAGCCATTGCCTCATCATATCTGAGGCCAATCCTTCTTTTGTAGACGACGCCTTTGTACTTCTTTTTAAGTTCAAGGAATACCTTGCCGTCCTCTTTTACCGTTCCGTAACTCCTTAACCTCATCTTTTCTTTGTATGCCGGCTTTTCCAGGGACTTACGGATAAGTCTGTAGGTTGGGGTGTCATAGTATAGGTTGCATATGCTGCTCTTGCCGTATTCGTCCGGGACCATCTTTTCCCTGAAGATATCTTCCAGCATATTTTTCTGCTCTTTGCTTACAAGGAATTTAATCTCGTATCTTTTGAATACTGTATTGTCTTTTTTCATATCTGCTCCTTTTGATGCCGCCCGGACACATTCCGTCCCGGTGTGCTGCAGGCGTCGTAGTTGCTGTATTTGTTTTGAATTATATTTTCCAATTATGAAGAAATTGTGTTCAAATGGCCGTTTCACAGTTTTTTCACATTTGACCTTTTTGCTGTGGATATTAAAAAATCATCCGATTGCTTGCATTTATCGGCAATAAGTGTTAGTATGATGTAGAACTTAATAGATGCTTACTTATGGTGAACTCTTGGAGTTCACCTTTTTTATGTCTTATCTGTAGAGAGACATATATTAAGGAAGCGATGATCAACAATTGAATATGGAAGGAGATGCTACATGGCAAAGAAAGACTATGAAGCACGAACAGAGGAACTGCTGAAGCCCATAGTGGACGAGTATTCCGTACGTATCTATGATGTGGAATACGTAAAAGAAGGCAGCGACTACTACCTCAGAGCCTATATTGACAAAGACGGCGGCGTAGATATCAACGACTGCGAGAATGTCAGCAGAGCTCTGTCGGCAAAACTGGATGAGAATGACTTCATCGAAGATGCGTATATACTTGAAGTCAGCAGTCCGGGACTTGGAAGAACACTGCGCAGGGAGAGACACTTTCTGCAGAGTATGGGCGAAGAAGTCGAACTTAAGACTTACAAGGCCATTGACAAACAAAAGGAATTCACAGGTATTCTGACCGGATACAAAGACGGCGACGTGACCCTTGATATGGACGGCACGGAGAGAACCTTTGAAAAGGCTGATATAGCCTCAGTCAGATTAACTTTTGACTTTTAAAACACATAATAATATAGGAGATGATGAGATGAACAAGGAATTGATTGAAGCGCTGGATATGCTTGAGAAGGAAAAGGATATCAGCAAAGAGACACTTTTTACAGCAATTGAGGATTCGCTTAAGATTGCATGCAAGAACCATTTTGGTAAGGATGATAACGTAAAGGTCGAGATGGACAGAGAGACAGGCGACTTCTTATGCTATGCGGAGAAGACTGTTGTTGAGTCGGCTGACGACATAGAAGATGATGTTGAGCAGATCAGCCTTGATGAAGCTAAGACGATCAACAAGAAGGCTAAGGTCGGAGACGTTATCAAGGTAGAGATCAAGTCCAAGGAATTCGGACGTATCGCTACAACAAATGCCAAGAACGTTATCCTTCAGAAGATCCGTGAAGAGGAAAGAAGCGTGATCTACAACCAGTTCAATGAGAAAGAGAAGCAGGTTGTAACAGGTATCGTTCAGAGATATGTAGGCAAGAACATTGCCATCGACCTTGGTAAGGCTGATGCCATCCTCAACGAGAGCGAGCAGGTTAAGACAGAGCGTTTCAGACCTACAGAGCGTATCAAGGTATATATCGTAGAAGTTAAGAATACACCCAAGGGACCCAGGATCCTTGTAAGCCGTACACATCCCGAGCTTGTAAGAAAGCTCTTCGAGGCAGAAGTAGCCGAGATTCAGGACGGTACAGTAGAGATCATGTCCATCGCACGTGAGGCAGGAAGCCGTACCAAGATGGCTGTATGGAGCAACAACCCCAACGTTGATCCTGTAGGTGCCTGCGTAGGTATGAACGGTGCAAGAGTTAATTCCATCGTGGATGAGCTCAGAGGAGAGAAGATTGATATCGTTAACTGGGATGAGAACCCCGGTAACCTTATACAGAATGCACTTTCACCGGCTAAGATCGTAGCGGTATTCGCCGATCCCGATGAGAAGACAGCCAAGGTCGTAGTTCCGGATTATCAGTTATCACTTGCAATCGGTAAGGAAGGACAGAATGCAAGACTTGCAGCAAGACTTACAGGTTACAAGATCGATATAAAGAGCGAGACACAGGCTAAAGATGCTCCCGGATTTAGATATGAAGATTATGTGGATGATTTTGACGATGAAGATGGTGAGTATTACGAGGAAGAGGATAACGAATAAATCCCAACTCGGTAAAAATCAGGAGTCATAACATTGAGCGCTAATAAGATATATTCCATGCTTGGACTTGCAACCAGGGCAAGAGGACTTGTAAGCGGTGAGTTTGCCGTAGACAAGGCAGTGAAGGACGGCTCGGCTGCCCTTGTTATAGTTGCCGGGGATGCAAGCAAGAATACAAAAAAAGAATTCAGTGACATGTGTTCATATTACAAGGTTCCTTATTACGAATACGGAACTAAGGATGAGCTTGGACACTGCATGGGCAAAGAGGAACGGGCTTCCATTGCGGTAACGGAGGTCGGTTTTGCGAAATCGATAAACAAGCTGCTCAGTGGATCTGAAGCATAGCAGGAAAGGAGTTATTAATGGATAAGATCAGTATTGCAGATCTCAGTGCGGAACTTAACGTAGAACCCGCTGAGATGATCAAAGTTCTCAATGAGAACGGTATAGAAGCGAAAGCAAAAACAAAGAAGCTTGACGAGGAACAGGTAAAACTCGTTAAGTCCAAGATGGGCAAGGCTAAGAAGGCTGCATCCGAGAAAAAGGAAACAGTCGAAAAGAAAGAGGAAGCTCCCAAGAAGACTGCTGCTAAGAAGACTGCGGAAGCAGACAAAGAGCAGGAGGAGAAGGCTAAGGAAGTGAAGAAGGAAGCAACACCCAAGGAAGAGAAGGCTGCTGCGGACAAGGAAGCCAAGGCTCCCGCAAAAGCTCCCGAAGGTGAAGCTCCCAAGAAAAAGAAGAAGATTATCTTCGTAAGCAATCCCAACAATTCCAAGATGCCTATGGGATCAAGACCTCCCATGTCAGGCAACAATGACAGAAGACCGGGAACACCCGTAACCAACAACGGAAGACCTGTTCAGCTGGGACCCAACCAGATGATCAACAAGGCAACCGGTAAGATAATGGAGAAACTTCCGCCAAGACGTGAAGAGCCCGAAGAAGTTACTCAGACAGAGGCTACACGCAGGGAAGAGGTAAACAGTGGAAGAACTGAGAGAGAAAGAAACGATAGGAGAAACATTTCGGGTACTGAAAGAAGCGGTGCTGCTGCTGAAGCGCCTGCTAGGCAGAATAAGTACTCTAATCAGGCTGCTAACAGGAACGCTGGTGCTTCTGATCGCGGTGCGGGACGAAATGCAAGACCGGGTGATAGATTCCAGAATAACGGACAGAATCGCGGCTTTACGCCGGGAGACGCCCCGTCAGGCAAAGGCAACACTCCTGCGGATCAGAGAAGACAGAATCAGTCCAAGGACAAGAGATCTAAAAAGGATGCTCTCTACGAAGAGGACGAGATCAATAACAAGAATAAAGCAGGCAGATTTATTAAGCCTGAGAAGAAAGAAGAGGTAGTTGAGGAGATTAAGGTAATCACAATTCCCGAAGTCCTCACTATCAAAGAACTGGCTGACAAGATGAAGATGCAGCCTTCTGCAATCATCAAGAAGCTCTTCCTCCAGGGTAAGGTTGTGACCGTTAACCAGGAGATCAGCTACGAAGATGCAGAGAATATAGCAATCGAATTCGACATTATGTGCGAGCAGGAAGTCGAGGTGGATGTTATCGAAGAGCTTCTTAAGGAAGAAGAGGAAGATACATCCAAGATGGTAGAGCGTGCTCCCGTTATCTGTGTAATGGGACATGTAGACCACGGTAAGACTTCATTGCTTGATGCAATACGTAAGACCAACGTAACAGACAGAGAAGCCGGCGGTATCACACAGCACATCGGTGCTTACACTGTTAAGGCAGGAGATCGTAAGATTACTTTCCTTGATACACCCGGTCACGAGGCTTTCACAGCCATGCGTATGCGTGGTGCCAACGCCACAGATATAGCTATCCTTGTTGTAGCTGCGGACGACGGTGTAATGCCTCAGACCGTCGAAGCTATCAATCATGCAAAAGCAGCCGGAATCGAGATCATCGTTGCGGTTAACAAGATTGATAAGCCCAATGCCAACATCGACAAGGTTAAGCAGGAACTTGCGGAGTACGAACTTATTCCCGAAGACTGGGGCGGAAGCACAGTATTTGCTCCTGTGTCTGCCAAGAGTGGAGAAGGTATCAAGGAGCTTCTTGATATGGTTCTTCTTACAGCAGATATCCTCGAACTCAAGGCAGATCCCAAGCGTAAGGCAAGAGGTCTTGTAATTGAGGCAGAGCTGGATAAGGGAAGAGGACCTGTTGCTACCGTTCTTGTACAGAAGGGTACCCTGAAGGTTGGTGACTTCATATCCGCAGGCGCAAGTCATGGTAAAGTACGTGCCATGGTTGACGACAAGGGCAAGAGAGTAAAAGAAGCAGGACCTTCAATTCCTGTTGAGATCTTAGGTCTTAATGCGGTACCTAACGCAGGTGAAGTATTCATCGCTCATGAAAATGATAAGACTGCCAAGCAGTTCGCCGATACATTCATCGCTCAGAACAAGGCTAAGAAGCTTGAAGAGACCAAATCTAAGATGAGCCTTGACGATGTATTTGCTCAGATCAAAGAGGGTAACCTTAAGGAACTCAACCTGATTGTAAAGGCAGACGTACAGGGTTCTGTTGAAGCGGTTAAGCAGAGTCTTACAAAGCTTTCAAACGACGAAGTTGTTGTTAAATGTATTCATGGTGGTGTAGGTGCCATTAACGAATCCGATATATCACTTGCGGCAGCATCCAATGCTATTGTTATCGGCTTCAATGTAAGAATCGATGCTACTGCAAAAGAAACAGCAGAGACAGAAGGCGTAGATGTAAGACTGTACAAGGTTATCTACCAGGCAATCGACGATGTCGAAGCTGCCATGAAGGGACTTCTTGATCCTATATATGAAGAAAAAGTCATCGGACATGCCGAAGTACGTCAGATATTCAAGGCGTCAGCAGTCGGCAACATCGCAGGTTCTTACGTACTTGACGGACAGTTCACAAGAGGCTGTAAGATCAGAATCACAAGAGAAGGCGAGCAGATATACGAAGGTTCGCTTGCATCACTCAAGAGATTCAAGGATGATGTCAAGGAAGTTAAGGCCGGTTTTGAATGCGGTCTTGTATTCGAAGACTTTGATGCTATGCAGGAACTCGATGTAGTTGAAGCATATGAAATGGTGGAGGTACCCCGCTAGGGTGCCACACCTGTCTCTGATAGAGGTTAAGAGGTAATCGGTAATGCGTAAAAACAGTATAAAAAATACAAGGATAAACGGCGAGGTACAGAGGGTTCTTGCCGAGATCATCAGAAGCGAGATCAAGGACCCCAGAGTACCGGAATTCACTTCCGTTGTGGCAGTGGATGTGGCACCGGATCTTAAGAGCTGCAAAGCCTATGTAAGTGTCTTCGGTGACGAGGGCGTGGAAGAAGAGGCTATTAAGGGACTTACAAGTGCAGCCGGTTTTATCCGCAGGGAGTTGGCTAATGAGCTCAATCTCAGAAATACTCCCGATATCAGATTCTATCTGGACAGATCCATTGCATACGGCGTGGATATGTCTCACAAGATCGATCAGGTGATTGAATCGGATAACAGTAAACATCAAGAGGATCAATAAAGGAACTAATCTTGGAAAGAATATTAGATGAATTAAAAGGAGCAAAGAGCATAGGAATAAGCGGCCATATTCGTCCCGACGGAGACTGTGTGGGATCATGCATGGCCATGTATCTCTATCTGAAGAAGGCTATGCCCGAGGGGACGGAGATAGATGTGATTCTTGAACCCATCTCGGATATCTTCCGCTGTATAAAGGATACGGATGAGATAAAGGAATATCCCAGAAGACAGGCCTATGATGTGTTCATCGTTCAGGATACTACTCCGGACAGACTGGGCAATGCCTATCCCGGTTACGAGAAGGCGAAAAAGACCGTGAACATTGACCATCACGTAAGTAACAAGGGTATATGCGATGTGAACTATATCTATCCCGACGCTTCTTCCGCAAGTGAACTGGTATACGGACTGCTTGACAGGGAATACATCGACGAAGAAATAGCAAAAGCTATCTATATCGGAATAATCCATGATACGGGAGTAATGCAGTATTCCAATACCAACCCGGAGACTTTAAGAACTCTGGCGGATCTCATAAGCTATGGCTTCGATTTTTCGAAAATCATAGACGAGACTTTTTATGAGAAGTCTTATGCCCAGAATCTCATATTGGGAAGAGCACTTACAGAGAGCATGCTTTTACTTGATAAGAGATGTATAGCTTCCTGCATACCCAAAAAGATTATGGACTTTTACGGTATAACAGGCAAGGATATGGACGGCGTGGTCAATCAGTTAAGGAATACCAAAGGTGTCGAGGTGGCTATACTTGCCTACGAACTGGAAGCCCTTAAGTGGAAGGTCAGTCTGCGCTCCAACGGACTGGTGGACGTTGCCAAAGTATGTGAATTCTTCGGCGGCGGAGGTCATGTGAGAGCTGCGGGATGTAACATAAGCGGTGACTACCATGACGTATTAAACAATCTGGCGGATCGTATAGTGCTCCAGCTGGATTAATAACGGACAATTATGATCAACGGTATAATCAACGTATATAAGGAAGCAGGATACACATCCTTCGACGTGGTTGCAAAGATGAGAGGGATAGCAGGTCAGCGTAAGATCGGACATACGGGAACGCTTGACCCCGAGGCCATCGGCGTGCTTCCCCTTGTGTTGGGCAGTGCCACAAAACTTGTGGACATGCTCACAGACAAGAAAAAAGAATACATAGCAACTTTTGAACTGGGAAAAGAGACCGACACTCAGGATATATGGGGCAATCTCATATGCGAGAAAGAGGTTGACATAACAGAAGAACAGTTCAGAGAAGCCATTCTATCTTTTATAGGTGATATCGAACAGATTCCGCCCATGTATTCTGCCCTTAAAGTGGATGGAAAGAAACTTTACGAGCTTGCAAGGGAAGGCAAAGAGGTGGAGAGAAAGGCTCGCCCCGTCACAATCCACGACATCGAGATAATCGATATGGATAACAAGACGGCAAAGATAAGGGTCGAATGCTCCAAGGGAACCTATATAAGAACCCTTTGTCATGACATAGGCAAAAAGCTTGGCTGCGGTGCCGTGATGACATCACTTTTAAGAACGAAGTCCGGCAGTTTCTGCATTGAAGATGCCTACCGACTTGATGAACTTCAGGATCTTAAGGAAAAGGGAGAACTGGATAAAGCTGTTATTCCCGTGGATTCAATGTTTGAAGAATATGCCAAGGCCGTAGTCGACGGTGAGATTTTGAAAAAAGTCAAAAACGGCAACATGATATATATCAATCAGATGAAAAAGACCTTGTCTGATGTGGGAAAGCGAAATAGAATAAGAATATATGATATAGAAGGAAGATTTTTGGCCATATATGAGAAAGATGCCGAAAAAGGTGTCTACAGCGTGTGGCAGATGTTCCTGAACGAGTAGATCAGATGGAAGTGATCAGAAGCAGTGATTTTATAATTGAGAGACCAACAGCTGTGTGTATCGGCAAGTTTGACGGTGTACACATAGGCCATCAGAAACTGTTGGGCTATATAGTGGCACAAAAGGCCAGAGGCCTGTGCCCTGCGGTTTTCTCCTTTGACCCTACTCCCGAAGAACTCTTTTCGGGTAAAAAAGTGGGTTTGCTATGCAGCAATGAAGAGAAGGAGAGTTATCTCGAGGCTGCGGGAGTGGACATAGTAATCGAGTATCCACTCACTTTTGAGAGAGCAGCCATGGAGCCGGAAGATTTTGTTAAGAATGTGTTAATAGGGCAGATGAATATGCAATATATCGCTGCCGGTGAAGATATATCGTTTGGAAAAAAGGGATCCGGAGACAGACATCTTATGGAAAAAATGGCTGCGGAATACGGTTTTGACTGTGAGATTATAGAAAAGGTTCGGGTAGACGGAGAGGTGGTCTCCGCTTCAAGAGTCAGAGAGGCTGTCCGAGCAGGCAGAATGGAAGAGACTTTTAGATTACTTGGAAGGAAGCATGTATGATTGCGACAATTTTGTTGTCCCTTGCGGGAGGACTCGGTTTGTTCCTTTTCGGAATGAATCTTATGAGCGAAGGTATTGAGAAGGCGGCAGGTGCCAAATTAAGACATATACTGGAGCTGTTTACCAAGAATAAATTCATGGGTATGCTGGTCGGTGTGATCTTCACCGGTATCATTCAGTCATCAAGTGCCTGTACGGTCATGGTAGTCAGTTTCGTTAACTCGGGACTGATGGACCTCTATCAGGCAGCAGGCATAATATTCGGTGCCAATATAGGTACCACAGTCACTTCTCAGCTGGTATCTTTCAATCTTTCAAAAATAGCCCCGGTATTCGTACTGGTGGGTGTAATAGTAGTGATGTTCGTCAAGAATGCCACAGTTAAAAAACTGGCGGACATAGTCCTCGGTTTCGGTATTCTCTTTATGGGACTGTCAGGCATGTCATCTGCAATGGGAAGCATGAAGGAATCTTCCAATGTGGTGAATATACTGGCGGGTCTGGATAATCCTCTTGTAGCGGTTCTTCTGGGAACGGTGGTCACAGCCATAATCCAGAGTTCATCCGTTACTGTCAGTATCATACTCCTTATGGCCAATCAGGGACTTCTGGGACTGGATATAGTCCTCTACATAGTCCTCGGATGTAATATAGGTGCCTGTGCATCGGCAATGATAGCATCTTTATCAGGTAAAAAAGATGCCAAGAGAGCGGCTCTTATACATCTTCTTTTCAATATAATCGGAACGATCATTCTCTTTGTTATACTGCAGTTTGCATCCGACTGGGTGATCGGATGGATTCAGAGCTTCTCTGCAGACAACGGAAGATTTGTTGCTAATGCCCATACCATTATAAAGGTATTCCAGGTTATAGTGCTCCTTCCTTTTTCAAGCCTCATCGTCAAGCTTACATACCTTCTGGTACCCGGCGAAGACAAGAAGGTCAGCTACAGAGAGAGTTATACACTTAAGTACATCGGTAACAAGGTTGTATTCAATCCCGCTACCGCAGTAGTGGATGTGATCAAAGAGATACAGAGAATGGCAGAGCTTGCGGGAGAAAATATCAACCGTGCCATGAACTCTTTTGTAACCCTTGATCAGGATACCATCAATGAAGTATATGAGGTTGAAAAGAACATAGACTTCCTTAATCATGCCATTACCGGATATATGGTCAAGATCAACCAGTCAACTCTTCCCATAGAAGATCAGAAGAGTATCGGTGCATATTTCCATGTGGTGAACGACATCGAGAGGATCGGTGACCACGCCGTCAATGTGGCGGACTGTGCCGTTAAACGTAAGGAAGAAGGCACGGAGATAAGCAGGGAGGCATTTGCCGAACTCGGTTCAATGATGGATATGGTCAATGACATAATAAGATATGCCATCGAACTTTTTGCGGAAGGCAAGGAAGAACATATCAAGGATATAATCGCATTGGAAGATGCGATCGATGATAAAGAACGTGAACTCCAAAAAGCTCATGTTGACAGACTTACCAGAAATGAATGCACACCTGAAGCGGGAATGCTGTTCAGCGATATCATCTCAGGACTTGAAAGAGTCGGTGATCATGCTGTGAACATTGCATTTGCTATCAAGGAGGGTGAATTTGATGAAGGGGACGGTGAAAAACTGGCTTAAAGAACAATATGTGTATCACCCCTGGATGTACATCCTGCTCTTTGTGGTAACGATAGCTTCTTTTGTTGTGCTCAGTCACAGGAATAACAATCTTGTGATCCTGGAAGAGACTGTTGATAGAATATATATCAGGGGCGATTACAGTATCGACGGTGGAGAGACTTTTATTCCTTATTCTTCATATCTTGAGATACCGGTGACAAAGGGGCTGAACTTTGACAGTCTTATCATAAGGGGCCGAGTTGATAAAGATATCCCGAAGGACAGGGACATATACATGTATATGGAAGGCATTGACGTTGTGGTAAGTGTCAATGACGACGTGGTGTATGAGAGCAATCCGGATGTGGCATTCTGCTGGGACGCATTTGACAGCAATCTGATGCAAAAAGGCGATGATATAGAACTTAAACTGACAGCAAGATCTCATACTGCATACAAAGTTGCTTTCTACAAATTTCTTGACAAATTCTGGATAGGAACGAAGAATGCGGTACTGTCAAGAGAGATCTGGGATAACCTCTGGCTGCTCATCATCAACGGTCTTGTATTTATGATGGGCTTCAGTATGATCGTTCATATCGGTGAGATAGTGAAGCTGCAGGAAGGCTCGCTGTTCGGAGAATTCGCATGCGGTCTTACGCTGATATTCGGAGCGACTGCCAGTTTTCTAAATCCGGAATATATAACCCTGATACTCCCCAGATACAATTTTGTGGATTACGCAGATACAATGGCGCAGTTTTTTACGGTGCTCTGTCTCCTTATATATCTGCGGAGATATCTGTCCAGGGAAAAATACCAGAAATATGCGGGCATAGCTATTGTTGTGGCTTCAGCGATACTGCTTATATATATAACCTGGAGAATGGTGGGATATGATATATATATTCCGCCGCTTGTGCTTGCAATAATGCCGGGCCTGGTTATTATAACCATGTATCTCGTTATGTTAACCAAGAGTTATATTGATTCCAGGGACAGCGAGAATGCCAATCTCGTCATGGTAACGGTACTGATCCTTGTGACAGCTACTCTTGTGGAGATGCTGTTCTATCTCCATACCAAGGTATATCTTATAAAATTCTTCCTTCTGGGGCTCTTCCTTTTCGGTGTGGGACAGTACATAATTATAACCAAGGAGAACACCAGAAAACGTAAAGAGGCTGACAGGGCTAAGGAACTTGAGAATGAGCTGATGCACAGCAGGATCAGCATGATGATAAGTCAGATCCAGCCTCATTTCCTGTATAATGCACTGGGAACCATAAGAGCTCTGTGTACAAAGGATCCTGAGGAAGCAAGAAATGCGATGGATTATTTTGCAAAATATCTCAGAGCAAATATGGAATCCATAGACAGGAAAGAGTGCATTCCTTTCAGCAAGGAACTTGAGCATGTCAAGAGCTACGTATATATTGAACAGCTCAGATTCGGAGACCTGCTTAAAGTTAATTACGAGATAGAGACGACGGATTTTGAGATTCCTGCCATGACGGTACAGACTCTTACCGAGAATGCCATAAAACACGGACTTTCGTCCAAGCAGGAAGGCGGAACTGTTACAATAAGAACAAAAGAGACGGCTAACTGCTATGAGATCCAGATAGAAGACGACGGAGTAGGGTTTGATGCAACAAAGAAACTGGATGATTCCAGAACTCATGTGGGAATAGAGAACTCCAGGGAGAGACTTGCCAAGATTTGCGGCGGTGTTCTGGCTATAGGAAGCAAAGTAGGGGTGGGAACAGTGATTACGATCACCATTCCCAAAAACAAGACGGAATAAAAGGCGGAGGGTTTGATGAAGGTTATAGCTGTTGATGATGAACAGATAATCCTTGAAGACTTTGTGAATATGCTTTCGGGCATGGAGGAAGTATCGGATGTAAAGGGCTTTACCAATTGCGACGAGGCTCTTAATTACATATATGAGAGCGATGTGGATGTTGCTTTCTTTGACATAAGGATGCGTGGAATGGATGGCATAACCCTTGCAAAAAAGGCTAAGGTAATCAAACCTTCACTCAACGTTATCTTTCTTACGGCCTATCCGGAATATTCACTTGAAGCCATGAAGATTCATGCTTCGGGTTACATTGTTAAGCCGGCTCTTGTAGAGGATGTCAGAAAAGAACTGAAAGACTTAAGGACACCTGTGGCGGAAAGTACGGATGTCAGAATCAAGGTACAGTGCTTCGGTAATTTTGAGGTGTATATCGACGGCTTGCCCTGTCCTTTCAAGTATATTAAGACCA
>JAEEGL014552726.1_pt1 | contig 21602 bp, 9 predicted proteins | sample 9134231 | NCBI WGS metagenome assembly JAEEGL01 (sample SAMN16246548, study PRJNA631951) | gut metagenome | biome: gut microbiome; feature: rumen; material: fiber-attached | host: Bos | place: Iran: Karaj | collected 2018-10
AAAGAATACGCTGGCGGAAGGAGTTACAGCTCCGGAAGGTTTCAAGACCGAGATAGTAAAAGATCCGGCTCCCCGAGGTTCCCGGTATACTGCTTATGCCGAGAGTTATGAAGGCTACAGAGCAACAAAGACCTCTTACGACGATCCAAGCGGAACGCTTTACGAAAATATTACGGTCACATATGAATACTCTTATGCAGATCCCTGCAGCAGTGGAGGGAATCATGACCGTAAATATGTTTCTACGGACGAAACACATCATAAATATTACTGTACCAAATGTAATGAGATATTTGCAGACAATATTACATGTAATCATTTAGGAGAGTGCGATCGTTCGGAGACCAAGTGTGAGTGGAAGTGTTCCGTATGCGGAAACTATAAGAAATATGAACAGCATGATTTTGAATCATATACGACCACCCCGGATCCTGAGTCGGGAAAGGAAGCAGTAACTTTTTACATTTGCAAAAACTGCGGATATGAGAAAACAGATAACTGTACGCATGAACATACCACCAAAGGCTATGATAATGAGAAGCACTGGGAGATATGTGATAACTGCGGCTTAAAAATCAATGAAGCTGCCCATGAGACTGATAACTGGGGTTATACCAGAACACAGCATTTCAAGAAGTGCAGTTGCGGCTGGACCTCTCCCGATACAGCTGATCATTCCAAGGTTTACGGAAGGGTCAGTGACACACTGCATAATTTCAGATGCGAGATCTGTCAGTACGATGCTGATGAAGGTCATGAATACGAAGGGACTGCATTTTCAGGTAAAGACAACTGTGAATCAAAGTGTACACTCTGCGGAGAGTTATGTATAAGGAGCAGTCATAATTTTAATAAATACAGGACAGGCACAAACGGAAAACATTTCAGGATCTGTTCTTTCTGCGGATACGAAGAGGAGGATAACTGTACTTATGATGATTATACCCCGGCGGCAGGACAGACTCATTATAAGGTCTGTTCCAAATGTAAAGGACGTGGAGATACCGAAGCCTGCTCAGTCAAATGCAAAAATACTGCAGGGGATTATCATAAGGTATATTGCGAAAAATGCAAACAGGTTTTTGAGTTAAAACAGCCCTGTTCCATAGAGTATTCCGGAAGTACCGATTCCGAACATGTATACCATTGTACTGCAAACTGTGGAAATAATAAATCCGGAAACCACAGATACGGTTCTAAAACGGTTAACACAAACTATAAGTATGATCTTAAAGAAGTAGACGGAAAGCTGAAAACAGTAGCAAGCTGGGAAGTAGTAAAGTACTGTGTAGACTGCGGTCATCCGATGCATGTCGGTAATGGGCATTCCGGAGAAGGTGGCAGCGGTGGCGGTAAGGAAAACAGAAACTTCGACAATGGAGCTGTAGCGGTAGCAAAGCCTGCTGATAATACTTTTGACAATGTTATAGGACTGGCTCTTAATGCCAATGTGACCAGTGATATTGACCAAATAGTTGCGGATCAGTACCTGGATCTCGTAGGAGAAGATGTTTGTGATATCCCTGCAGCTATCGACGCTGCTTTCGGTACAGAGACGGACGAAAAAGATGTTCAGGTAGTTGTAGAGCCTAAAGTCACGGTTACACCGACAGAGTATAAAGGAAGCAGTAAGACGCTTTCCGTAGAGATCAATGCAACTTATGATATCTATATCCAGAAGGGTGATGATAAAGTTGCGGTCGACAGGAATAAAAAGATCGATGTTAATGAAAGCGTGCATCTGTCTGTTCCGCTTCCCGATGGTTTTGGATCTGAAGGAAAGAAAGTCAATATCAAGCATAAACATGGGGAAGATACCTATACTTATACAGGAACGATAGTAAGGAGCGGTGACCACTATTATCTTGAGTTTGATTCGGAACACGGCTTTTCACCCTTTACCTTCGAACTTGTGGAAGAAGAAGGTGAAAATGATGTCGCCTGCGTAATATATGGCTATGAATATGGCGGCGAGAATCAGGTTTATAAGACCGCATATTTTGATGATATCGCGACTGCATTTAAAGCTTCGGAAGAGGTGAATTTCAAAGACCAGCTGCCGGCAGGCGTAAGCAATAATGCGATATATAAAGTGCCTGTCATTAAGCTTTTAAAGGATGTGAGTGTATCAAATGAGATTACGCTTTCAAATAATGCGGCATACGGTACCAGACTTGATCTTAACGGAAAAACCTTTAAAGTGACTGATACCGGAATCATCAGCGGTGATGGAAATCTGATGATAGACAGTACAACTCCCGGCGTGTTTAATACGAAGGGTGATATAGAGATAACACTGGGTACATGGACAGGAGATACTATAAACATCAAGGGCGGAAGTATCAACGGTTTAGGTGTAGATGGAGGTACCATCAATATCAGTGGCGGTGAAGTGGATTTTGGCGAATACAGCATGGTCAATAATGGCGGTGATGCCGATATAGTTATGACCATCTCCAGAGAGGCCAAAATCAGAAATCTGACATATGAGGTTTATACGGACGGTGCCGGTAATCTTCAGGATGGTGTACATGATATCCATCTGTATCTGAATGGAGGTTATTATGATGAAGATCCTGCAAATTATAAGACCGGACATTCCGGAGATCAGAGCAAATTTGTAACTTATGATGATACCAAGGTTGAAGAGTATTCGGATGTAGTTATGCAGGACGATTGGAAAGCGGATCCGACTATATACCGTTTCCGTATACCGGCAGATCCCTGTGCACATGAACATAAAGAAATAAGAAATGCAGTCGCAGAGACCTGTACCACCGACGGATATACAGGTGATGAATACTGTACAGATTGTGATGAAAAGCTGTCTGAGGGTAAAGTGATCCCTGCGGGTCATGATTATGAAGTGACTTACAACTGGAGCGAAGACGGCAAAAACTGCAGTGGTACAGCTGTATGTAAACGTGCAGGCTGCGCAGAAGACGCAGAGGGGCACAAAGTAAGCGAAGAAGCAACTGTTACAAGCACTGTGAAGACTCAGCCCACAAAGACCGCTAAGGGTGTGACCACTTATACCGCAAGCTTTACAAATGCTGTGTTTGAAACACAGACCAAGGATGTGGAAGATATCCCTCAGTTGCCGGCTGATCCGGAAGAGAAGGATCAGACTTACGTTTCAGGAAACAGCGCTATGTCGCCGGTTCCGGAAATTTCGGCAGATACCACGGAGCTTCATCTTGTTAAGGGACAGAAGTTTAATCTTCCCGATAAGAAGGGTTGGACAAGTACGGATAATAAGACCGTAAATATCAGTAAGAAGGGCGTGCTTACAGCCAAGAAAGTCACAGAGACAGGAAAGCCTGTGGTGATCAGCAAAGAAGGAAGAAAGCCTATCAGTGTATACGTTACCGAACCTAAGCTGAACAAAACCAAATTAAAGCTGGAAGCAGGAGTATCCGAAAACCTGATACTTACTTATGACAGTGAATATCTTGGAGTATTGTGGGAGAGCAGCGCACCTGATGTTGCCAACGTATCGCAGAGCGGACATGTGATCGCAATATCAAAGGGTACCGCAAAGGTGACAGCACATATCAACGGCAAAGCCTATACCTGTAAGGTAACGGTTACCGAGACGGCTGCAGCCTTAAGCCGTGTGATACACCTTAATGTGGGCAAGACAAAAACTATCAGCTTAAAGAAACTGGGCAAACTTAAATGGACCAGTTCCGACGAGAATATAGCCAAGATGCTTAAACCTAAGAAAGTAAAGGCAATCAAGGAAGGAACGGCGATACTGACTGCAACAGATGAAAAGACAGCTCAGATTTATACCATAAAGCTGGTTGTTGATAATCCTGAGATAAAGGCAGGAAAGATCACACTTAAGAAGAAGACTACCTATAATCTCAATATGAAAGTAGGCGAAACCGTACCGGTAGAATTCAAGAGCGTGGACGGCCAGGTGGTATTCAAGAGCAGTAAACCTGCAAAAGCCTTTGACGATGGCAAGGGTGGCATCAGGGCTATTGCAAGCGGTAAGGCAAAACTTACGGCCACGGTCAATAAGACCAAGGTTACGATCAATGTAACAGTTGAATAAAGAGCATTATCTGAATAACGATCATCAAAACCAGCAACACCCGGCATTTGCCGGGTGTTTGTATTTACTGTTTGTTGCCCAAAACGATCGCTTTTATTCCCGTTCCCAGTCTTTCGTGTATTCGAGGGCTTTGTGCCACCTGTTTATTTTTTTCTGCTGTTCGCCGTAAGATATCTGAGGTTCGAACTTTCTGTCGGTACGGATATGTTTTAAGAGGTCTTCCTTTCCGTTCCAGTAGCCGACTGCAAGGCCTGCCAGATATGCGGCGCCCGCTGCGGTGGTTTCCACGCAGGCAGGTCTGGTAACGGAGGTCTGAATGATATCTGCCTGCATCTGCATCAGCAGATTGTTGGCGGAAGCACCGCCGTCTACCCTGAGTTCACCGAGAGTCACTCTGGCATCGCTTTCCATTGCGTTAAGTACGTCATAGGTCTGATAAGCCAGGGATTCAAGAGCGGCGCGGATGATATGATATTTGTTCACACCACGAGAAAGTCCTACGATCGCGCCTCTGGCATAAGGATCCCAGTAGGGAGCCCCCAGGCCTGTAAAGGCAGGCACCACATAACAGCCGCAGGTATCTTCTACTTTACTCGCGAAGAATTCCGAATCACTTGCACTGTCTATGAATTTCAGTTCGTCCCTTAACCACTGGATCACGCTGCCCGCTACGAAGACCGAACCTTCCAGTGCATATTCTACTTTCCCGTCAAGTCCCCAGGCGATGGTAGTGACCAGCCCGTGCTTAGAAAATACAGGGCTTTCCCCGGTATTCATAAGCAGGAAGCAGCCGGTACCGTAGGTGTTCTTGGCCTGGCCGGGTTTGAAACAGGTCTGGCCGAAAAGGGCTGCCTGCTGGTCCCCCGCCGCACCGGCTATGATGATGTCTCCGCCAAAGAGATCAGTGGAGGTTACTCCGTAGATATCACTTGAAGGTCTGACCTCAGGGAGCATTGCTTTGGGAATACCGAGTTCATTAAGTATATCTTCATCCCATTTAAGCTCAGAGATGTTATAAAGCATGGTCCTGGATGCATTGGAATAATCAGTGACATGAACCGCTCCGGCAGTGAGTTTCCAGATAAGCCAGGTCTCGACGGTTCCGAAAAGCAGCCTGCCTTCTTCGGCTTTGCGTCTGGCACCGGGGATGTTCTCGAGTATCCATCTGATTTTGGTCGCGCTGAAATAAGGATCTATGACCAGGCCGGTCTTCTCGCGGAAGCTGTCGGAAAGCCCTTTTTTTACAAGAGTCTCACAGTATTCGGCCGTTCTTCTGTCCTGCCATACTATGGCATGGCAGATAGGTTCGCCGCTGTCCCTGTCCCAGACTATGGTGGTTTCTCTCTGATTGGTAATGCCTATGGCAGCGATGTCTTCAGCCTTTGCATTTATCTTTGAGAGAGCTTCGGAAGCAACAGCATACTGGGTAAGCCAGATCTCGTTGGCATCATGTTCCACCCAGCCGGACTTCGGAAAATACTGGGTAAATTCTTTCTGCGCCAGGCTTACGATCTCGCCGTTTTCATTAAAGAGTATGCATCTGTTGGATGTTGTACCGGCATCAAGCGCCATTATATATCTTGCCATAGACGGACCTCCCTTTATTCAAAATCGAAGTGATAGGGCAGCTTCAGTGCATCCCGTACTTCAAGTATATCTTTCTGTACCGACTTGCTTAAGGGTACGCCTTTTTCTTTTCGCTCAAGCCATACCAGATATTCTTTCTCACCCGCCGTATATATCCTGTCATTTCCGGGCGCTTTCTTTGATGCACGCAGTGCCCTGCAGATATCTCCGGCAGTCTTTTTGAAACTCTCACGACCGACAAAGGCCTCGGGATCCACTACAAAGAAGAAATGTCCGAGATGATACATTGAAGGTTTTCCGTTCTCATCAACGCCCGTCAGGGCTTTCATAAACTGACCGCCCGCAAGGGCTGCGGAAAGTATCTCCACGACAGCGGCATAGCCGTAGCCCTTGTACCCCGCAAGTTCGTCACCTATTCCGCCAAGGGGAGCCAGGGCGGCGGTTCCGTCTACCAGCGCTTTTAAGATCGCTTCGCTGTCTGTCATGGCTCCGCCCTTTTCCGATATGACAGTACCTGCAGGAGTATCCTTTCCTTCTCTTGCATAGTATTCGATACGGCCCCTTTGTACTATAGAGGTTGCACAGTCCAGACAGAAGGGGAAGTCTTCATCAGTAGGAAGCGCGAAGGTGAGGGGATTGGTCCCCATCATGTTTTCCACGCCGTAGGTGGGCGCGATTGAAGGCCTTGCATTTGTTCCGGTGATGCCGATCATACCCTCCTTGGAAGCCATGGTAGCCCAGTATCCCGCAATGCCATAGTGAGTGGAATTTCGTATGGCCCCGCCTGCCATTCCGTATTTCTTTGCCTTATCGATGAGCATTTCCATCATCTTATGGCTTGCCACCATACCCATACCGTCATGGGCATCCATTACGACCGTGGTGGGCGTATCTTTTATTATCTCTATATCAGTGACAGGGAGAAGGGTTCCCTTAATGATGCGGTCAATATAGATAGGTTTGAAGCGGTTGCAGCCGTGGCTTTCGATGCCTCTTCTGTCGGATTCCAGCAATACATCCGCACAGATCTTTGCATCTTCTTCGGGCACCCCATAACCCTTAAAAGCATCGGTCAGAAAGGAATCCATGAGATTCCAGGAAGCATAGAAACGCTCATCCATAATCAGTCACCCCCAATAGAATTTATATGTATATTAAGTTTACAAAAGCCCATATGGCTAGTCAAGAATTATGTTATAATGAAAAACAGAAGTATATCTTATGGGGGTATGAAGATGAAAAAAGAATACTACAGTTACAAGTCTTCTTCCGACGGACTGGCTTTATCGGTGCTTCGTACCGAGCCGGACAACAGAGATGATATCAAAGGTATAGTTCAGCTTGTACACGGAATGGATGAGTATAAAGAGCGCTATCTGCCTTTTATCGAATATCTTACGGAGAATGGCTATATAACTGTGATACACGATCACAGAGGACACGGTAAGAGCATTAAGGCTCCTGATGATCTCGGATATTTTTACGAGGCGGGGTATAAGGCACTTATCGAAGATATTCATGATATCACTCTCGATATTAAGAGCTATGCTCCCGGTCTTCCGCTCATTCTCTTCGGACACAGCATGGGTTCCATGGCAGTACGCTGTTATATCAGAAAGTATGATTCCGAGATCGATAAGCTCGTCATTTCAGGCTGCCCATCGGAACTGTCCGGGGCAGGGGCGGGGCTGTTTCTGATAAAGCTGTTCAAAGCTCTGAACGGTGAACGTGAAAGAAATAAGACCATCGCAAAACTTGTCATGGGTGGCTATGAAAAAAGATTTAAGAGTGAAGGGATTCCTCATTCCTGGATCAATTCGGATCCCGAAGAGGTGCTAAAGTATAATGCGGATCCCTTATGTTCTTATATCTTTACGCTTAACGGTTTTGAAAATCTGGTGAGGCTGTCTCAGCTGACCTATAAAGACAAGGGATATGCGATGAATAAGCCCTCACTTCCCATAAGGTTTTACTCCGGAGCCGATGATCCCTGTGCAGTAAGCGAAGAAGCCTTTAATAAGGCAGTTGATCTGCTTAAAAAACAGGGATATACGGACGTCTCCGGAAAACTCTATGAGCATATGCGCCACGAGATACTCAATGAGCCGGAACATATGAGGGTATTTGAAGATATCCTTGAATTCATAAACTCATAAAGCTTATTCGTACCTTCCGGCCTGCACCTTCCACATTCCGGCATATTTACCGCCGAGTTTAAGCAGGCTTTCGTGGGTGCCTTCCTCGGCTATGCGTCCGTTCTCCAAAAGGATGATCCGGTCGGCATCCCTGGTGGTGGAAAGTCTGTGGGATATATAGAACACCGTCTTGCCTTTTGCTGCGCTTTCCATGGCCTTATTAAGTTCGTACTCGGCTATGGGATCCAGGGCGCTGGAAGGCTCATCCATTATCAGTATATCCGCATTCTTGAAAAATGCTCTGGATATGGCAACTTTTTGGCTCTCGCCTCCCGAGAAGTTGATACCCGCTTTATCAAACTCTGTAGTTACAGCTGAGTCCAGGCCTTTCTCGAGGCTCTTAAGCCGCTCTCCGAAGCCGGCTCTTTCAAGTGCGGAGATCACTTCTGCATCCGCCGCTTCATCGGCACAGTCCATCACTACGTTTTCTTTCAGACTTGCACCGTACATCTGATAATCCTGGAATACCACGCCTATACGGGAACGGTAATCATAAGGCTTGTAAGCTTTTATGTCATTGCCGTGGAAGCGGATCTCGCCGGAACTCGGATCGTATAATCTCATCAGCAGCTTGATCAGTGTGGTCTTACCGGCGCCGTTATAACCGACGATGGCGATCTTCTCACCGGGCTTTACTTTCAGGCAGATATCCTTAAGGGTTTCTTCCATTCCTTCGCGGTAGCTGAAACTCAAGTTATTAAGTTCTAGTTCCGCATTGCCCTCGGGAACTGCTTCTCCCTCGAGGCGTTTTATCTTCGGCTCGTAAGCAAGGAAGGCTCTTATCTTGTCGATATAGAGACTGTTTTCCTGGGCCTGGGGGAAGATGTCCGCAAGGTCTGTCATGCCGCGGCGCAGGCTGCCGGTGCGGTTAAAGAGTACCACCGCATTACTGTAATCAATGCTGTGAAGCACAGCCGCCTGGAATACCAGGTAGGAGATGTAGAGCACATCCATGACAAAATCGCCTACCATATAGCTGTTGGTGAAAGTAAGCAGCGATCTCTTGAGACCTACCTTTTTCTGTATTTCCACAATCTCATCATTAGCCTCTTCAAATTCTTTTTCAAGCCTGTCGCCTACATGGGGATGAAGGCGGAGTTCCTTGGCATAATCGTTAAGATAAAATACGCGGCTCACATAGTTGCGCTTTCGTTCAAGCGGGTTCACTTTAAGACGTATGTCATAGTTGAGTTTGTTGATGATGCGCGATACCAGGAAGCGCAGCACAAAGGAGGCAAAGACAAAGACTATGCCTATCCAGTCCGTCATCAGATAGAATACGCCGGTGGTAAAGAGGATGGTAAGGGCCTGGACTATCCTGTTGCACATCAGCAGGAAGCGGTCGATGGAACTCTCCGCTTCGGCCACGGCAAGTACAAAGTCATTGTAGTATTCGGGATCGTCGTAGCAGGATAAGTCGATCTCTGCGGCCTTTTCGTACATCTTCTCCTTAAGGGCGCGGTAAAGCTTCGGCTTGCTCCTGTAGCTCCAGCCGTGGATAAAGTAGCCGTCAGGTATGATCTGTATGAGATTTACCAGGAATACTATCCCTATATAGAGCAGGGCCTTCCAGAAGGGCTCGTGATATTCCGCGCAGTGAAGCACATATCTGATGCCAAGCACATGTTCTATGAAGATCACGCCCTGATAGCGGAAGCCGTCATACAGATGATAGATCATGTAGCCCGGACAGGTCTTAAAGCAGAGCTTCCAGAGGAACAGCTGATTATCTATGACCTTTTTCATGCGCTCACCTCCTCTGATACAGCCAGATAGTTTTTGGCCTGTTTCGTATACATATCCGCATAGATGCCTTTCTGATCCATCAGCATCCTGTGGGTGCCGGCCTCTTTGACCGTGCCATCAGATAGGAGGTACACCCAGTCCGCGTTCTGGACAGAGGATAAGCGGTGTGATATGAACACCAGCGTGTTATCCCTGCAGCGCTCATAGATGTTGTCAAAAAGCGTGGCTTCGGCTATGGGATCCAGGGCGCTGGAAGGTTCGTCAAATACCTTGAATGGACAGTCCTTTACAAAGGCCCTTGCCACCACGATCTTCTGGAATTCGCCACCGGAGAGCACAGCGCCCTTATCATCGAACTCATGGGTTAAGGTGGTATCCATGCCTTTCGGAAGACTCATCACCTTATCATAGGCGCCTGCAAGTTTAAGTGCCTGAGTCACTTCATCTTCGCGGCTTTCCTCGGGTATATCCTCACCCATCACCACGTTGTCGGTCACCGACATCGAGAACATTCTGTGATCCTGAAAGGCCGTGGCAAAAAGTGAACGATATTTTCTGAGGTCATACTCGCGTATGTCCCTGCCGTTTAAAAGTATCTGTCCCTCCGTGGGATCGTAGAAGCGAAGCAGCAGCTTGATCAGCGTGGTCTTGCCAGCGCCGTTATGGCCTACAAGGGCGTAGGTCTTGCCTTCGCGGAATTCCATATTGAGATGGGAGAGCACTTCCTTATCCTTATAGGAAAAGGACACGTTTTTAAATTCTATGGAATTTATCTTATTGCCGGGATCTATACCTTCGGAATCCTCGGGTATCTTTTCCTTATACTCAAGGAAGGTCCTTAAATATTCGATGAAAAGACCGTTTTTGAAAAGGGCAGTCAGGGCATCGGTAAAACCTATGAGTATCCAGGTGGTGGATACCATCATGCTGGTGATGACTGCCAGCTGGGCCAGACTCATGCTGTTGCTGACCAGCGTGCGGTAAGCGCCGTAGATCAGCAGACCTTCAAAGATAAAGGTGAAGGTGAACATTACATAAAGCCAGTGGAGAACAACAGCTTTTGCCGTATACTTCTTTGTCACATCCGCAAGGCCTTTGATGGCATCGCGATACTGCCGTCTCATCAGTTTGAACACATCGGTGAGACGCATCTCCTTGGCATACTCCGGCAGATACATGACACGGTTGATATAGGCGATGCGGCGGTTATGGGGGGCCATGTCCTGATTCCTCGCATAATCCAGATGGCTGATCTTCCTGTTGAAGATGAAGTTGCCGATGACCGGGAAGAGTATGAAGAGCACAGATATGGGATCCACCTGGTACATGAACACGAAGGCACATACGCTGGCTATGGCTCCGAAGAAGGTCTTAAAGACAGCCTCGGCGGTTGCTACCAGCCGTTCGTCGGCCTTTTCCATTGCCAGAGTGTACTTGTCGTAAAACTCGCTGTTTTCAAAGCACTCAAGCTCCACGTTCCTTGATTTTCTGAACAGTATCTTATACAGGCCTTTATTGATCACAGCCCGGGTTACCGGGAAGATATGGCCGTTAAGTATGCTGTTGTATAACGACATCGCAGCCGACACCACGGCCACGATCACCACGAATACCATGATGGTGCCGAAGGAAGAGCCTTTCTCCAGCGCATCGATCACATAGCGCATGAAAAAAGCGCTGTAAAACAGCCATTCAAAATACCCCAGGAAACGTACCACTGCCTCGTGTACCACCATGGAGGGACATATCCGCCACAGCAGTCCGAGGGCGAAAATATTGTTCTTTACGGCGCGGCCGCGCCCGATCTCTTTTTTCTTTTTCATGTATTCTCCTGTTTTGATCAGTTATCTTATTTTCACAAAGTCTTCCATCAAAGGAAGGACCAATTCCAGATGACCGTATTCGCTACCGTCTACTATCATTTTTTTTATCAGACGGTTGCGGTAAGGAGCATATTTTTCATTGCTCCATTTAAGAGCATCCTTGATATCTTTTGCTTTCTTAGTTTCAGAAGCAGCTATGGCTCTGAGAAGTTTTCTGTCCTCACTTGACAGTTCCGACCAGATCTTGTCATACACATAATCTTCCAGATATTGACGGAATTCGGTAAGAGCAAGCCGGTATTCTCCTTCGTGACGATAAGTAAAATAACCCAGAACCTGAAATGCGAAGGAGTAGCCCTTGGTGAGGGCGGCCATTTCACGGGCATCATCTTCGGATACTTTCAGGTTGTTCATGTAATTGCTTGCTATAGTGTTTAGATTAAGTGAACGGAGACGTACCTCGGGAATCCTGTATAGGAAAGTAAGGTTTTTCTCATTGCGCAAGTCATTGATATTGTCATACAAGCCGGTCATTATCAGACATATCGGATAATCTTCTCTTATTAGTATCTGGTAAATGCTAGCAAATTCGCGCATTGTGTCATTGGCAATGACCTCGTCTATGCATATCAGCAGTTTCTTCTTATTACGACTCATCCTGGCAAGAGCTTCTTTTATGGCCAGAGTCGGATTCTGTATCTCTATCATGCCGTTCAGTTGAACGCCGAAACCCATAAGGGACAAGCCGCCGCCCTGCTTGAGCAGTTTAATGAGACGGTTGTCATTATAAAGTGTCTGGGCCAGGGTTAGGAGCAGGTCCTGGGACGTGCTCAGTTCTACTGTTTCCCAATCGTCTTTTTTTTGCAGAGTTTTCCTGATCTCTGTCATCAGCACGGTTTTGCCGCTGCCGCGAACGCCGGTGATGATAAAAGACTGCTGACTGGGAGGCTCGTTTAAAAATGCATCCAGTATTTCGTTTGTTTCGGTGAAACGGGGAATGCTTTATTTTATCACTTTTTATTACTTTTGCAAGTGGCTTTACCGTTCGTCGTCTGAAAACGACCGTTCGTAGTCAAATTGTTGATATAATTCCGTGGCTCATGTTATTCTTTTGTGCAAATAGGACAATAATGCCCTCTTAACAGAGGGAAAGGGAATTCCACGAAAGGAGCATTACTGTATGGAAAAGAAAAGAGGAAGATGGACGAGATTACTGGCGATACTGCTGAATCTGATCCTTGTACTGGAGAACTGCTTGCCGGTGTATGCAGGGGGTATCACCCCGGATACCTGCAGTCATGCTGACGGGAGCACCGTATACCGTCAGATATCCAACAAGGTGCATGAATACTATTGTTATGCCTGCCACCAGACGCTGTGGTATGAAGCCTGTGAACCTCAGTACATAGCTGCTTCGGATGGAAGCGGACATTGGGCTGAATGTAAGAAGTGCCGTGGTCAGATGACCGGTGTGATGATCCATGATAAAGAGGGAGCCAGCAAGTCCGTCATGGTCAACGGTGTAAGCCATACAGCCAGAAGTTGCAGTGTCTGCGGCTATGTAAGCCCTCTTGATGCACATGATTATGAATTCAGAAAGGAAACCGCACAGCAAGCCGGGGACTGCGGGGCTGTATGCCGGCTCTGCGGCGAGGAGAGCCCGTATAACAAGCATTTCTTCCTGGATTATCCCTGGCTGAACGAGCCTTGGAATTATAACAGAAAGCAGCACTGGGGTGTCTGCTGGAAGTGCGGCCAGGAAGGCAAGAGAACAGATCATGTCTGGGCTGAAAGGGACGATGGAAAGGGCGGAAGAGAGAGATTCTGTAGTACATGCGGTTATAATGTGGGACATCCCAGCAGTTCGCATTGCAAGATGCATGATCACAGATATGAGACTCTTCCGGACTCTGCCGGTTATCACAGAAAATACTGTACCATCTGCGGTATGCCCGATGGAGCTGCGACTAAATGTACACATGTTACCCTGCAGACAACGGATAAAGCACATACATATACCTGCAGTGACTGCCATCAGACATGGACAGAGCAGCATGATTTTGATGTGCTGAAGGATCAGAATGTCGGCTCAGACAACAGTAGATGTCTTGGAAAGTGCAATATATGCGGTTATGTGGGAGGGTATCCTGTATATACCTATAGCTGGATAAACAATAATGGTATAAATACGGTAAGCATCGGCGATCATATCTGGGGATCCGCTGTTAAGAATAAGCATTCAGCCCAGCAAGGTCATACTCACAATATTACCTGTGTGGACTGCGGATTTGTAAAAGAAGAAAACTGTGATCTGACTGATCCGAACGGCTTCTATTATAAGCCTGACAACTCACATCCCGGCCAGTCACACTATAAAGTATGCAGAAAGTGCGGCAATGGCCTGAGTGTGGCAGACGGAACCATTGAGAACTGTACAAGATATGACTATACACAGTATAACGCTTATTATCATATCAGGACCTGTGCGGACTGCGGAGCCAAATGGAAAGGAAAAGGCTTTGAAAAGCATCCATGGGAACGGGATCCTGATGAGGATGATGACAGATACCATTACTATAAATGTATATGCGGAGAAACGGATAAGAAGCTCCATAATCCCGGACCTGAAGTTGCGGAAAACTGGGATTATTGGGGAGGAACCTACTGGACCTATGATAAGGTAAGAAGATGTACGGTCTGTAATGAAGTAGTCAGCAGTACTCCGGCACATAAGGGTAAAAAGTCTGATCCTCCCAAACAAAAAGTAAAGGATTGTGGTGCGGTAAAAGTACGTCGCGGAGGCGGTGCTATCCGGCGTAGAGACCAGTGGGAAGAGGCCGGGATAGATCCCAATCTTTTGAGTGCTGAGGTAGTTGCCGGCGGTATTCTGGAAGATATGGCGGATAATCCGGAGAATTATCTGGATGAAGATTTTACCCTTGCAGCTGCGGTTAATACTGCTGTAGGAAACGAAACATTGCCGGCAGATGCGACAGCGCAGGTTCCTGCCACCTATAATGAACAGGGGGATGTTATCAATCCCGAACAGGGCAATACCAGCCTGGTTCTCAGTCCTTCGGTGTGGATTCAGATCGCGGACAACGGCTATGATGAGGATAAGCCGACAGAGATCACTTATAATGTCGGAGCACGTTATGATGTGATCCTCTCATATAATGAAGGGCAGGAAAATGCAAGGGAAGTGGTAATACAGAGTGAAGTGCCCCTTGATGTTACCGATCCGACTTATCTGTCCCTGCCTGTTCCCGCTGAGTTCCTGTACAGCAAGAGTGTTGTTGTCGAGCACAGCTACGGGGATGGTCAGAAAGCATATTATCTCGGAGAATGTACCGGCGGAATAGCTGCCAACACGGTAAACTTTATGTCCGAAAAAGGTCTGCCGCTTAACAGTACTTTCAAGCTCAGAATGCTTGAGCATAAGCTTGTTCACGTTGAGGCAAAGGCGCCTACAAGATTTGCCGCCGGTAACATCGAGTACTGGGCCTGCACCGAGACCGGTACGAGCTTTGCAAACAATGAATGCGGAAAGCGTTTTCGTGATATATTGTGCACTACAGAAGTAACAGAGCAGGAGTGTGAGATCGCTCAACTGCCTGAAACACTGATCACGATCAGCTTTGATGAAAATGGCGGCAGCGGCACAATGGGGGCGCAGCTGGTATACATGGGCGATCCCTATCGTTTACCTGAATGTGAATTTACTGCTCCCGCAGGTAAAAAATTTGATTGCTGGGATCTTGGCTTTGTAGGTGACAGCATAGTTCCCATGTGCAATACCACACTTGTGGCTCAGTGGATAGATGAGAGCGCATCTATCTCCGATAACAGACCATGCACGATTACTTTTGATAAGTCTGTAGATGCAGATAGTGAAGTGATCGGAGAAATGGAACCGCAGGTATTCCAGCGCGGTGTATCCGGCAATTTTGCCAAGAACCAGTTCAGCAGACCGGGCTATGTATTTGAAGGCTGGAGCAGGACCGGCAGTTCTTCCGATTATATCCCGGATATGGGAGAGGCGACATTCTATGCTGATACGGTAATGACTGCAGTATGGAGAAAGCTTGTCACAGTTAATTATGATGCCAACGGCGGCGAGGGAAGCATGGAGCCGCAGCTGGTTATGAAGAGTGTATATACTAATCTCAACAAGAACCAGTTTACCAGGGACGGTTATGAGTTTATCGGCTGGAATACTGATCCGTCGGCCACAACTGTGCTTGTGGATGCGATATATAACAGATATACGGACTGCGGCTATGTGGCACAGAGTGAATCCAAGACGCTTTATGCTATCTGGAAGAAGAGCTGCAAGGTTCATTTTGATAAAAATGCCGAAGATGCCACCGGCGAGATGGATGATCAGAATATCCCCAAATCAAAATTTACAGCACTCAATAAAAACCGTTTTGTACGTGATGGCTATGAATTCATCGGTTGGAACGAAGATCCCGCCGGAACGAGAGCACAGGTGAAAGACGGTGCTAACTGTTATCCTTATGAAAAAGATGAGATCACCTATTATGCTGTCTGGGGCAGGAAGAATAATATAACCTTCTATCCCAATGGTGGTCAGGGCGAGATGGACAGGCAGGAATTCGCTACATATGAGACGATCAGTCTTAACAAATGTGCATATACAAATCATGGGTATGAATTCTATGGCTGGACAAAGTCCGAGACATCCACCTTTAAGTATTACAACGACCAGGCTACAATGACAGCGACCACAGATGGAGATCTGGATCTTTATGCACTCTGGATCAAGCCGGTGACCGTACACTTTGATAAGAATGCCGACGATGCCCTCGGAACTATGGCCGATCAGGTCGGAGACAGCTTAAACAGCATACAGCTGAACGCCAATACATTTACAAGGGAAGGCTATACCTTTATGGGCTGGTCTTTGAACGCCGATGCTCTGGACAAGGGTTATGCGGATAAATATGCATATTTCAGGACTAAAGAAGACGTTACTCTTTATGCTGTATGGAACAGGTCAATTAATGTCCATTTTGAGAAAAATGCCGAGGATGCTACCGGAACAATGTCAGATCAGTCTGCCGTAGCAGGCAAGGCGTTCTACTTAAGCAGCAATAAATTTACAAGGGACGGATATACTTTCAGCGGCTGGGCCCTTACTCCGGATGCAACGATACCGAAGTATAAAAATTTTGCCTGCTGCATAATGACAGAGAATACCACTCTTTATGCGGTATGGAATAAGAGGGTTAAACTCACGTTTGAAAAGAACGGCGCAACATCGGGCACCATGTCATACCAGACCATGTATGACAAGACCTATACCAAGGTCAATGCCAATAAATTCAGCAGGACGGGTTATGCTTTCCGTGGCTGGGGACTTACGCCTAACGCAACAAGTATAGTTGCTCCGGATCAGGGATATGCTTATCTTTCAGAAGATACTACCTGGTATGCATTATGGAAGCCTGAAACAGCGGTAGCAGTTACCGAAGCAGTAGCAGGAACGCTTGATACCATAAAGGATCTGTCAGGCGAAAATCTGACTGAAGTTGAGAAGGAGCAGGCTACCGAAGCTGTTGATGCAGCTGTGGATGCCATACTCGGGCTCAGCGAGATAGACGGAGTGGATGTATCCGAAAACATGATAAAGCAGGAATCGACGCTGGCAAAACTGGAAGAGGCTGTTTTCGAATTCGGAACAGGTATGGTAAGTTCGAATAAGGGAGCGAAGCTGGTATATGATACTGCCGAGGCACCTGAGGAATTGGCCGGAGATGTAAAGGTTACCAATGCGCTGCTCAATGCCTTTATCTGCGGCGTTGAAGATGAAAATCAGACTGCTGCAGGCGGGGAGGTAGCTGTCACATTTAAACTCGGCTTATCGGATAACCATGTGGATCACGATCCCGGAAATGAGTTTGATAAGAATACGGCTCTTACTTTCTCCATGAAGATCAATAATGTGGCGCAGGCAGGAAAACTGGCGGTACCGGCAGTAATATCCATGCCTTTACCCGCACGATTTGAGGAGGATCTGGCAACGCTTGCCATTGTACATTATGATGCACTGGGCAGAGTGAAAGAAAGACTCACTCCTTGGGTTATCGGAGATAGGGCGATATTTGCGGTAAGTGATTTCAGTGATTTTGCTTTTGTAAAGGGCAATGATGAAGGAAAGAAGCTGGTTGCGATAACGGCTAATCCGATCGCCGGTACCATAACTTACGGTCAGACACTTTCCGACAGTGCTCTGTCCGGCGGCAAAGTAATGGCCGGAAATGAAGAAGTGGCCGGTACATTCAGATGGATGAATCCCGAGATCAGTCCGGTATGCGCTGACAGCAATTCGACAGTATACAGAGTTATATTTACTCCGGCTGATCCTTCATACCGCTCGGCAAGCTGTGCCATCAAGGTGGTAGTAAATAAGGCTGATACCAAGGTGGTAACTTATCCGTCTAAGGTCAGCAACCTTGTGGCAGACGGGACGGCAAAGCAGCTGATAAAACCGGGTGCAGCTACCGGCGGCATAATGAAATATGCGCTCGGAAGCGATAATACTACTGCACCGACGAGCGGCTGGAGTACAGAGGTGCCTACCGCTGTCGAAGCGGGAACCTATTATGTATGGTATAAGAGATTCGGAGACGAAAATCATAAGGATTCCGCAGCTTTATCGATCACTGTTGAAATAACGGCAGGCGGAAACGGAAACCAGGATACTGATCCGGTGAATCCCGATCCGGTGAATCCCGATCCGGTGAATCCCGATCCGGTGAATCCCGATCCGGTGAATCCCGATCCGGTGAATCCCGATCCGGTAAATCCCGATCCGGTGAATCCCGATCCGGTAAATCCCGATCCGGTAAACCCCGATCCGGTGAATCCCGATCCGGTAAATCCCGATCCGGTAAATCCCGATCCGGTGAATCCCGAACCGGTAAATCCCGAACCGGTGAATCCTGATCCGGAAACGCCCGAAAAGCCGCAGCCGGTGGTTCCTTCCGAGCCCGAGATCGGAACACAGGATCATGCAATCAACCTGATGACCGGAGCCGTTGCAAAGAACAGCAAGGGTGAAGAGATCAAGACGGCGAAGGAAAATGAAACAGTTAATATTTCCTGGATCCATAAAGAAGGCTATGAATTCATTCAGTGGGATATTACGGGAGCGCTTCCCGAGAGTAAGGTATCGGAAAATACGGCGTTTAAAATGGGCTCTGTCGATGTGATCGTTGCTTATGAAGAAAAGCTGAAGATAGAAGACCAGATAAATGAGGAACTTCCTAAGGATGCCGATACGACAACGAAGATCAAGAGTATTAAATTTGAAAAGACAAAACTTACATTGCAGAAGAATGCCGCAGCAACAGCCAACGCTGCAAAGGCGGAAGCAATTGACGGCGCACTTCCTGAGATTGTATATGTAACGGAGAATAAAGATATCGTTGCAGTGGACAAGAACGGAAACTTCTATCCGGTGGGAATCGGGGAAGCAACTGTCACGGCATACTGCGGCAATAAGAAGGCCAGCTGTAAAGTAAGTGTTGTAAGCTACACAACAGATATCATCATCAGGGATATGGATGAAGCAGAAATGAACGGCAAAACCCTGGAGATGAAAGGCGGAGAGCAGACTTTCCTGACCGTATCCTTTGACCCTTATGACAGCACGGATCCGAGAAACATCACTTGGAAATCCAATAATAAGAAAGTTACGGTTAAGAACGGCATTATCACCGCTAAGGAAGTAACTCAGGAAATAAATGCAGAGATAAGCATCAGCGTTAAGCTGACGGATCCTACTACGGGCAAGACCGATAAGACTCTTACCAAAAGCGTGAAGATCCATGTGACTCCGATAGCAGCAGATAAGCCTGTGACGGAAGATAAGAGCTACACCCTGTCTCTTGGCAAGAAGACGCTGAAGATGGTAACTACCGAAGGCAAGGATACGTATGATCTGGGCATCAGCGTGAAGCCTAAGAAGAATGCTGATGTATCAGGAGTAAAGATATTGAGTGTTACTTCCAGCAATCCGAATGTCGTGGTAAGCGGGAATGCGGCAGAAGCTCTTAAGGCTGACGGAAAGAAGTATCTGTCGAATGTTAAGCTCAAAGCTGTCGGACCCGGAAACGCATACATCTATGTGAAGACAGTTTCGGCTGACGGAAAGCAGAATATGCAGCCCTGCAACAGCCATAACGGTAAAGAGCGGAAGCCTGAATGTAACGGATAAGAATACGATGCAGTTAAGAAAAGGCGAGAAGGGAACCGTGGAAGTTGTGTTAAGTCCTGAATTCTCGACTGATCTTTCAAAAGTGAAGATCAAAGCGGGCGGCGGTATCACAGTGAAGAACGGCGTGATCTTTGCCAAGAAGATAACAAAGAATAAGCCTGCAAAACTGACGGTAAGCTGCGGAAAACTGAAGCAGGTGATAGAGGTGACGGTGACTAAGTAGCCCCTCATCAGTCAGCGCATTAAAGCCACGGGAGCAAACGCTTCCGTGGCTTTTGATTTCAGTATCCTGCTTTTTTCAGGATCTCATCCAGCAGGCGCATGTTCTTCAGGGAGAACTCTTCGGTGATAAGCGGAGTTTCTTCTCCTCGTATGCTCTTATTCATGTTGGTAAGTTCAAGGCTGTAGTTGGAGAGGGAATCCAGCTTAACGGTCTCAGTATCTCTTTCCCAGCCGGCTTTTTTTACCGTTACCTTGAATTCCATTTCGCCTTCCTGGTTGTATTCGACTTCGGAACGTATCCAGCCCTTTGAACCGTGTACAAAGAGTCTGTCGTAGCGGTCGGAGGTATCGATGCCAAGGGCCATGCCGGCATTAAAGGATGCCCGGGCGCCGCCTTCAAAACCAAGCAGAACGGAAGCCATATGGTCCACGCCTTTTTCGTCAAGCTCTGCATCGGCCATTACGTATTTAAGTGGTTTATCTATCAGCGAGAGTATCATGGTGGTGCAGTAGCAGCCTACATCATAGATCCCGCCGCCGCCATATTCCTTATGGAGTCTGAAGTCCTCGGAATAATCCTGGGTCAGGAAAGCCGTGTCCACATAGTCGACCTCACCTATCCTGCCGCTTGCAATCACAGCCTTAAGCGCTTTTACATAAGGGCTGTGAAGATAGGCATAAGCTTCCATCAGTATCACTTTGTTTTCTTTTGCTGCAGCATACATTTTTTCTGCTTCCGCCGCGTTCATTGCCAGCGGCTTCTCACAGAGAACGTGTTTGCCGGCGTTTAATGCTTTTATTACCCACTCGCAGTGGATATGGTTCGGAAGCGGTATGTATACCGCATCCACGGCTTCATCTTCAAGCAGTTTATCGTAGTCATCATAAGCCTTTTCAAAGCCGAAGCGCTGTCTGAAGCTCTCGGCCTTTTCCTGACTGCGTCCTGCTATCGCATAGAGTATGCAGTCTTCGGTCTTCTGCATTGCCGGAATGGTGCAGCCTGCCGCTATGCCGGCGGTCCCCATTACAGCCCATCTGATCTTTTCAGCCATTATGATACCTCCTTAGATTGTTAACCGTCACGTTCCGTCATCGAAACGCTGTTTTGAGCATAGCATATTAGTGACAGAATAGGCAAGCTGTGGTAAAATATTGTGGATTATGCAAAGGGAGTGAAATAAGATGAAGATACTTGCAAGGATCATACTGGTGGCGGCAGCGGTGGCCATAAAAGTATTCATGGGCGGAGACAACCTGATGCTGATGGTGCTGTTCTTAGCTGCCGGTTTCTTTATGCTGATAAAAGGAGCAGACTGGTTTGTGGACGGTGCCGGGGGAGTGGCTGACCGCTTCGGTATATCCCAGCTGATGATAGGCCTTACCATAGTGGCATTCGGTACCAGCGCGCCGGAAGCAGCCGTATCAATTACTGCAGCTACCAAAGGCAGCGGAGTCGATATCGCCATAGGTAATGTTCTGGGCAGCAATATAATGAACATACTCCTGATACTCGGACTCTCTGCGCTTATCTGCCCGCTGCCGGTACAGAAGTCTACAAAAAAGATAGAGATACCCTTTGTGATACTTGTTACAGCTCTCGTATTGGGGCTCGGCAATTTCGACGGAGAGCTGGGACGCACCGACGGCTTCATCCTTCTGGGACTCATGGCAGTGTTCCTGATCTACACCATCTGTCTGGCAAAGAAGGGCGGCGGAAACGA
>JAEEGL011765025.1_pt1 | contig 21600 bp, 16 predicted proteins | sample 9134231 | NCBI WGS metagenome assembly JAEEGL01 (sample SAMN16246548, study PRJNA631951) | gut metagenome | biome: gut microbiome; feature: rumen; material: fiber-attached | host: Bos | place: Iran: Karaj | collected 2018-10
CTAATACTTCAATGAATAAATTAACAATAAAATAAATAATTGCTATTTTACCTTGATTTTTTAAACCTAAGGCACCAGAGAAAAATACACCTAAAAGTGGTGCTACACTAAATTGTAGTACCGTAAGTATTGTCAGTGGTACCTTAAATGCCTCATTATAATATCCACAGTGTACTGCAAATTCTGCAAGCGAACAGAAAATAATAGCCGAAAATGTTAATACATACCACTTCTTTTGGGTTCTTGTAAATCCAGAATAATGAATAACATGTATAATCATCGCTATCATTAATAATTCAGTTATTATTATTGCCCATAAATAAAAATTATCCATATTATCCATCTCCTTTCAAAAAAAAATCTATATCTTATTATACACTATTTTTTATTAATAATGTAGTAATATTCAGTATCATGATATGTATTATGATAATAAATCTCATCTATTTTCTTACATTCATATATCATACCACATTTTTCCATTACTCTTCTTGAGGCATTATTGCCAATAATATATGATGCTTCTACCTTATGAACACCTATAGAGAATAAAAAGTTAATCATGGCATCTAATGCCTCAGTAGTATATCCTTGATTCCAAAATTTTCTACCTATAGCGTATCCCACCTCTACAGTTTTAAATATTGGGTTAGGTGATGAGCACTCAAGTATCATTCCTATTACCTCATGAGTTTCCTTTAGCTCAATACCAAATAGATATCTACCCTCATTAACACAGTAATTAATAGTTCTATCTAGTGTCATAATAGAGACATCATCTACATATCTATCTACGAAGTATTCTAATACTAATTTATCACTATTTACGTTTGTAAATATATCCTTAGTATCATCAATTTTAAGATATCTAAGCTTTAATCTATCTGTTTCAATTACAGTATCAATATTAAAATCATGCATAATTATCCCACCTTAAAACGATTAATTTAAATTATTATAACATGTTTTTATTAAAAATAAAAATTAGGCTGATACTTTTTTTAGTACCAGCCTAATCATAAATGTTAATTATACATTAGGTAATGTGACAGTTGTTGTATTAACATTGCCAAATACATAGCTACCTGTTATAGTTCCTTGTGCAATACTAAATGTGATTGTTAATAGATTATTTTCTATTGTTAATGTAATATCATCATATTTAATTGTTGTTCCTGATTGAGTGAAATATACATCCTCACCAGTGTAGTTATATGTATTACCACTCTTTGTATAATTTTCACCATTAAATAGTAAGCTTCTTGTGTCTGAATCAAATCCAGTAGACTTACTTTGTGTATATTGCTCTTCTGTAATTGTTCCCTTTACCCAGCTACCGTTTACCTGCTGATATACATAATAATTGTCATTATCCTTTGCTAAATAATAAGAAGTTGTTTGAGTTGTAGGGTAATCTATAGTTTGTGAAGCATATACCTTATCACCTGCAAGTTGATATCCATTAATAGTATTGATATTAGTTCCTTGCATTGATGTAATTACAGTATTTATTTGACTGAAATTATTGAAATAATATATACCCATGAAAAATAGATCAATTTCATTGTCAGTTGGTCTATAAATTGAATTTGTACCAATATTAGAAATAGTATATTCCTTATTTGTAGTACCAAGAGTATATGATAGCTTATATGAATTATTATCAAATAATATTGTTCTATTCTTTAGAATACTACCATTAACATCCTTTTCACCTTCAATTACAAATGCAAGCTTATCATTAATAAACTTATATCCATAATCATCACTATCGAAGAAATAAGTATCGATTATATTCTTAGCCTCAAGCATATCAGGAGCATTTAATGTACCATTATCAGTAAATGCTATCTTATTTCCTGTAGTAGACATTGTATAGCCAACATACTGATCATTATTCTTTACATATGTGTTATTACCAATTCTTATTAAATCAAATGCGAAATCGTAATCAGTATTTTCAATTTGTAATGTGTAATTACCAATAATAATTGAACTTGCAATAGTTTCAATTCCGTCAATGTAGATTATATTATCTAAATCATTATTAGAAGAAATCTCTATATTATTAAATTCAGATTTTGTACCAGTATAATATACCTTTAAATTAAGTGAAGTTAAATAGATAGCTTGTGAACCAATTGTAGTTATTGTAGATGGTAATACTATATTTGATAATCCAGAATGATAAAATACACTAGTTCCTAATTCTTCTATACCTTCTGGAATAATTATGCTAGTAAGTTTACTACAGCCACCAAATGTATTGTATTCTAATACCTTTAATCCTGATGGTAGGTTAATTGATTCAAGCTTTGTATCGTCACAGAATGTAGATTGACCAAGCTTAGTAAGTTTTGAACCATCCTCAAATGTTACAGTCTTTAATATTTCACAGGAATGGAATGCACGATTTTTAATTTCTTCTACATTTGCTGGAATAGTAATATCTTCAAGCTTATCACAATCTAAGAAAGATTCCTCGCCAATTGTAGTTATTGTAGATGGTAAGCTTATAGTTGTAAGCTCTTCGCAACGTCTAAATGCATAATTTGGAATCTCAGTAACACCTTCTGGAATGTTTATTTCTTTTAATCCAATACAATCATTAAATGCAGCTGATTCAATCTTAGTAATTGTATTAGGTAAATTAATTTTAGTGGTAGACTTAAATGCTGATAATCCATAGCTAGGTATTTCAGTTATAGTATTAGGTAAAGTAATTTCACCCTCAATTAATACATCGTTAAAATACACATTATCTAGTTTTGTGTAATAAATATTATTTTCACTTAGATTTTTAACAAGATTAAACCAATCTGCCCAATCTCCATCAAATTTAATACCATTTATATCACCAATATTTGATAGTGCATTACTTTCGAATATCTTCGTACCCTTCTTTAATGAAATGAGACCATCTGAATCCTTACTTAACCTTAATAAATATACACATGGATTATTACTATTACCTAGATAGTAACCATTGTCAATTAATGTTCCTGTTAATTTATCACAATTTTCAAATGCTACAGTTTCTATTAATTCAATACTATCTGGTATACTTACATTTTCAAGATTTGAGCATCCACTAAATACACCATATAGTAGTTCTGTCATACCTTCAGGTATATTGACAGTTTTTAGGCTTGTACAGCCAGCAAATGCGAAATAATCAATAGATGTTACTGTATCAGGTAATATTATTCCTTCAATTGATGTACATTGAGCAAAGGCATTATGACCTATTTCAGTAATATCACCTTCAAATGTTACACTCTTAAGACTTGAACAGTGACTGAAGCATAATTCTGGTATTTTAGTGATATTTTCAGGAATAGTAATTGACTCTAAATTTGTACGATCATAGAATACATCATTTGCAAGTACCTTAGTATCCTCATTTATAGTAAATGTTTTTCCTTCAGAATTATCATCAGGCTTTAATAATACTAAATATGGGTTTTCATCATTACCAATATATTTTAAGCCACCTTCTATCTTATAATTATCAAATGGTGAATATGAAAATAGACTAGAACCTACATATTCAATACTATTAGGAATTCTTACGCTCTTAAGATTAGGGCAAGTTTCAAATGCCATCATTGCAATTCTCTTGATGCCTTCAGCGATATAGATAGTTTCTACCTCAGTATTGGCAAAGGCACTTGTGTTAATTCCTACAACAGGCTTATTATTATATGTTGCACCAATTACTACATTTTTAGATGTACCCTCATATTTATTTACAATATAAATATCATCCTCATCAACATATTCATATACTAAGCCATCTGTACTTAAGCTAGGATTAATTTCAGCATAAACTGCATTAACAGTTTTTACCTTTCCAAAATCAATATAGTTTTCATAGTCTGTTTGCCAGAATTTTTCAATATCAATATCCCATCCAGTGAATTGATACTCCTTATTTCCATCCTTAGGCCTCTTAGGATTTACATTTACCTGATCCATAACATTATAGTGATAGGGACCCTCTACAGTCTGAAGTACTTTTCCATCATAGTTCTTAAATTCAAACTTAAAGGTAGTCTGAACCTCTCTATATCTAGCTATTAGTCTAACTTCAGAATGTACCTCATAGCTTTCATTAGGTTCAATTGCTGCTCCACCTAGAATCTGCCAACCACTAAATACATTAGAATGGAACTTATCATTTTTTAATCTCTTACTTACAGGTGTAGTACCACTATACTTAACCTTTGTACCAACCTCAACCTCTTTAGTTTCTAGTACACTCTCATCATCATTTAACCATGTAACAGTGTACATTTCCTTGCTTTGGTTTGTAGATGGCTTATTACCACCTCCACCACAGGCAGTTGCGGTGACTACAACAAAGCCAAATAAAATAGAAAATAAAAAACCAATTACAAATCTCTTTTTCATAATTTTATTACTCCTTTCTATTAACTTAAATCGAATTGTGAATCTATAAAAATAGATTATATATGATATTTAATTTTACCACACAAATATTACTAAGTCAAAGGAGCCAGTGTCTATATAAAGAAAAAAACACTCTTTCGAGTGCTTTAGATGTCAACTGGTGCCCAAGGCCGGATTCGAACCGGCACGGTATCACTACCAGTGGATTTTGAGTCCACCGCGGCTGCCGTTACGCCACTTGGGCAAGAAAGAATAATAAATATTATTCTTCTTTATTTTTTTCTTTATAGCTTTTTATAGCCTTATTATAAATATTAAGTATTTCCTTACAGAAATGATCATTTGAGAATTTTTGTATTGATTCAAAGCAATTTTTTCGTATTTCTGTAACTTCATTTTTATGATTATATAAATAAAGCATTTTATCCTTAAGGTCATCTAAGCCATCAAATATATAACCATTATAACCCTCTACTACTACACCTTCAATTACCTCATCCTTTTGAACTAAGGCAGGTGTACCACTAGCTAGGGCTTCTATATAAGTTAAACCCTGTGTTTCTGATTTTGATGCATTTATAAATAAATCAGATAAACGATAATATAGAGGTATTTTATCCCAAGGTACTAAATCAGTAAAAATGATATTATTCTTTAAATCATTTCTATTTGCTACATCAAGTAGATCCTCAAATGAAGGTCCACCACCAACAATTAGTAATTTTACTTTATCATTATCTCTAAAATGCTCACTGAATGCATCTATGATAACATCGATGGATTTTTCCTTACTAGTTCTACCTACATAAGAGAATATAAATTCAGCATCATTTAATTCAAGTGTATCCTTTAATGCTTGAACGTCTTCATCTTTTATATTATTGAATCTTTCAAGTTCAATACCAGTTGGAACAATCTCAACATTTTTATCCATACCATATAGTGATAAATCTTGTATAATCTTCTTATTAGGAATTATCTCTATTTCACTTGCTTTAGAAATTGGTTCAGTAAACCATTTTCTTTCTAACCATAATAATTGCTTATGGAAGTTCTTATCAAGCTCAGGGAATAGATATTGCATATAATCCTTCCATGATGTATGAAGTGTATGAACAATTGGAATATTTAATTTTTTAGATGCTTTAATAGCAACCTTAGAGATACTATATTCTGTTTGAACATGAATAATATCTAAATTATATTTTTTAACAAGCTTAATATATTTACCAGGAAAGAATGTGAATCTTAAATCCTTTAGTGCTTTAAATGGATATTTAACACCCTTAAGGTTAATAACATTCTTAGAATATAAAGACTCTTTAGTCTTTTTATCTATATGTCTTTCACTGAAGCTCGTGAAAATAAAGCATTCATGTCCCATAGCCTCTAGGCCTTCATATAACATTTTAATAGATGTTACTACACCACTTACTGCTGGGTAGTATTGATCTGTAAATATACCGATTCTCATAGCTTACACCTACTTTTATTTTGCTTCTTCGTTATCCTCTTTTTCAATAGTTTCTGCTACTTCAATATTTTCTACTATAGCCTCGGATTCTTGAGAAGCTTCAACCTCATCCTTTTTATCATTTGTTAGGAATGAATATGATTTATCCCTTTTCTCGAAAATAATATAAAGAATAAATCCATATAAAATCAATAAATAATATGTTAGCATTCTCCAAATAAGCATAATTGCAAGTGATACACTCTTTGCTGTTTCTTGATCATATCCATATGAAACAACGTATGGAGAAAATAACAATGTGAATGCTGCCTCAACACCACCAGCACCACCTGGAGTTGGAACCCAAGCTGATATTGTTAATGTGAATGCAGTTAATGCCATTACATAAGGTAGGTCAGCAAAATCTACTTTTACTCCTACTGCATATAATGCGAAGAATGGAATTGAATAATAAATACCAAAAGCAACTACCTTTGTTAAAATAACCCAAACCCATAGCTTAAGGTTCTTAGTTATTTCCTTAAATGCTAATTGCATATTGATAATATATGTTTCAAATCTATCATGTCTAGACTGAAATCTTCTAAGCGGTTTAATTTTACAAATTAAATCAAACAATTTCAAGAAGAATCTACCAACAGTCTTAAATAAGCCTATTGATAATAATCCTACCATTATTAATAAATTAATACTAAATCCTAATATTAATAACCAAATATAGCCTGATACCTGTTCCTTTACTTTACCATAGTAGATAATAATAAATACTGCAGCAATTACATTTAAACAAGTTTGATATGCTATAAAGTTGATTAATAATACTGATGTTGAATCAGCAAGTGACATACCCTTTCTTTTGAATGCATAAGCCTGGAACGGCTGTCCACCAGATGAAAATGGTGTTAATGCATTGAAAAAGTACTCACTACCTGATATTGTATAGCAATCTACATATTTAATTTCCTTATATCTAAATTTAGTTAAAGATATTAGGGATAGCTGATTGAAAAATGCATATAGTAGTAATGCAGCTACAGCTAATAATACAATCCATATATTTGCATTAATTAATTCATTCCAAATAGTTTTAATATCACCAAGGCTAACAATTAATATAACCATCAATATTAGTATTGCTAGAACTAATATTGCGTTTCTAATAATCTTCTTCTTACTCATGATTACATCTCATCCAAATAATGAATACCTAATAGCCTTAAGCCCTCATTTAACACAATTCTAATTGACTTAGCTAAAGCTAAATTAGTGTTTCTTGTTCTTTCATCACTTGAATTAATCTTTTCTATTGAATAGAAATGATTAAAGCTTGCAGCAAGCTGTAGTAAATATTTTGCGATTACGCTTGGTGAATACTCTAGTGCTGCTCTTTCTATTGTTGCCTTGAATTGAGATATTTCCTTAACTAGCTCGAAATAATGTGGTTTTTCAAATAATGATGCGTCAATATTATTTACATTAAATGTATTATTCTTTAATATTGATGCAATTCTAACTGATGTATATTGTAGATATGGACCAGTTTGACCCTCAAATCTAACTGCATCATCAATATTGAATTCGATATCTAATGCTCTATAATTCTTTAAATCTGCAAATACTATAGCAGATATACCTACATATTTAGCTACAAGCTCCTTATTTTCAAGATCAGGATTCTTTTCTGAAATTAGGTTATATGCTAGATTAATGGCCTTCATTAATACATCATATAGCTTAACAACATTACCCTTTCTAGTAGAAGCCTTTTTACCATTTGTTAAATATAATCCGAAATTAACATGCTCAATTTGATCAGAGAAATCATATCCCATCTTATCGATTAATCTCTTTAGCTGATTGAAATGTAGCTTTTGCTCATTTCCAACAACATATAAAATCTTATCAAATTTATATTCCTTCTTACGATAGAATACAGCCGCTAAATCTCTAGTGATGTATAATGAACCACCATCACTACGCTTAATTAATGCAGGTGGAATATCATCACCTAAATTAACGATTTTAGCACCATTATCTAAAACAAGTAATTTCTTATTTTCTAATTCCTCTACAACTGAATCCATCTTATCATTGTAGAATGCTTCACCATTATATGAATCAAAATCAATCTCAAGTAAATCATAAATTTGCTTAGATTCCTTTAATGATTCCTCTCTAATCCATTTCCATAAATCTAGATATTCTGGATTTTGAAGCTCCATTTGTCTGAATGCTTCTCTTGCTTCATCCTCTAAAGAAGGCTCCTTTTCAGCCTCCTCATGGAATCTAACATATAGCTTAGTTAGCTCATTAATTGGATCAGCCTTTATTAAATCCATATTGCCCCATTTCTTGTAGGCAACAATCATCTTACCAAATTGTGTTCCCCAGTCACCTAGGTAATTGATTGAATAAGTGTTATATCCACACTTCTTTAATATTAATTTTAATGAATTACCAATCATTGTAGAACGTAAATGACCGATTGAGAAGCTCTTAGCAATGTTTGGTGAAGAATAATCTAATGTTACATTCTTACCCTTACCAATTTCGCTACTACCAAAATTAGTATCCTCCTTTAGTGCTTCAAGGATAATATCTTTTGATAATGTCTTTTTATTAACAAAAAGATTTATATAAGCTCCTACTGGAGATATTTGTTTAATTAACTCATCAGCCTTAATAACCTCAATTGCCTCATTTACTATTTCAGGCATAGGTCTTCTTAATGCTTTAACTACAGTAAACATAGGAATTGATATATCACCCATGGTTGCATTCTTTGGTTCTTCAACGATTATTTGGATATCGATTGAATATTTATTTTTGTAATAAGCTTCTAGCTTTTCTTTTAATTCTGCCTTTATCCTATTAATCACTTATATTCCCCCTTATTAGTTAAAAAACTGAGATTTAATCTCAGTTAATTACTTTGTTGTTTCCTTTTCAAATCCGAATGCCTTAGTTATGTATTGGCTCCAAGTATATTTTGAATCAGTATCAACCTGAGTATTAAATATTAGCTCTCCAGTCTTATAAACTAAAAGTGCTGGATGAGATGCCATGTCGAATTTAGTACAATCCTTGTTAACATTGTAATTCATCAAATCATTGTACTTTGTTATATTGTTATTGAATGTTAAAGTTGATGTTTCCTCATTCTTTTCAGCATCTGTAACATAATTAGCAACGAATACATAAACCTTCTTAATATCGTAATTCTTAGCTATTGTATTAATGTTTGACATTTGCTCAACGAATGCAGCATCCTTTAAAGATACATAGAAAATATATGTATAGCCTTCATTCTTAGATACTCTAACAGCATTATTAACCTGAGCATCATAGCCACCACCGATTTCTTCGAATACATTATCAGATGATAAAGTTTGATAAGTTGTTGAATTTTCAGTATTGTATGCAGTGATCGCATCATTATACTTGTTTAGTGTTCTTTGTGCACCTGAAGGTATAGCAAGAACGATTGTTACTATAATCAAAACAGAAACAAAAGAGATTAAAAAAATAAACTCCTTTGTCCATTTAAATGTTGCTTTATTTCTTTTACTTTTTGATGCCATTTTTAATACTCCTCATATATAACATTAATAAAAAAATTAATTATTCTAAAATTCCTATGGTATTATAACAAATTTACGAATTAATATCAATAGAGTTATTTAATTTTAATTTATTCTTATTTTAATAAAATGTTTTAAGTAAAAGATTTTTTTGTATATAAAATCTCTTGTTAAAATTATCCAAATATTATATAATTAATTATGATAATAACACATTTAAAATATTTATATTGAGGTGATGCTTGTGAAAGTATTAATGTGTGCGAGCGAGGGCGCTCCTTTTGCTAAAACAGGAGGCTTAGCTGACGTTATAGGTGCACTTCCTAAAGCTTTAAAGGCTAATGATGTAGATGTAAGAATTATTATGCCTTTTTACAAGAAAATCAAAGATCAAAATGTAGCTTGGTATAAGGGATATGCATTCGTAAGATTAGGCAACAACATGGAATATGTTGGTGTATATCATGCTATAAAGGATGGAATTGATTTTTATTTTATCGATAATGAAAAATATTTCTGTCGTGATAGATTCTATGGCTATGATGATGATGGAGAAAGATTTGCTTACTTTAATTTCGCTGTACTAGAGGCATTAAAGGTAGTTGACTTCTTCCCTGATGTCATTCATTTAAATGATTGGCAAACAGGTTTAATTCCTTACATCATTAAGGCTAATTACTATCAATATTATGAATATAGTAGAATTAAAACTGTATTCAGTATTCATAATATCCAATATCAAGGAAACTTCCCTATGGATTTAATGAATATATTATTTATGCCATATTCAAATTCTTTAGAATTTGGTGGACAAATCAATTTCATGAAGACAGCTATTATGGAGTCAAGCTCTATTACTACTGTTTCACCAACATATAAGGATGAAACATTAACTGATCAATATGGATATAATTTAAATAATATATTAGGATTAAGATACTTTAATTATATGGGTATATTAAATGGAATTGATGTTGATAAGTTCAATCCGGAAACTGACCCACATATTTATAAGAATTATAGTATCAAGAATTGTATATCTGGTAAGAAAGCTAATAAGGAAGCACTTCTTAGAGAATTTGGTTTAGATACTACAGAGGATTGTCCTCTATTTGGTTTAGTATCTAGATTAGTAGTTCAAAAGGGTGTTGAGCTATTAATGCCAGTTATGGATGATATTATGCAATATAGCAATGCTAAATTTATTCTAATGGGCTCAGGTGATGATGCTTATGAGAACTACTTCCGTTCTTTAGAGGCTAGATACCCTAATAGAATCAAATGCTATATCGGATATTCTGATCCAATCGCTCAAAAGATATATGCTGGCTGTGATGTATTCCTAATGCCATCATTATTCGAGCCATGCGGATTAGGACAAATGATTGCGATGAGATATGGTACTTTACCTCTAGTAAGAGAAACTGGTGGTTTAAAGGATTCAGTAAAGCCTTATAACCAATATACAGGTGAAGGTACAGGATTTACATTTACTAATTTCAATCCTTATGATTTAAAGGAAGTTATGTATCTTGCAATAGGATTATATAATGATTATAAAGAGGTATGGACTTCATTAATCAAACAGGCAATGAAGGAAGACTTTAGCTGGGATAAATCAGCTAAGGTTTACATGGAATTATATCAAAATCTAATAAATAGCTAAAATAGGAGGGTAATATGGAAACTTTAGCTTTAATTTTAGCTGGTGGACGTGGATCAAGACTTGATATTCTATCTGAACGTCGTAGTAAACCAGCAGTACCATTTGGTGGTAAGTTCAGAATTATCGACTTCGCACTATCAAATTGTACAAACTCAGGAATATTCCAGATAGGTATTCTAACACAATATTTACCACTTTCACTAAACGAGCACATTGGTGTTGGTAAGCCATGGGACTTAGACAGACGTGATTCATTCGTAACACTTCTTCAACCTAACAACTCATGGTATGAGGGTACTGCAGATGCTATTAGAAAGAATCTTGAATTCGTTAAACGTTATGCATCTAAGTATGTATTAATCTTATCAGGTGACCACATCTATAAGATGGATTATTCAAAAGTTATTGAACAACACAAAAAGACTGGTGCTGATTTAACTATTTGTGCAAAGATTGTACCAATAGATGAAGCATCAAGATTTGGTATCTTAGAAACAGATGATCAATTAAGAATTGAGAAATTCGTTGAAAAACCAAAAGAGCCAAAATCAAATAAAGCTTCAATGGGTATTTATGTATTCTCAACTGATGCTTTAATTGAAGCAATCGAATCTCATCCTGATATTCAAGATCTAGATTTCGGTAAGCATATTATTCCAGATATGATTAATACTAAAAAGGTATATGCTTATGAATTCTATGATTATTGGAAGGATGTAGGAACATATGATTCTTATGTTGAAGCAAACCTTGAATTATGTCATGATGTTGCTTTAGATTTATATGATCCGAAATGGAAAATCTATACAAGAACTGAAGATTTACCTCCAGTAAAGGTTGGAGCTGATGCTAATATTTCTACTTCTTTAATTTCAAATGGATGTAGAATTGATGGTACAGTTGAAGAATCAGTATTATCTCCAGGCGTAGTTGTAGGTAAAGGATCAACTGTTAAACATTCAATCATCTTAAATGATGTTGTTATTGGTGAAAATTGTCATATTGAAGATACAATTATTGATAAAGAAACAGTTATTGGAAATAATTCAAAAATTGGTTTTGGTAACGATTTAACACCAAATAAGGATAATCCAAAAGTATTATCAAGTGGTTTAAATGTTATTGGTAAGAAATTAATTTTACCTGAAGGATTAGAAATCGAAAGAAATGTTCGTATCTTCTCTTCAATGAATCATAAAGAAATTAATGTTAAGCATTTAAAATCAGGCGAAACATTGAAATAATACTAAGAGCGATTAAAATCGCTCTTTTTTTATAAAAAAATCTGGCCCCTAGTTACTAAAAATACTAGGGGCCTTACCGTGTACTGCTATACCAATAACAGAAACATCATTTCAATTTTGGTTGATTTAATAATTTATATATTTAATTATTATCTTACTACCTGATTTTATTTTAATCCCAAAAATTTAAAAATCATATAAATTATTTAATCCTAAGCATAACACAAATTTAAAAATAATTCATTTGGTAAATTATAAATTTACCTATTCCTCACCTCTACTTACTTTTTAACACGAAAAAAGGGGTTCGACAACCCCTATAAGAATTTTTTATTTTATATAAAATAAATTTATCTATTTTTACCTACTGTAAATATAGCTAAAGTAGTTGGTCCTGAGTGAGCACCAATTACAGGTCCTATTCTTTCTAAAATAATTTCTGATTTAATATTATTTTCTTCATAATATTTTTTTATTAAATTATATGCTAAATCAGCATCATTTTTACAATTAGCATGAGAAATTATTGTTGGATAGTTTTGATCAATATCAGCAACACTTCTTTCAACAATATCTTTAATAGCACTCTTATGGCCAATCTTTTTACAAACAGATACCAAATGACCTGTATCATTTACTTTTAAAACAGGCTTAATATTTAATAATTTAGCAGCAGTTGCGGCTGTTGCTGTAATTCTTCCACCACGCTTTAAGGTATTTAATTCATCAACAGTAAACCAATGTCTAATTCTTAATTTTAATTCTTCTAATGCTTTATAATTTTCATCAATAGTCATATTCTTTTCTTTATTTTTAAATGCTTCTAAAAGTAATAATCCTTCACCAGATGATGCACATAAAGAATCTAAAGCTAATAATTTTTGATTTGGAAATTCTTCTTTTAAATTTTCAAATGCTAATCTAATTGAATTATATGTACCAGATAATCCTGATGAAAATGATACAAAAAGAACATCTAAGCCCTTTTGTAATAAAGGTCTAATATTATCCTCAACAAATACTTGATTTAATTGAGATGTTTTAGCATTATTGCCTTCTCCTTGAATTTTATAAAATTCTTCTAAAGACATATCTTTAAAATCTAAATAATGAAGATATTCTTTTTCTTTAATCATATATGATAAAGGTAAAACTACACCTTTAGCTTCATCTACATATTTTTGGCTAATATCAGAGGTAGAATCTCCAACAATTATATAATCATTCATTTTTATTTCTTCCTTTTCTTATCTCTTTTCTTTAAGCTTTCAGCTATCTTTTTAATTTGTTCTTCTCTTTTTTTCTTATAACCTGGTTTTACCTTATCAGATTTAGGAACAAATCTTTTAGCTTGAAGCTCATAATCAGTTTTAGGCTTAACACGATTTTCTCTTGTATTTCTTCCTTTATAAGGAATTAATTCCTTATTTTTAATTTCATAATATTCAGGCTTAATATTTTTCTTATTTAAATTATCTAAATATTGATTATCAAGCTCTTCATAAAAAGAATATACAATACCATCATTAAACATTCTTCCAGTTCTTCCACTTCTATGTAAATAGAATTCAAAATCTCTAGGAAGCTCATAATTGATAATATGAGAAACACCACTAATATCGATACCACGAGCAGCAATATCTGTACATACTAAAAATTGATATTTTAAATCATTACATTCTTTTAAAATTCTTTTTCTTTCTCTTTGACTTAAATCACCATGCATTACACCTACAAAATATCCATCATTAGATAATTTTGCAGCAAGATCAATAACATTTTCTTTTTTATTACAGAAAATCATACATAAATAAGGCTGCATAGTATTTAATAAATCCTTTAATACTTCATATCTATCTTTATACTTTAAAGGAATCCAAATATGCTTAATTTGTGTTTGTTCTTCTTTTATTTCTAAGAATTCAACATTAGTAATATACTTTTTCATTGTAGGTAAAATCTTTTCTGAAAAAGTCGCAGAAAAAAACATATATTTAGCATTATTTAATACTGAAGCAATACCATCTAAATCCTCAATATTAGTATCATCAAATGTCATATCTGCCTCATCACAAATAAAATATTTAGCCGTATAAATTTTTAGCACATTTTCTTTAATAGCTAAATCTTTAATTTTACCTAATGTACCAATAACAATTTGTGGCTGAGAATTAGATAATTTATCAATTTCTTTTAATCTATCAGTACCACCAGAATAGTTTTTAATATCTATTCTTTTAGATGAAAATGAAGCAATATGCTGAGCCATTTTATAAATTTGGAATGACAATTCCTTTGTTGGGGCAACAATTACAGCTTGTATTTTATAATCATCCTCATCTAAATCATTAAAAATAGGAACTAAAAACGAATGAGTCTTTCCAGAACCTGTTTTAGATTTAGCTATAATATTTTTATTATTATTTATATTATCAAAAACCTCATGCTGAATTTTTGTAAATGATTCAAAATTCAAATCCTTTAAGGCTTTAACAATATAATCTTTTAATTCATATCCGTCAAATAGCATCTTATTTTTTTCCTTTCATAAAAGAATCAATAAATACATCTATTACTCTTATTTTATCAATTCTTATTTCAATATTTGATTTTTCCATAAATTCCTTTAAAAGATTATAAGTATAATTATCTCTTACAATTATAGCCTTAGGAATAAAATTTTGATTTATGAAATCAATTAAATTTTTAACCATATCTAAATTATAATCTTTTATAGATTCATATTTTACATTATCAGCTATTTCAATTTTAATCATTTTATTATTAGTTGAATCAGCTATAGCATAAAATTTATTTAATTTATATTTACCATTTTCATAATTAGTTCCAATCGCAATTGGTAAATAATTTATAAAATCAAATTCAATTTCAATATCTTTTTTCTCACTTTGAAAATCTATTTTTTCAAAATCGAGATTTATTATATCATATTTTTCTTCATCTTTGTAAAATTTTACAATAGAAGTTTTATAATTACTATCCTCAATTGAATAAAATCTTGCTAGCATTTCACCTTTTTTAGGTCCTCTAACAGCTTTATTTTTAAGATGCTTAAATATTACCATGAAATTATTTAAAATATAAGTTAATTCATTAACATCATCAATATTTAGCATATGAGGAAGATATCCTTTTTCAAATTTTTGAAGCTTTATAGCCTTATCGCTAAATTTAATGCCTAATTCTTTTAATAGGTGAAGCTCATCATCCTTTAAAGCATCCTTTTTAACAAAAGAAACCATTATACCTACTTGATAATTAAATGTTTGAATTGATGAATAATTATTATTATAAATTTCTAAATATTTATTAATATCATTATTTTTGATAAAAAATATTCCATAAAACTTTTTAGCATTTCCTAAAATAGATGCATACCAAATATCATTATTTTCATCTAAAAATGCTAAAAATTCTGTTTCTTCAACATATTCCCATGGCCGATATTCAAATGCTTCATCACAAAGGCTATATAAATCTAACCAATCATTCTTTTCTTCTAAATTCATTTTTTACTCCTAAATAATGCTTTTTTTCCAAATTTAAGTTGAAATTCATCAATTAAATTATCAATTACAATTTCCTTATCATCAACTGAAGATAATGTGAATAAATTAAATTCCTTTGGTAAATTCTCTTCTAAGACTAGATTAGATAATCCAACACCAACTAGTCTATATCTTTTATTATCATCAACATTTTCTTCTAATAATTCAACTATAGCATCAAAAAAATCATCAAAATTATCCTTATATTCATCAAAGCTATATTGCCTTGTTATAGTATTAAAATCTGTATCTCTTAAAGTAATATGAGCAGTTTTAGCATAATAATTATCTTTTCTCATTCTTTTATAGATACCTTTTAGCATTCTTCTTATTTCAATTAATATTTCATCAAAAGAAACTAAAGGAACATCAAATGTTTCAGATGTTGAAATAGATTGAGATTCAGAATATCTATTAGGATCAACTATATTAGATGAATTTCCTAAAATATGATTATAAGCATAATTATAAATATTTTCTCCAATTATAGATATAACCAATTCTTTATTTATTGGATTCATAAAATCACCAATTGTATTAATACCCTTATCAATTAATTTTGGAAAAGTTTTTTTGCCTATTCCAAAAATATCTTTTACAGATAAAGGATATAAAATATCTTTAACTTCTCTTTTTCTAATAACTGTTAAACCTAATGGCTTTTTAATATCAGATGCCATTTTGGCTAAAAAAAGTGTAGGTGCAATACCTATTGAACATGGAAGACCATATTCTTTTAATAATCTATATTGAATTTCTTTAGCAATAACTAAAGGATGTTTTGTTTTAGAAATTTCTGTCATATCAGCATATACCTCATCAATTGAAGCTACTTCAATTAGATTTGTATATTCACTTACTAATTTAACAAATTTTTTATGATAGTCACTATATATAGAATAATCAATATGAACAACTCTTAAATCAGGCTTAATTTTATATGCTTCTGCAAGAGGCTGAGCTGAATGTATACCTAAAGCTCTTGCTTCATAAGATGCAGTTGAAATAACACCTTTATAAGTATTCTCCCTTCCGATTGCGAAAACTGTTCCTCTTAAATGAGGATATAAAAGACAAGCAACTGAACAAAAGAAGGCATTCATATCAATATGAAATATTATTTTTGACTTATTTTCCATATTTATTCTTCCTTTTTCATAAATTTTATTATATAATAACTATGTTTATAATTATATCATATTATTTATGTATTTAGGAGAAATAAGTATGGCTAGCAACAAAAAAAATAATACTTATAAAAAAGAGGAAAAGAAGGAAAAAACATATTCTAACCCAGTAAAAAGCCCTGTAGGAAAAATAATCGTTACAGTTTTAGCTTTAGCAATGCTTGCTGCTGGATTAGTATCATTAATATATGCAATAGTACAATATATCCTTCATGGTTAATACTCCAAATTAATTTGGAGTCTTTTTTTTAAATAAAGGAGATTAAAATGAATAAAATAATTACTATAGATTTAGATGGAACATTATTTGATAATGAAAAGAAAATATCAAAAGAAAATAAAGAAGCTATCATAAACGCTAAAAAAAATGGAGCATATGTTGTTATTGCAACAGGACGTCCATATAATGGTGTAATAGAGACATTAAAAGAATTAGGATTAACTACTACTTCTGATTATGTAATTTTATATAATGGTGGAAAAATATTAAATGTAGGTAAAAATGAAATAATTCATTCTACTACTATTGATGGAAAAATAGTTAAAGAATTATATAAAAAATCAATTGAAGAAAAAGTATTTATTCATGCATTTAAAGAAAATGAAGATTTAATAACTAATGAAAAAAATCCATATACCTTAGTTGAAGAAACAATAAATAAAATTAATGCTAAAGTATTTGATTTTAACAATATCGATGATAATGAATTATTTATTAAAGCAATGCTTGTTGCAAGTGAAGATGATATAACAAGAATTACACCAATATTTAAAGAATTATATAAAGATGAATATGCTGTTTTAAGATCATCTAAAATCTTCTTAGAATTTTTAAATTTAAATACTAATAAAGGTGAAGCATTAAAATTCTTAGCTAATTATTTAAATATAGATATGAAAAATACAATGGCTATTGGTGATGCTGATAATGATATTCCAATGATTAAAGAAGCTCATTTTGGTGTTGCAATGGAAAATTCTTTTAAAGAAGTTTTTAAATATGCTAAATTTGTTACTAAATCTAACCTAGAATCAGGTGTAGCATTTGCTATAAATAAATTTATGGAAAAATAAAAAGTAATCAAGCGATTACTTTTTTATTTTACAACCTGATTTTTACCATTGTGTTTACCATAATATAGCTTTTTATCAGCTTCGCTAATCCACTGTTCTAAAGTGAAATTGGTTTCATATTGGGCAACACCAATTGTAATTGTAACTTTCAATTTTTTTGAATAATAATAAAATTCATTTCTTTCTACTGTTTCTCTAATTCTTTCAATCTTATTATAAGTTTCCTCATCTGTATCACATTTTTTAGATATGACAACAAATTCTTCTCCACCCCATCTAGAAACAAAATCATCTTCTGAATTTGATTTAGCTATTGTAGCAATTGTTTGTAAAACATAATCACCACACAAATGTCCATTTTTATCATTAAACTTTTTAAAATCATCTATATCAAATATAGCCAATACATAATTACTTTTTTGTTCTCCTATTCTATTAATGTATTTCATTAAGCCATTTCTGTTAGGAATTGATGTTAAATTATCAGTCTCTGATTCTTTTCTAATTTTGTTATCAAGTTTTACTGTATAGTTAATTAGTATTGCTAAAAAGGTTGTTGAAAAACCAAAAACAATCAAAATATGAGCAATGAATAAACCAGTTGCATAATTTGAATCTATTTTAATAATTGCGCCATTATTTTTATTCCAAAAATAACAAAATGCAAATAATATCATATTTAAAATACTAAATGGAATTGGCTTTATTAATTTCTTACCAAAACTTGAAAAATAACTTGCAAAAAATACTAATGTGCCTAATGCAACTAAACATAAACTAAATCCAGTTTCAATGCCTAAAAAAATGGAGCATATAGTCATAAAACCAGATATTTCTAATGCTGCAACTATAACATATAAATTATATAATCTATATTTTAAAACAAGAAATAAAATAGAATATATAATTAAACTTCCTATATTTATATATACAATTTCATAAACTCCTATGACTAAAAAGAATAATAAATATAATGCATGTGCTATAAAAAACAATAAGCATGAAGCATTTCCACATATACCTATAAGTCTATCATAATCTTTTCTAGCATTATTTTCCATAACTATCACCAACACTTATTTATTTTATTATATCAATTTTATAAAATAATATAAATATAAGTTTTTCTACTAAAAAATAAAAGAAGGTGTAATTACTCCTTCTTTAATAATTCTTTAGCATGTTCTAATGCATATATGCTCATTTTATCACCTGAAAGCATCATTGCAATTTCTTCAACTCTTCTATTATAATCAAGCTCTATAATTGATGTTTTAGTTCTATTATTTTCTTCTTCTTTAAATATATGCTTATGATAATCACCAATTGCAGCAACCTGAGGAAGATGTGTTATACATAAAACTTGAGCATTAGATGCTATTTCATTCATTTTTAATGCTATTTTTTTAGCTGTTGAACCAGATACACCTGTATCTATTTCATCAAATATAAATAAATCAACATTAATATTTTTCTTTAAATAGCTCTTTAAAGCAAGCATAAATCTTGATGCTTCACCACCAGATGCTACTTTATAAAGTGGCATTAATGGCTCACCCTTATTAAAAGATAAATTAAATGATATCTCATCAATACCTGTAGATTTAAATATATCTTTTTTTAAATAATCATCTAAATTAATCTCTTTAAATGCAACTTCAAATTTAGTATTTTCTAAATCTAAATCCATGCATTCCTTTTCTATTTTCTTACTGAAATCAGTTGCGATATTTTTTCTATAAGAAGAAAGCTTTAATGATTTATCCTTTAAAGCTTCAAATGATTTTTTTAATTTATCATTTGCTTCTTTTAATACTTCATCATAATTAGTACTAATTTCTATATCTAATTTAATTTTATTTAAATAAGAAATTAATTCATTTAAATTCTTTTTATATTTTTCTTTTGCTTTAGTTAAATTATTTTCTTCTTCAATCAAATTATTTAATTCTTCTTCATCAAAATCAAGCTCATTTATATCTTTAGATATTTCATCTTTTATTTCTGATGAAATATAATATAAATCTAATAATTTTTCATTGAATGATTGATATTTAGAATCATATTGAGCTATTTTATTTAAATTAGATGCGGCATCATAAATTTTTGATAATGGATCTAATTCATTTTCTAAGTTTTGATAAGCCTCATTTAAATTAGAAAAAATATTATCATAATTAGATAGCTTTGCTATTTTTTCTTCTAATTCCTTATCCTTATTAGGATATAAATTTAGGCTTGATAGTTCCTCATATTCATATTGTAGGAATTCTAAATTCTTTAATGCTTCATTTTTTCTATTTAAAATTTCTGTATATTCCTTATAATCATTTAAATAATTATATAAAGATAGTGAATAATCATTCATTAATTTAGTAAATTTATTATCATTTTTAGGATCTAAAATTGATAAATAATTATCAGGATTAAATAATTTATAAGTATCATTTTGAATATGAATATCTGCTAAATAATTAGCGATTTCTTTTAAAAGAGTAAGGGTTACATTAGTTCCATTAATTTTTATAACATTTTTACTAGTATTATATATTTCTCTTATTATTTCAATTTCATCTTTGATTGAAATTCCATTTTTATTAAATAAATCATTTAATTTATCATTATGAGAAAAAATACCAATAACCTTAGATGATGCCTCACCATAACGAATCATATCTGTATCAGCTCTAGCACCTAAAAGTAATGAAATTGTATCAATAATTAAAGATTTACCAGCACCAGTTTCACCTGTTAATACTGTCATACCTTCATTAAATTCTACTTTTATATCTTCAATTATTGCAAAATTAGAAACCCTTAATTCTTTAAGCATTAGTTCAAAACCTCTTTTAAATTAATATTTAAATTAATTCCTCTTTTTATTAAAGCCAAAAATTCTTTATTTCCAGAACCACCTAAAATTGGTGATTCAATTAATTTATAAATTCCTAAATTATATTTTTTTAATTCTTCAAAAACATTATTTAAAACCTTTAAATGAAGTTTTTTATCCTTAACTATACCATTTTTCATATTTATTTGACCAAGCTCAAATTGAGGCTTAATTAAGGTAATTAAAGCATTTTTATCACTTATAAATTTAGATATTGATGGCAATAGATGTTCAATAGATACAAAAGATACATCCATAACTAAATAATCTATATCATTATCAAATTTTTCTATATCCTTTATATTAGTTTGTTCATAAGATATTACCTTAGGATTATTTTTCAATGATTCATCTAATTGATTAGTTCCTACATCTACTGCATATACTAATTTAGCTCCATGTTTTAAACTACAGTCAGTAAATCCACCAGTTGAAGCACCTATATCTAAAATAATCTTATTATTAAAATCTAAATGAAATGAATTAATAGCACCCTCAA
>JAEEGL010770724.1_pt1 | contig 21599 bp, 12 predicted proteins | sample 9134231 | NCBI WGS metagenome assembly JAEEGL01 (sample SAMN16246548, study PRJNA631951) | gut metagenome | biome: gut microbiome; feature: rumen; material: fiber-attached | host: Bos | place: Iran: Karaj | collected 2018-10
AAGTATGATCTGATGACCGAAGCCTGCGGCTTTGTGAATCTGAAATTTGCCGAATTGACCAACAAATATCCCTTTGAGCTCTCAGGCGGCCAGATGCAGCGCCTGATGATTGCCCGGATCTTCCTGCTGAAGCCGGATATCCTGCTGGCGGACGAGCCCACCTCCATGATTGACGCCTGCTCGCGGGCAACGATCCTGGACATGCTGCTGAAGCTGCGGGACGAAACAGGCATGACGGTTATCTTCATTACCCACGACATCGGCCTGGCGTATTACATTTCTGACGCTGTGTACATCATGGAACACGGTAAGTTTGTGGAAGCGGGCAAGCCGGACAAAGTCATGCTGACGCCGGAAGCGCCGTATACGAAGCGCCTGATTTCCGACGTACCGAAGATCCACGAACCGTGGGACCTGAGTACGGTGGATCTGCTGGGGAATGAAAAGAAACCGGAAGAAAAGAAAGAAGCATAAGGACAGTGGACAGTGATCAGTGAACAGTTTTGCTGGTCGCTGTCCGCTTGTCTCTGACAGCTCATCACTGACAACTGACCACTGATTACTGTTCACTAAAAAGAGGTGACTTATGAAGATTGAGGATATCCGCAAACTGATCGCGCAGATGACGCTGGAGGAGAAGGCCGGGCTGTGTTCCGGCGAAGACTTCTGGCATACCAAGGCGGTGGAACGCCTCAGCGTTCCGGCGACCATGGTGAGCGACGGTCCCCACGGCCTACGGAAACAGGACCTGGAGGGAGACCACCTGGGCATCAACGACAGTATCAAGGCGGTATGTTTCCCGGCGGCCAGCGCGACGGCGGCGTCCTTTGACACGGAACTGCTGGAGAAGATGGGCGCGGCCCTGGGCGAAAGCTGCCAGCATGAAGGCCTGAGCGTGCTGCTGGGACCGGCGATGAACATCAAGCGGTCGCCGCTGTGCGGCCGGAACTTTGAGTATTTCTCCGAAGACCCTTATCTGACAGGCAAACTTGCGACCGCGCTGACCAAAGGTATCCAGAGCAAAAATGTCGGCGTGAGCATCAAGCATTTTGCCCTGAACAGCCAGGAACACCGGCGGATGAGCTCCTCCTCCGAATGTGACGAGCGGACGATGCGGGAGATTTACTTCCCGGCGTTTGAGATGGTCGTGAAGGAAGCGAAGCCCTGGACGGTGATGTGCTCCTACAACCGGATCAACGGCGTATATGCTTCCGAGAATCCCTGGCTGCTGACGGACGTGCTCCGGAAGGAATGGGGCTTTGACGGCTATGTCATGTCCGACTGGGGCGCTGTGTCCAACCGCGTGGAAGGCGTGAAGGCCGGCCTCGACCTGGAAATGCCCGCGTCCGGAGGCATAAATGACCGGAAGATCGTGGAAGCCGTAAAGGCCGGGAAGCTGGATGAAAAGCTGGTGGACCTGTGCTGCGAACGGATCCTGAACATCGTATACCGCTTTGTGGAAAACGCGAAGCCGGACACCCCGTGGGACAAGGAAGCCCAGCATAAGATGACGGCGGAAGTCGCCGCGGAATGCATGGTGCTGCTGAAAAACGAAGACGGTATCCTGCCGCTGGACAAAGCGGACGAAATCGCGTTTATCGGCGAGTTTGCCGAGAAACCGCGGTTCCAGGGCGGCGGGAGCAGCCATATCAACTGCTTCAAAACCACCGGCGCCGTGGAAGCGGCAAAGGACCTGAAGGTGACCTATACCCGCGGATACTCTGTGGCGGACGATGAAGCGACGGATGAGATGATCGCCGAAGCAGTACAAGCCGCGAAGAAGGCGAAGGTGGCCGTCGTGTTTGCCGGCCTGCCGGATTCTTACGAATCTGAAGGCTACGACCGGACCCATATGCAGATGCCGGCATGCCAGAACAAGCTGATCGAGGCGGTAGCGGAAGCGAATCCCAATACCGTGGTGGTGCTGCACAACGGATCCCCGGTGGAAATGCCGTGGATCGGCAAAGTGAAGGCAGTGCTGGAAGCCTATCTGGGCGGACAGGCGGTCGGCGAGGCGACAGTGCGCGTGCTGTACGGCGACGTGAATCCCTCCGGACACCTGCCGGAAACGTTCCCCATCAAGCTGGAGGACAACCCGAGCTATCTGTTCTATGGCGGCGAACCCGCGGGAACCGATTACCGCGAAGGTATCTTTGTCGGATACCGGTATTACGACAAGAAGAAGATGGACGTACTGTTCCCCTTCGGCCACGGCCTGAGCTACACCACCTTTGAGTACAGCGACCTGAAATTGAGCGCGGACGCCATCAAAGACACTGACACGGTGGATGTAACGGTGACCGTAAAGAACACCGGCAGCCGTGCCGGCAAGGCGGTCGTACAGGTCTATGTGGGCGACGTGGAAGGCTATGTGAACGCGATCCGCCCCGTACGCGAGCTGAAGGCTTTCCGGAAGGTAGCCCTGGCGCCCGGGGAAAGCCGGGAAGTGACCATGACCCTGTGCAAACGGGCATTCGCGACCTGGCGGACTGAGATCCACGACTGGTGGGTGGAAAGCGGGGAATTCTCCGTTGAAGTGGGCGACAGCTCCGCGAATCTTCCGCTGAAAGCATCGCTGCAGGTGGAATCCACGGTGGAACTGCCCCGGAACTATACGACGGACAGCATTTTCATGGACATCATGAAGGATCCCAAGGCCAGCGCGGTGATGAAGCCGTTTGTCGATCAGCTGATGGCGGCGTTCTCACCGGATCCTTCTGAGGCGGTATCCGAGGCAGCGCAGGAAGCGGTTTCCGAGGATATGGGCGCTGCGATGCTGCAGTATATGCCGATCCGCGGCGTTCTGAGCTTTGCCAGCGGCAAGGTATCCGACGAAGTGATGGCGGAGATGCTGCGGCAGATCAACGAATAACGGCTGTGAAAGTGCTCTTTGCGGAAACAAAAGGAGCAGCGGAGGTTTTCCGCTGCTCCTTTGAGTAAAAGCGTCTTTTACTGTTCGGCTGTATTCCGGACGAACAGGGAGACCAGCCGGTCCAGCAGGGTTTTCTGCGTACGGATTCCGCTGTTCAGGGGATTCCGAAGCTCAGGCGCGCCTACGTCTTCGGCAATCTGAGAAGCGATATTATTGATCGGCATAATGCTCATGTAGTTCATCATATCAATGACCTCCTTTGTCAGTGGTATCAACCGCCGGCCAATGCGGTGATTCCGGTACCGTGGTTTTGCGGCCGACCGGGGCGTCCCCCTGTCGACGGTGATATCATAACAGGTGCAGAAGTTAAAAAACAGCAAAATTATAAGCAAAATATCAAAATAATTTGGCATAAAGGTGATCACTGTTTTGCCGGATTGTTACAAAAATGCTACAAACAGGAGATTGACGGAGCGAGGATCGGAATGGATTTCGGAAGCAGAAACGCATTGACAGACAGGCTGTTCGGCTCAAAAGCCACATGTCCCTGCTGCGGGAACCAGTTTACTTTCCGGGCCGGCGCGGAGCTGGCATGGGAGAAGGGTATTCATGATAATGTGGTGGCCTGCGGGGGTTGCCGGCATGTCTATACATGTTCCCTGATTCCCGGCAGGCTGACGCTTCTGGATGATGTGACGGAAAGGTATCCCGGTATGCTTGTAAAGGCGGACCGGGAAGAACAACCGGGGAAAGAACCGGAAACACAGCCAGTAAAGAGGCGCGGCTTTTTTTCCGGGATCTTCGGGAAACAAAGGAGGCGCTGAAAATGAGCTGGAGCAGGGAAAAAACGGTTTACGGCACGATCATCCGCAATGAAGGAGGCAAGACGCTCGGAATGGCCGGGAATATTCCGGTGATTGAGCAGGACGGTCTTGCCTTCAAGGATTTGGCACGGACCGGGGAGCTGCTGCCCTATGAAGACTGGCGCCTGCCGCCGGAGGAACGGGCGAAGGACCTGGCCGGACGGCTGAGCCGGGAGGAAATCGCCGGGCTGATGCTGTATTCATCCCATCAGATCGTTCCGTTTTTATCCGCGGGGCCGTTTGCGGATACATACGGCGGGGAAGCGTTTGATCCGGCGAAACATCAGGACGCGGACCTGACGGACGGACAGCTGTCCATGCTGAAGAAAGACCATATCCGCCACGTTCTCCAGATGCGCGTCAAAAACGCCCGGGTATCCGCGGAGTGGAGCAACAACCTCCAGGCGGTATGTGAAGCGGAACCGTGGGGAATTCCGGTGAATATATCCACAGATCCGCGGCATGGCGCGTCAGCCGGCGGAGCGGAATTCCGTACGGCGGGAAGCGACGTGAGCAAATGGCCGGAAGGAATCGGCCTGATGGCGGCGGGCGATGCGGAACTGGTGCGGGAGTTTGCCAGGACGGCGGCCAGGGAGTACCGGGCGCTGGGTATTACGACCGCGCTCGGGCCGCAGATCGATTTATCCACGGAACCGCGGTGGATGCGGCTGGAGGATACGCTCGGCAGCGATCCGGAAAAGGTGATACCGCTGGTAAAGGCTTACTGCGACGGGATGCAGACCACGGAGGGCAGTCCCGACGGCTGGGGTACGGACAGCGTGATTACCATGGTGAAGCACTGGCCGGGAGGCGGAACGGGCGAGGGCGGCCGGGACGCGCATTATGCTTACGGCTGCTTCGCGGTATATCCCGGCGGAAAATTCGAACAGCATCTGAGGCCGTTCACGGAAGGCGCGTTCCGGCTGGAGGGCCCGACGGGAAAAGCGGGGGCGGTGATGCCCTACTATACGGTCAGCTGGCTGGAGGATCACGAAAAGGTTGGCAACAGCTATAACGAATATATCCTGAAAGACCTGCTTCGGGAGAAGTACGCCTACGACGGCGTGGTCTGCACGGACTGGGGTATCACAGCGGATCCGGACCCGCAGATCGACAGCTTCGGTTCCCGGTGCTACGGTGTGGACAAGCTGACGGAGGCGGAACGCCATCTGCGGATTATCATGAACGGCGTGGACCAGTTCGGCGGAAACAACCGGGCGGAGCCGGTGCTGGAAGCGTGGCGGATCGGAGAGGAACGGTACGGCGCCGCCCTGATGGACGAGCGGATGCGGCTGAGCGCGGTACGGTTGCTGACCGGAATGTTCCGGGTCGGCCTGTTTGAAAATCCGTATCTGGATCCGGAAGAGAGCGAAAGGATTGTCGGCAACGCGGCTTTTGTCAGGGAAGGATTGGCCGCCCAGGCACGAAGCGTTGTCATGCTGCGGAAAGGCGGACTGCCGCTGCGGAAGGGGATCAGGATCTGGGTGCCGGAGCGGGAGATTGCCGCGCATAAGAATTTTGTCCGTACCATGGATCCGGAGCGAAGGATTGATCCGCTGAACGGAACGGATCTCAGCAGGTGGTGTGTCCGGACGGAGGATCCGGCGCAGGCGGACGCGGCGATTGTGTTCATGGAAAGTCCGCTGTCCGATCCCTATGATCCGGAAGACCGGAAAGCCGGCGGCAACGGGTATCGGCCGCTGACGCTGCAGTACCGCCCGTATACCGCCGCTGAAGCCCGGGAAGTCAGTATCGGAGGCGGAGACTTCCGGGAGGACTTTACCAACAGGAGCTACCGGGGGAAAACGAACCGCTGCAGTAATGAGAAGGACCTGGATAACCTGGAAAAAGCCCGCAAAGTCATGGGCGACAAGCCGGTGATCGTGGTCATGCATATGCATAATCCGACGGTGCCTGCCGAATGGGAAGGCCTGGCGGACGGGATTCTGGTTCAGTTCGGATGCAGCCTGCCGGTCATTCTGGATATTCTTTTCGGCGACCGGGAAGCGGCCGGAAAACTGCCGTATAACCTGCCGAGGGATATGGCGGCGGTGGAGCGGCATAACGAAGACGATATTGAAGGGCCGGAGCCGTATGCGTGCCCGGACGGAACGGTATGGGCCGCAGGTTTCAGGAGTATATAGTGGACAGTGATCAGTGGACAGTTAAGAGGTCAGGACGAACGTGGAACTGTCAGAGCTTTATTATCAGGAGATTTCTGATTTTGTGATGGGGAAGGGGAAGTGATTGGTTTGGGTGTTTATTCGGGACAGAAGACACTGGCGGTATCGGAACGGGAAAAGAAAAACCGGGAGATTTCCCGGTGGGCGGCGGCACAGGGCATGGTGCTGCTGGAGAACGACGGAATCCTGCCGCTGAAGGCGGGGGCCAAGATTGCGCTGTTCGGTATGGGCGCCCGCCATACGATTAAAGGCGGAACGGGCAGCGGCGATGTGAACAGCCGGGATTTTGTGAGCGTGGACCAGGGCCTGCGCGCGGCCGGATATGAAATTGTCAACAGCGCGGACCTGGACGCCTTCGACGCGGCCTACGCGGAGGCGGTCAAGGCCTGGCATGCTTCGATCTACGAGGCGGCGGGACCGGAGAAAGATTTCCTGAAGATGTATACGGCGCACTCTTCCACCAGGCCCGTCATTCCGGAAGGCCTTCCGTTTGACCGGGAAGCCTGCGCTTCGGCCGACGCCGGCGTTTTTGTACTGTCCCGGACGGCCGGGGAAGGCGCCGACCGGTATGACCGGGAGGGGGACTATTACCTGACGCAGGCGGAACGGGATACGCTCCGGAAAGCATGCGACGCGTGCGGGAAGGTCATTGTCGTGCTGAACGTCGGTGGCGTCGTGGACCTGGGTTTCCTGGATGAATACCCGGTGGCGGCGCTGGTGCTGATGGGCCAGGCCGGCGTGGAAGGCGGCAGCGCGCTGGCGGATGTGCTGAGCGGAAAGGTGAATCCCTCCGGCCGGCTGACGGACAGCTGGGCGTACCGGTACGAAGACTATCCGAGCAGCGAAAACTTCTCCCACCGGAACGGCGACGTGCTGCAGGAGTTCTATACGGACGGCATCTATGTCGGATACCGGTATTTCGACTCCTTCGGCGTGAAACCGCGGTACCCGTTCGGTTTCGGACGGAGCTATACGACCTTCGAACAGGCGTGCCGTTCGGTCAGCACTGCCGGAGAAGAGGTCCTGGTCTCCGTAACGGTCCGGAATACCGGTGCGGTATCCGGCCGGCAGGTGGTCCAGGTGTACGTTTCCTGCCCGGCGGCGGTGCAGAAAAAGGAACTGAAGAGACTGGCGGCTTTCGCGAAAACGAAGGAACTGGCGCCCGGCGAAGAGGAAACGCTGGAGATGCGCTTCCCTGCGGAGAGCCTTTCCTCTTTTTACCGCGGCGCCTGGGTGATGGAGAAGGGCGAGTACATCCTGCTGACCGGCACGGACTGTTCGGACTGTACTCCGGCAGCACGCCTGACGCTGGCTAAAACGGTCCGCCTGCGGGAACTGACGCCGATCTGTGAGCTGCTGGACAGCCTGGCGGAAATCGAACCGTCGTCTGATGAGGCCCGAAAGGGATTGGAAGCACAGGCGGCGGGTACGCCGGCTGTCGCCATGGACGAGGCGGTCCGGGCGGCCGCTGCCCGGAAACCGGAACCCCGGAAGGATCGGCTGCTGGAGAAAGGGCGGGCAATTGCGGAGAGGCTGACGACGGAGCAGAAGATTCAGCTGGTGATCGGTTCCAACAAGGCGCGGGGCAAGGAAGTGATCGGAGCGGCCTCGGTTTCCATTCCCGGAGCGGCCGGCGAGACGGCTGCGTTCCCGGAGCACGGCGTTCCCGGAATGACGCTGGCGGACGGTCCGGCCGGCCTGCGGCTGCAGCGGCAGTATGAAATCAATCCGGAGAACGGGGAAATCTATAGACTGAACCGGATTGAAAACCTGGAAAGCCGGATTTTCAAAACGATGAAGACCCATCCCGGCGCGGATAACCGGTATCAGTTTACGACGGCGATCCCGGTGGGCACGCTGCTGGCGCAGAGCTTTGACCCGGATGTGCTGGAGAAACTTGGTGAGCTGATCGCGGAAGAGATGCGGATCTTCGGCGTGGCGGTATGGCTTGCGCCGGGCATGAACATCCACCGTAATCCGCTGTGCGGCCGGAATTTCGAATACTATTCCGAGGATCCGCTGGTTTCCGGCGCCATGGCGGCGGCAATCTGCCGGGGCGTCGAGAAGGAAGGGGACCTGGCGGCGTGCATCAAACACTTTGCCTGCAACAACCAGGAGGAAGACCGGTTCCATGTGACGGCGAACATCAGCCAGCGGGCGCTTCGGGAGATTTACCTGAAGGGCTTTGAGATCGCGGTCCGAACGGCGCACCCGATGTCAATCATGACTTCCTACAACCGCGTCAACAGCGTACATACGGCGAACAGCCGCGACCTGTGTACGGTGACGGCCCGGGAGGAATGGGGCTTTGACGGATTCATTATGACGGACTGGACGACTACGAATATGGGCCACGGATCGTCAGCGGCCAAATGCATTCTGGCGGGAAACGACCTGGTGATGCCCGGATCCGAAGCGGATAAGGAGGAGATTGCCGCGGCGCTGCGAGGAGACCACGACCGTCCGCTGCCGGAAGAAAAACTGACGGAAAGCGCAGCACGGCTGATCGGCGCGGCGCTGATGACGGGACGTGCGCCGGAGACGACAGAATGAAAAGAATTCCGGATCCGGACCGCCAGGTGGCCTATCTGGCGTATATCAACCGGGAAAACGAGTTCCAGCATCACGGGTACAGCGAGGAAATGAAGCAGTACCGGATGATGCAGGCGGGAGACCCGCAGGCGGTGGCGGAAAGCCAGGCCATGATGCGTAAAACGCTGCCGGTCGGGCTCAGTGAGGATCCGCTCCGGAACGCGCAGTACCTGTTTGTTGCCAGCATCACAATCGCGACCCGGTTTGCCATTGAAGGCGGACTGGACGGGGAAACGGCCTACAATACCAGCGATATGTATATCCGGAAGCTGGACCTGTGCAGGAACGCCGAAGACGTTCTGGAACTGCACCGGGAGATGTTCTCGTATTTTACAACCCGGATGGCCGGCATCAAACGGAGAAAGGAATATATCCTGCCGATCGCGCAGTGCGTCGAATACATCGAAGCGCACCTGCACATGCCGCTGCGGATCTGGGAACTGGCGGAACTGGTGCATCTGAGCCCGAGCTACCTGTCCGTGCTGTTCCGGCGGGAAACTGGAAAGACGTTTTCAGATTATGTGCTGTACCGCCGGATCGAAACGGCGGAGAATATGCTGCTGTATTCCGATTATTCCGCGACGGAGATCAGCGAAATCCTGGCGTTTTCCAGCCAGAGCTATTTTATCCAGTGCTTTAGGAAACAGACCGGGATGACGCCGAAGGAATACCGGCAGCGTCATGCGGCGAAAGGGATTCTCGCCGCTTTACAGACTGGAAGGAATCCCGTGCAGGCCAGCTGGCGGTGACCGGCGGACCGACGAAAAGGAGAAGAAAAATGAATCAGAGGAAAATCATCCCGATGCCGCTGCCCGGAACAGATACGCCCGATGTCCAGCCCTGGGAGCGGGAACACGCGGCTGTCGCCCGAAAGGCGGCGGCGGAAAGCTTTGTACTGCTGAAGAACGAGGGGAACGCGCTTCCCCTGGCCAAGGGAAGCCGCATCGCGCTGTTCGGCGTCGGGGCGGTGGAGACCATTAAGGGAGGCACCGGGTCCGGAGATGTCAATGAGCGATACTCCGTATCGGTTGCACAGGGCCTGCGGGAAGCGGGCTATGTGCTGACCAGCGAATCATGGCTTGCCGGAGCGGAAAAGGCCTACCGGGAAGCCCGGCTGGCATGGAAGAACGAGATTCTGGAAGCGGCGCAGGGGGATCTGCGGCACTTTTTCGGCTACTATGCGAGCCATCCTTTTGCCGTACCGGCCGGGGATCCGATTCCGGAGGATGCCGGAGGCGCGGATGCCGCGGTTTATGTGATCAGCCGGATCGCCGGAGAAGGCGCGGACCGGGACGCGGGGCCGGGGGATTATCTGCTGACGGAAGCGGAAGAAACGGCGATCCGGACGCTTTGCCGCCTGTATAACAATGTAATCCTGCTGCTGAACGTGGGCGGCGTGATTGACCTGTCCATCCTGGACGGGGAAGAAAATATCAAAGCCGTGCTGCTGATCGGCCAGCCGGGTATGGAAGGCGGCCGCGCGGTGGCGGATGTGCTGAGCGGGGACACGCCGGTTTCCGGCAAGCTGACGAACAGCTGGGCTTTCCGGTACGGGGATTACCCGAACGCGGCGACCTTCAGCCATATGAACGGCAATGTGCAGAAGGAACTGTATACGGAAGATATCTATGTCGGATACCGGTATTTTGACACCTTCGGTGTACCGGTCCGCTACGGATTCGGCGAGGGCCTGTCCTATACGTCATTCCGCATTTCGGATGTGCGGGTCCAGCCGGAAAAAAACGGGGAGATTGCGGTATCTGCAAAGGTGGAAAACACCGGGGACCGGCCCGGCCGGGAAGTGGTCCAGGTTTACCTGATGCTGCCGGAAAGCATGAAGGGAAACGAGCTTCGCCGCCTGGCGGCCTTTGCGCGGACGAAGCTGCTTTTCCCGGGAGAGACGGCGGAGGTCCGGATGGTTTTCGGCCCGGACGAAGCCGCCGGATATGACGAGGCCCGCTCCCTGTGGACCGTGGATGCCGGACGCTGGGGGGTGTGTGTGGGCACCAGCCTGAAAGACAGCCGGGTTTACGGATACCTGAACGTCCGGGAGGAAAAGATCCTTGCTCAGGCGCAGGCGATCTGCCCTCCCCGGGAGCTTCCCGAGGTGCTGAAGGCGGACCCTGTCCGCCGGGTGAAAGCGGCCGCGGCGGTTGCCGTGGCGTGCGGCGATGAGGCGGAATGGGATCTCAGCGGTGTGGAGACTGTGACATATACCTACGGCAATCCCGACGAAAGCGGAGACGAGGCGGCGGAACGAACCGCGCTGCTCAGCGAAGACCAGCTGATCGCCCTGGCGACGGGGGACCCGTCCAGGGGGCAGGGCAGCCTGATCGGCAGCGCCGGCGTCTCGGTGCCCGGCAGCGCGGCGGAAACCAGCCGGGCAGGCCAGGCGGAAGGGATCGCCAGCATCGTGCTGGCGGACGGACCGGCCGGGCTGCGGCTGAATCCGACCTGCTATATCCAGGACGGCCATGCCGTCATGCAGAGCTTCCTGTCCAGTATTGAGCACGGCTTCTTCTCCGACGGAAAGGAACCGGAAGGCGACCGCCGCTGGCAGTTCTGTACCGCGATTCCGGTGGGTTCCACGCTGAGCCAGAGCTGGGCGCCGGAGATGCTGCAGGAGTGCGGGGATCTCGTCGGGGACGAGATGGAACGGTTTAACGTGACCCTGTGGCTGGCTCCGGGTATGAACATCCACCGGAATCCGCTGTGCGGCCGGAATTTCGAATATTTCAGCGAGGATCCGCTGCTCTCCGGAAAAATGGCGGCCGCCATCACAAAGGGCGTCCAGAAGCATCCGGGATGCGGAACCACCATCAAGCATTTTGCCTGCAACAATCAGGAGGATAACCGGAAAGGATCGGACAGCATTCTGTCAGAACGGGCCCTTCGTGAGATCTATCTCCGCGGATTCGGCATCGCGATCCGGGAGAGCCAGCCGCTGTCCATCATGACCAGTTACAACCTGATCAACGGGGTGCACGCGGCCAACAATTACGACCTGTGTACCAGGGCGGCCCGGAATGAATTCGGTTTCCGGGGTACGATCATGACAGACTGGACGACCACCGGCGACGGGCCGGACTGCACGGCGGCCGGATGTATCCGGGCGGGCAACGACCTGGTGATGCCGGGACATCCGGCGGATCTGGATTCCATCCGGGATGCGCTGAAGGACGGAAGCCTGTCGCTGCAGGAACTGCGGGACTGCATTACGCGGACGGTCCGGGTGATTCTCCAATCCCGACGGTACGCGGACAACTGAAGGGGATAAGGAATGCGCACGCTGAGACAGCTTCGCGGAAAATACCTGATGGTCGTCATCGCCATGTGCGGGCTGATTGCCTCATCGATGGGGATTATGACCAATGTGGCCGGCATCTTCTTTACACCGATCGCGGAAGAACTGGGTACGGATACCGCGTCGGTCAACCTGACGCTGACCATCAGTAACATGGCTTTCGCGGTGGCAGGGATTTTTTCCGCGAAATGGATTAAACCCAAGAATTTCCGGATTGCGGTGATCGTCTTCACGCTGGTGTTTGCCGGCGCCACGGCGTTGCTGTCCGTATGCCGGTCCCTGGCTGCGCTATATATCCTGAACGCGCTGCGGGGCTTTGCGTCCGGCATGATCGGCAGCGTGCTGGTAACTTCCGTGATCGGCTACTGGTTTCTGGCGGATACCGGTTTCATCAGCAGTATCGCGCTCGGATGCTCCGGCCTTGCAGGCGCTTTATTCAATCCCATACTGGAAGCTGTCATCCAATCCGCCGGCTGGCGTGCCGCCTATCTGGCGGCGGCGGGGGCTATCATGCTGCTGAACCTGCCCGCCATGGTGACGCCGATTTCTTACCGTCCCGAGGATTCCGGCGTGGAACCGGTCCGGAACCGAACTGAAGAAAAAGCCGCCGCTCCCGTTCCCCCGGAACCGGAAAAGAGGAAGGCTTCCGCCGGGATCCTGCTGGCGGCCATGATCGCCCCGGCGCTGGCCTCGATGGTCTGCGCCACGCCGCAGCTTTTCAAGCCGCTGGCGGTGTCTTACGGGTTGGGGGAAACGGGCGTGATCATGATGTCCATAGTACTGATTGTCAACACGGCCGGAAAATTCCTTTTCGGCCTGATGACAGACCGCATGGGCGTCCGCCGCGCCATCCTGCTGTACGGCGCGGCGATTGACATCGGAATCCTGCTCCTGCTGCTCGTCCGCACTTCCGGCGCGATGCTGTTCGGAGCCGGGCTGATGGGCCTGTGCTATTCCATTCCGACGGTCGGCGCGGTGATGATCTGCCGGGAGCTATTCAGTCCGGAACAGTACGGCCGGGTTTTTCCCAAAGTCAATCTCAGCATTTCCGCGGCCAACGCGCTGGGCTATCCGGTCCTGGGATTCATCTATGACAGGACCGGCAAATATGACGGGGCGCTGATGCTCGTTTTCAGCCTGATCATTCTGTCCGTAGCCTGTGTTTTCCTGGTCTATCGCCTGAAAAACCGGCTATCGACCCAATAAGACGACAAAACAATTTGGAGGTGTAACAGGATTATGAAAAAACAATCCCTGAACGGCAAATGGACGCTGGACATTCCCGGGAGCGCGTTTCCTGAAACCGAGGCGACCGTACCCGGCTCGGTCTATCACGACCTGCTGAGCGCCGGCCTGATTCCGGACCCTTTCTACCGGCACAATGAAGATGAAGCGCTGAAGATCATGGAATATGATTTTGTCTATTCCCGTTCTTTTGCCGTGGAACAGGATCTGCTGGCATCCGACAAAGTGCTGCTGCGATGCCACGGGCTGGACACACTGGCCGTGATTGAAATCAACGGACAGGAAGCCGGCCGCGCGGATAACATGCACCGCACCTGGGAATACGATGTGAAAGCGCTGCTCCGGGAAGGGGAGAACACGATCCGTGTGACGCTGCTGTCCCCGACACGGTTTGTCCGGGAGGCATATGAACGGAATCCGATCGAAGGATCGGATGACGCCATGAAAGGATTCCCGCACCTGCGCAAGGCACACTGCATGTTCGGATGGGACTGGGGTCCGCACCTGCCGGACGCCGGCATCTGGCGGGATATCGAGCTGATCGGGATTGAAACTGCCAGGCTGCGGGACGTGTATGTAACCCAGCGGCATGAAACGGATAAGGTGACGCTGCATATCGCGTCGCATATCGATGCGGTTTCGGCGGGCGTGACCGAAATCAACGTGACTGTGACCGGTCCGGACGGGACGGAAATCCGCGGCGCCGGGAAGGAATGCGATATGGAGATTCCCAATCCGCGGCTGTGGTGGCCGGCAGGGATCGGGGAACAGCCGCTGTATACCGTGGAAGTGACGCTTTCAGCCGGCGGAAAAGAACTGGACGTATGGAAGAACCGGATCGGCCTGCGGACCATGACCGTTCACCGGGAGAAGGACGAGTGGGGAGAATGCTTCTGCCATCGGGTAAACGGGGTGGATGTGTTCGCCATGGGCGCCGACTATATTCCGGAGGACAATCTGCTGCCCCGGGTTACGCCGGAAAGAACCCGCCGGCTGCTGGAAGACGCACGGGCGGCTAATATGAATACCATCCGCGTCTGGGGCGGCGGTTATTATCCGGGTGACGACTTCTATGATATTTGCGATGAGCTGGGAATCCTGGTATGGCAGGATTTCATGTTCGCCTGTGCCGCCTACGACTTGTCCGAGGCCTTTGAGGAAAACGTCCGGGCGGAGTTCGTCGACAATATCCGCCGGCTGCGCCATCACGCGTCGCTGGCGCTGTGGTGCGGCAACAATGAAATCGAATCCTTTGTTCCGCTCGGGAGATGGGTCAAAGATCAGCATCTGATCGCGGACTATATCAAACTGTACGAATATATTATCCCGAAGCTGCTGAAGGAAGAAGATCCCCGGACGTTCTACTGGCCGTCCAGCCCGTCCTCCGGCGGCAGCTTTGACGATCCGTCGGACGATAACCGCGGCGACAGCCATTACTGGGCGGTATGGCACGGGCTGAAACCTTTCACCGATTACCGGAATCACTATCTCCGCTATACCAGCGAATTCGGATTCCAGTCATTCCCCTGCATGGCGACGATTGAAAGCTTTACGCTGCCGGAGGACCGGAATGTGTTCTCCTATGTGATGGAAAAACATCAGCGGAACGCCAGCGCCAACGGAAAAATCGCGGAGTACTTAAGCCAGACGTATCTTTATCCTTCCTCTTTTGACGCGTTTGTCTACGCGTCGCAGCTGCTGCAGGCGCAGGCGATGCAGTACGGTGTTGAACACTGGAGGCGGAACCGCGGGCGCTGCATGGGCGCGGTGGTATGGCAGCTGAACGACTGCTGGCCGGTGACCAGCTGGGCAAGCATCGATTATTACGGCCGGTGGAAGGCGCTGCATTATTACGAGAAGCGTTTCTTTGCGCCGGTACTGGTATCCTGCGAGGAGGAAGGAACGCTGACCCAGAACACCAATGTGAACCGGGAACCGTACCGGGTGAAAAACACAGCCCGGCTGAACGTCAGCAACGAAACGCTCACTGAATTCCGGGGAACGGTATCCTGGAGCCTCCGCCGGCCGGACGCCTCTGTCATACAGGAGGGGAGCTTCCCGGTGGCGGTTCCGCCCATGTCCGCCCTGTGGCTCGATCAGCAGGATTTTTCGGATCAGGACACCTGGGGATGTTATTATGCCTATGAACTGAAGGACGGGAAGGGGCAGGAAACCGGAAGCGGTACTGTGCTGTTCTGCGCGCCGAAGCATTTCCGCTTCGCGGATCCGAAGCTGGAAGTGCATACGGAGGGGGATGAGATTGTTGTCAGCGCAGCGGCATATGCCCGGAGCGTGGAGATCCGGTGCGATCCGGACGCGCTGCTGGAGGACAATTTCTTCGACATGAATGCGGGGACCCGCAGGATCCGGGTGCTCCGGGGAGACGCGGGCAGCGTTTCTGTCCGCAGCGTATACGATATCCGATAAAAGCCCCGGGGAAAGCGGCGCGCTTTTCAGGCGCGTTGGATTTGACGGAAACAAAAAACGGCGGCGCGGTTTGTTTGAACCGCGCCGCCGGCTGTTCCGGGGAGTATTACTGCTGCGCTGCCTTCCAGGCGGTATACTGCTTGGCGGCTTCCTCCAGGAACGCTTCAGTGCCGGCTTCCTTCAGGGCGGCCTTTATGGCTTCAACGCCCTTTTCCGGATCATCGGGATCCACGATACCGCACATCAGCGGATTTCCGTAAGTCTTGATGACTTCGTTGATGGCCTGTTCCGATCCCTTCGGGAGCTTGCGGTGGTTCAGGCGGAAGCCCAGGCATACGGTCTCCGGTACGCCGTCCGCGAAGGCGATCAGCTTGTCGTTCTTCTCCGGGTCCTCGTTGGCCAGTACATACTGAAGCCGCACGTCGCCGACGGTCCAGGCGCCGGCATGGACGCTGTACCACGCGGCGTCGGGGACCACTTCCACCCGCTTCTCATCCAGCTTGGTATAGTTGACGCCTTCCACACCGAACAGCATCAGGTTGACGAGCGTTTCGTCGCTGTGCATCAGGTTCAGGAACTGCATGGCCTTGTCCGGGTTCTCGGAGGTGATCGGAATCGCGAACATGGAGCCGGCGGTATGGGCGGTGACGATGTACTTGGGCTGCAGGATGATCTCGGTGCATTCCCAGTCGGGATCTTCCGCCTTGTGGTGCTGCGTGTACATTTCCACCGCTTTGATGTTGTTGCCCTTCAGCGGCTGGGTGTATACCAGGAAATCGCCCTTGCCGAAGAGCCCGTGACCTTCATCGGTATAGTTGATGGTTTCCGGATCGATATATCCCTTCTGCGCCCAGTCGTACATCAGGCGGATATGCTCTTCCTGTTCCGGGGTTTCAAAGATGCTGTAGACGGTTTCGTCATAGGAGCCGTCTTCCAGCTTCGCCATCCGCATGGCGACCGCGTTGTTCTCCAGGCCGGACCAGTCGTTGATCCAGGGCTCGTCCGCCCAGCGGCCGACCACGGAGCCGGTATCCATCAGGTAAGGATACTTGTCCGGGAACGCCTCCTTATACTTCTGCAGCCAGGGCTCCAGGTCCGCGGTGCAGGTAATCGGTTCGGCTTCCGGATCCCAGCCGATGGCGTCCGCCGCGGTCTTGTTGACCAGGAAGCCCATCGGGACGCACAGCTCCTTGTTGGTGGGGATGCCGTAGATCTGGCCGTTGATCTTGACGCCGTTCAGGAAGGATTCGGACAGATTGTCCAGGATGTCCTGCCCGTTCCGCTCCAGCAGGTCGCCCAGCGGATACAGCATGGACGCGCTGACCAGATCCCCGTAGAACTCCCAGTCGGCTGTGAAGATCAGGTCCATTTCCCCGAAGTTGATCCCGCCGTTCTTCAGGGCGTTGACGGCCTGCTCCTCCCAGTCGCCCCAGGGGATAATATGGAAAGAGACGTGCGCGCCGATTTTCGGCTCAATATACGCGTTGATCGCTTCCTCCACACCGGCGCGGATCTCCGGCGCGTCTCCCGCGCCGACCCAGTAGATGTCGAGCGTTTCAACACCGGCCGCCATCGCCGCGGGAACAAGCCCGATCAGCAGGGCGAGCGCCAGAAACAGGGAAATCAATTTACGCATGGGTTTGCCTCCTCCGTGAAAAATATCATTGTTGTCAGGGTGACTGTTATATCGCAACGCTTTTTCTATGCTCATATATTAGCATATTATCAGGTTCCGGGCAAGGTTATTTTCGAAAAACGGGAAGGAAGGTTGCGGTTCACCCGTTACCATGATAAGATACCGGCAGCAGAGAAATGATATCCGATGAGCCGGGAGGAACGGGAATGGCGCTGACAGCATACTGCAAAAAATGCGGCCGGGAAGTGGAACCGGGAGAAATCTGCCCCCGCTGCGGCACCCGGCTCGGCAAAAACGCGGCGCATGCGGCGTGGTGTGTGGAGCGGAGGCCGGTGGCGGACTGGATGTACTGGAACAGCGTCATGCGGGTGCTGCTGCCGGCGGCGCTGCTGATCCTCCTGCTGGTGCTGCTGGCGGAAGGGATCAGCGGCGGGATGGGCGCGGTGGAGGATATGCTCGCCTCCGGTTTTCCGATCGTACTGCTGCTTCTGCTGGCCGGCGCGCTGGCTGTGGTGTTTGCGGTCCTGCTGCTGCAGGGAAAGGAACTGTCCGATTTTGTGGTGGATAACCGGGGCGTTCATGAGACCCGCTATCTGCCGAATCCGACAAAGCTGAAACTTATTACCCGGCTGCGGTTTCCGACGAATGTGAGCGACGCGGAACAGGTGGTCAAGCTGTCGGAGCGGGACCTGCCATGGAAAAACGTGTCCCGGGTACAGCTGTGGCCGGAAAAATGCATGATCCTGTTCTACGCGCCGGGCTGGTGGCTGCGTATCCCGGTCATCTGCACACCGTTCTCCTGGGAGGACACTATGGGGATGATCCGGGAGAAACTGGGGAAAAAGAAGAAGGTCCGGCTTCCCGCGTCGCTGGCGCAGCCGGCTGAAATACGGGGCCGCCGCGGGCCCGCGGCACCGGAACCGTACCAGGAACAGATGCGGATGGAAGGGCTTGACCTGCCGGAGGCGGAGGAGGCGCCGGCAGCGGAGGACCCCTTCCCGGCGGAAACCGGCGGGGAAGGGCCGGATGCTTGACAGGGGTTTGCTTTGCCGGTAAAATAATATAGATGTCCTGTATCCTTATGTCGGGACGGATCCGGCGGAAGTATTTGCCGGCGGAAGGAGGAAGGAGCCGGGAGCTCCGGAACAGTATTATGAGAAGAAAGCAGCTATGGCTCGCGCTGGCACTGGGACTGGTGCTGGCTTTGCTGTACGCGGGCTCGGCGCTGGCGGCAAGTCCGCTTGACTTTAAGATGGAACTGAACTCCTCGGAGTTTTTTGAACCGAAAACCATCACTATTTCCTTTACGGTGACCAATACGGGCAGCAGCGCGATGCCGGGCCCGGTGAAACTGTTTTATCCCGACGGAACGCAGGTGACGGAGTTTGGGGAACCGGTGCTGAGCGCCGGCGCCAGCAAGAACTGGACCGGCAACTGGACGGTCACGAAGGACGAACTGGTCGCGGGCAAGATCTCTTTCAAGGTCGTTTATACCGATTACACAGAAGAAGGCGAACTGAAGGAATCCGCTGTATCCGTTTCCAAGCATATCCAGTATAAAGGCGGGGAGCCGGTGATTGAGGTCAACCGGACCATCCTGCCGCAGGTTGCCCAGGAAGGGCAGGCCGTCAGCATTATCTACGAAATCACCAACAGCGGATCGTCGGACGTTACCGGCGTCACGATCCAGGAAAACGCCGCCGGGAAGGACAAGGTGCCCGTCGGTGAAATCAAGTCCGGAGATACGGCGAAATACACGTTCTCCGTGACCATGAAAAAGAAGGACCTGACCAGCCAGGCGACTATCACCTACAAGGCCGGCGGGAAGACCTATACCAGCAAAGTGGACGCGGCCGTCATCAAATACGGAAAGGTGAACCTGACCGCGTCGCTGTCGAAGGACAAGAAGGGCGGCATCCCCGGGGAAACCGTGAAGCTGACCCTGAAGCTGAAGAATTCCGGAACGACGGACTTCACGGACGTGACGGTGACGGACGAAAACCTGGGCGTCGTGTTCAGCGGGCAGACGGTGAAGGCCGGGGAGACGCTGACCCTGGAGAAGGACCTGACGATTACGGAAACGCAGGACCTGCTGTTTACGGTGCGCGGGGATAACGGCGCCGGCGGGGAGATCGAGACAGCCACCGACAAGGTGACAATCATCGCCAAGGACCCGAACCAGGATATCGTGCTGGAAGTGGACGCCGTTCCGGACCGGAACGAGGTATACCAGATCCCGGGCGGAATCGTGTCCTTCCGGGTGACCGTGACCAATAAGAGCGCGGTGGACGTGGAGAACGTCGTCGTCAAGGCGGTTGACCAGACCCTGTATACGTTCGAGAAGATTCCGGCCGGAGAAAGCAAATTCTTTGTCCGGGATACGGAAATCACGATGCCCGGCATCTTCCAGTTCACAGCGAACGTGAAGGACCAGCTGGGGGAATCGGCTTCCTTCAAGAGCAACCAGGTGACCATCGAGCTGACCGACCCGCCGGCGGATCCTACGCCGACGCCGGTTGTCATTCCGGCCAGGCCGGCGGAAATTACGGTTCCGCCGCAGCTGCTGATTCTTGCGGAAGACGAGAACAACCTGGACGCGCTGGACGATTACGCCATGGAGGATGACGGAAACGCGGATCCGAAGGATAAAGAGCGGCTTTCGGCGATCATCCGGGCTTACCGGGCGCACGAGGATGAGGACAAACTGAAAGATATCGACGAGATCGCCAACAGGGCCAAGTGGATTCTGATCGCGGTAGCCAGCGTGCTGTTCGTGCTGCTGCTGATCGGCGCGGTGAGGAGAATTGCCCTGAAGAGCCAGTCCGCCAAAGCGCTGGATCATCTGGAGGGCGGCTCATACCGGAATTACAGCGCGATGCCGAAATCCCGGAAAAGAAACGAGATTGCCAGCGGAAGCAGCGAAGGGAAACCGGAGCCCCGTCCCGCGGCGCAGCCCGCGGAAAAACCCGCGCAGAACCCTGACGTGATGGCGGAAACGCTGCAGCGGCTGCACGAGCGGCGGAGCCGGGAGAACGCCGGCGGAGGGCAGGCGCCCGTCATGCCGGCGGCGCCGGCTGTTTCGGAAGCGCCGGAACCGGTGCGGGAATATGCCGAAAGGACGGAAGCCGGCATGGAAAAACCGCCGCAGGCAATCCAGACCGCCAGTGAAGCGGCGCATCGGCGGAGGGTCAGGAAATAACGGAAAATCGCGGTATACAGCGCGGTTCCGGACTCCCGGAAAGGGTCCGGAACCGCTTTTTATGGTTGCGCCGGACTGTCTTGAAGTGGTATAATAATCTGTATTTGTTTGACCATCTTTAGGTGGTTAAGAAGACGAGGAGAACGGAATGCTGGATTTTTTGAAGAAGATCATGGGCGTCGGCAATGAAGCCCAGTTAAAGAAACTGAAGAAGCCTGTGGACGACGTAATGGCCCTGGAGGAAGAATACCGGGCGCTGACGGATGAACAGCTGCAGGCGAAGACCGTCGAGTTCCGGGAGCGGCTGAAGAACGGCGAGACGGAAGACGATATCCTGCCGGAAGCGTTCGCCACTGTTCGCGAGGCGGCGGACCGGGTGCTGGGGATGCGTCCCTTCCGGGTCCAGGTGCTGGGCGGCGTCGTGCTGCACCAGGGCCGGATCGCGGAAATGAAAACCGGCGAAGGTAAAACGCTGGTGGCGACCATGCCGGCGTATCTGAACGCGCTGCGGGGCGAGGGCGTCCATGTCGTGACGGTGAACGACTATCTGGCCCGCCGGGACAGCGAATGGATGGGCAAAGTGCACCGCTTCCTGGGGCTGACGGTCGGCCTGATCGTGCATGACCTGGATGCCCAGGAGCGCCGGAAAGCCTATGCCTGCGACATTACCTACGGCACAAACAACGAACTGGGCTTCGACTATCTGCGGGACAATATGGTCATCCGCCAGAGCGACCTGGTGCAGCGGGGGCACGCGTTTGCCATCGTGGACGAGGTGGACTCCATCCTGATCGACGAGGCGCGCACACCGCTGATCATTTCCGGCCAGGGCGAGAAGAGCACCGAGATGTATGACCGGGTGGATACCGTGGTGAAGACGATGAAGCCCGGGATCCACTACGAAGTGGAGGAAAAGAAAAAGGCGGTCACGCTGACGGACGAAGGCGCCCGGAAGGTGGAAACCGCGTTCGGCGTCGAGAATATCAACGATCCGGAAAACAGCGAGCTGAATCACCACGTGAACTGCGCGCTGCGGGCGCACACCCTGATGAAGCGGGATGTGGACTACGTCGTGCAGAACGGCCAGGTGGTGATCGTTGACGAGTTCACCGGGCGGCTGATGATCGGGCGGCGGTATTCCGAAGGCCTGCACCAGGCGATTGAGGCCAAGGAACATGTGAAGGTCGAGCGGGAAAGCAAGACGCTCGCCACCATTACCTTCCAGAACTATTTCCGGATGTATAAAAAGCTGTCCGGCATGACCGGTACGGCAAAGAC
>JAEEGL011812582.1_pt1 | contig 21599 bp, 20 predicted proteins | sample 9134231 | NCBI WGS metagenome assembly JAEEGL01 (sample SAMN16246548, study PRJNA631951) | gut metagenome | biome: gut microbiome; feature: rumen; material: fiber-attached | host: Bos | place: Iran: Karaj | collected 2018-10
CTTACTTTGTGTTTTTCTTCTTTCATTAGCATCTTCAAATATATCACGACTGCTTTTAGCACTCTTTAAAACCTCATTTATATCATATACCCTATCTATATCAGCTGATGTAGAAATGCTCTCTAAATCGGCATATAAATCACTTGTAGGATTATATGTTTTCTTTTCTTGGTATTTCTTTTCTTTTTCTAATATATCTTTAATCTTATCTATATCTATAGTCTTAGAATTGTCTAATACAACAGAATTAGAATAACTAGTATCACTATATAAATCTTCGTATAATTGTTTGTTTCTAGCTTGTCTACTACTTGTAGTAGCATTCTTAGAATACTTTTCTACTCTTGAACTCATATAATCACCTACTTTACTATATAAATAATAACATATTTTTTAATTATTTACAAATGAGTTTTAATTGATTATAATTTGATTAAAGGAGATAAATATGAAACTAAAAGTAGATAGTGATAGATGTTTAAGATGTGGAATGTGCGCTGCAAGTTTTCCAGAAGTATTTGACTTCAATGATGAAGGAGATATTGAAGTAAAAAACGAAAATATAAAAGAAGATAATAAAGAAGAAATTGAAAACTTCAAAAACGAAATGTGCCCAGTAGGAGCCATTGAAGAAGTAAAGGAAGAAAAAAAAGATACTAACGAGTAGTATCTTTTTTTATTAGTTCTAATAATTCAATTATTTCCTGTTTAGATAGAGGTCTATATTCTCCAGATCTAAGATTACCAAGTCTAAGTGTTCCATAAGCTATTCTAGTTAATTTTAAAGTATCATAACCTAGTTTTTCAAATAGTTTTCTAACCTCATGGTTTCTACCTTCATGAATAGATATTTCTACTAAACATCTATTAGTTTTCTTATCTATTTCTTTAACTTTAACTCTATCAGGAGTACATTTTACTCCATCAATTACTAAACCTTTAAGTAATTTTTCACTATCTTCTTTTGTAAGTATAGAATCTAATTTAGCTAAATAAGTCTTAGTGATATTATTACTTGGTTTCATCATCTTATTAGCAAAATCTCCATCATTAGTAAGTAATATTAGCCCTGTTGTATCATAGTCTAATCTACCAATGGGATAAATTCTCTTATCTGTATCTATATAATCAATAACAGTCTTTCTACCTTTATCATCAGATGAACTTGATATTACTTCTCTTGGTTTATTAAGCATATAATATTCTTTTTCTTCATAAGAAATAGAATGTCCTTCAACTATAATAATATCTTTAGAATCTACTTTAGTTCCTAGTTCAGTTACTACATTACCATTAACTATTACTTTACCGTTAGAAATTAATTCTTCTGCTTTTCTTCTAGAAGCATATCCAGAAGCAGCAATAACCTTTTGTAATCTTTCCATTGTATATTCCCCTTTGCGATAAAGATTATAACACATAAATAAAAAAAAGAGAAATTATTTTCTCTTTTTTGTTATATAGACTAATGTAGCCATTAATCCACCAATTAGAATTAATGTACCAGCAATTATTAATCCGTATCTTACTACTTTCTTACCAGTTTGAATTTCAATTATTAATTCGGCTTGTGCAGTAGATCCTTCTAATTTCTTAGATTGGTTAATAATTGTAGCAGAACCTTTAGCATATCCTTTTCTATCTAGTTTGATAATAGCACTGTTTTCAACATTTGCAACTTCATATCCTTTAGGAGCCTCAAGTTCTAGAATTCTATATGTAGTTCCAGGAGTCATATCAATAAATGTAGCAATACCATGAGATAAAGTAAATTGAACTTTACCATTTTCAGCATCTTCTTTAAATACATTTGCTTGAGCTTGATATGTTCCATCGTTTTCTACAGATACTAGTTTAATATCTTCATATTTATTAGTATCTTCATTATATTTTTGAATCTTAAATTTACCACCAGCTAAATAATTACCATTTTCATCTACTTTATAGAAGTTAAACTCTTTAGTAGCATTAGAAATACTTTCTAGACAAGATTTCTTATTATTTACTGTTGGTCCATCAGATTTCATATCAACTACTAATTTAGTATATGCATCTTCACCTTCTGGTAATACATATGGATCAATAGTTTCAATTTCTTTTAAGTAATAAGTTCCTGTTGGAATATTATTAACTCTAATGTTACCATTAGCATCAGTAACTAATACTGTAGCACCACTAACATCATTGGCAGTTCCAGAATAATTATATACTCCAGAAGCAGCTGTAGCAGTAACATACTTATCCTTAGTTTCATTCATAATAATGAATTTAACTCCTTGAAGTAATGTACCAGCTTGTCCTGTCTTATTAACAATTATTCTAGTAGTATAGTTCTTAAGTGTTAATGTATTATTAACAGTTAATTTCTTATTAGCACAAGAAGAATCTTTTCCACAATCAAATACATTATAATCTTCTTCAACTTTAATATAGTAAGTTCTATCTGCTATATCAGAAGTTAATATATATGGACTAGGAGCAGCTGTTTCTACTACTTTATAAATGCCTTTTTCTAGGAATCTAATTTGATATGTTGAATAGTTATTATCAGTTATATTAGTAACTGTTCCACTATCACCAGCCCAACTAAATACATTGTTAGACTTACTAAATTTAACTTCTTCACTAAAGTTACTACCTTTATAAATCTTAAATGTAGCACCCTTTAATGCTTCGTTATTTTCATTTAATTTACTGATATTAAATGCTCTAAAGTTATCAACTACTTTAATTTCAAATCCATGTATAATATCATTAAATGAAGCTTGTACTTCGTCAGTATTTGATGAAGTAATTGATCTAGTATTTAAATCAATATTTAACTCTGTATCACGAATCTTTTCATATCCATGAGGAGCAACTGTTTCTGAAAGAATGTATATACCACTTCTTTCAAGTACTACACCATCTTCATTACCAGTTAAAGGAAATTTAACAGTTGGATCACTCTTTAATGTTAATGTAAATTTAGCACCATAAACTTGTCTAGTATCAGGACTAAATTTAGTAATAAATGCTTTAGCTTCTTCTGTTCCTACAGTGAACGAACCCGCAATAGTAGCTCCACCTTCACCATTTATAATTCTTTGCCAATCTCTATGACTTGGGAAATCATAATACCACCATTTACTTGTTCCACTACCAACTACATAATTACAAGTAATTGTTACATTTTGAACAGGATCAGGTGAAGTAACTATTGCATGATCACCAGAAATACTAATTTTTACATTTGGATAACCTGGAGCATCACAGTTTGAAGTAAATCCACCAAGTTCATTACTAATTACACCTGTAGTATACTTTTGTTGTTTTGAATCCCATCTCATAGTATAGTTTTTAAATAATGCAGGAGCATAAGTGTTTTCACCTTTTCTCTTACTTCTATACTCGTTAGCAGCTTTTAATGCAGCTTTATATTCTGCTAATAATCTAGTTTTTGGTTTGATAATTACTTCATATGAACATTGTGAAGCATATGATGAACCATCACTACATGCTTCTGGAACATCTTGTAAACCAAATCTTCCTCCACCCATTACTTCCCATACTAATATTTGTTTAACAAATATTTTTTCTTTTACTGTTTGATCTTTAATTTTGTCAATTGATACAGTATGATCTTCAGAATAATGATATCCCGAAGCAAGAATATCTTGAAGTGTTTCAATTTGTTCGGCAGTAAGTGTACCAGATTCTACTGAATTTACATTTCTTGAAACCAAACTATCAAAATTATCGTTATAAACATACGCATCTAGCTTTGGACTATTAGTATCTTCAATAGGAATACCTCTATCAATACAGTAAGCGTGGTAATATTTTCCATCTGAAGACTTAGCTTCATGGATGTATTGGCTCTTTAGTATACCTCTATGTTCATTTGGGCCAATATAGAATGTTGGAGTTGAATCTTTACCCCAAACATCATTTATTGAAAATTTCTTATTATTATATGTATAATTATTAGAAATTACTTCGGCAGGACTTCCTTTTAACTTTGATAAAAAGTTAAAGTTAAATCCTGCTTTTTTTCCAAATACGATTACACAAGGAATAACAATAAGTAATAATAAACTAATAGCGTATAATGCTTTTTTCTTCTTCATCATGTTCACCTACTCTCCACATCCAGGTTCAGTACACTCAGTACCTTGATTTCCTGTCTCTCCACTACCAGAGTCTCCTCCAGTATTAGGATCAGTAGTTTCTACTGGATTAGCATCTTCAAATGTTATTGAATTAAAGTCTATATCAGATGTTTTTTCACCCATTAATACAGGTTGTTGAGCAGCTACTATATTAGTATATGTTCCACCTTTATTAGTATCTAAATCAAGAACTAATTTAAAGTATTGTCTATCTCCTGGTAATAATAACTTATCTTGTAATCCAGTGTAGTATAGAACACCATCATAAATTGTCCAGTCCTTGTTTTCTTCTAATGTTCCATCAAATGTCATACCTGCTGGAACTAAGTCAGCAATTATTCCAATATAACCAGGGAAATATTTAGTATTAACTATATCGAAACTATAAGTTACTCTAAACTTAGTATTTCTAATATTTCTAATATCTATATTAACTTTAGTTGCTTTTTCATATTCATATGTCTTAGTTCCTTGGTTAGATGTTTGAACAATATTAGTTATATATTTATTAATTTCAACAGCAAATTCTTTTCTTATTCTTAAACCTAAGTTAATGTAGTTCTTATTTTCAGAACCATTTTGACTAGTTAAAGTAATAATATCAGAAACAGCTTCATTATCAGCTTGATTCTTAGCTATTGCCTTAGAATTTACTTGTTTATTACTATCTCCACCAATATATTTATTACTTGGTGTATATTTATTTCCATCATATCTAAATAATACATAATAATTACCCGTATTTAATCCAGTAAATGTATATGCACCATTTCCATCAGTAGTTGTAGTAGCAACTAATTCATCATTTTCTGAATCAATATATGCATTTGGATTAGCAGCATCAGAAGCATTGTATTCAGTACTACTTAATTTGTATAATTCTACAACGATATCTTTCATTTGGTCTTCACCAACTTCATAAATATCGCTATAGTTATAATCTTCAAATACAAATCCAGAAATTTGTCTACTATAAACTTCTACTAATGATTCAGATGAGTAGAAGAATAATTTACTACTTAATGAATTTGGATCACATGGCCCTTCTGGATCTTCATCGTATCTTCCTTCACATTCAGGAGCAAATCCTTGAGGTCTATTAACTACTAATGTAAATCCATTATAATATGCATCTGCTTGAGCATTCTTAACTGGAGTAACAGTTACATTAATTCCGTTTTCAGAAACGAAGTATGTATCAATATCCCAGTTATCATTTTTAACAATCTTAATAGCAGTAGCTTCTACTTCTGTACTTGGATTTGTCCAAGCAGTCCATGTTGTAGAACTATCTGAGTTAACCCTATTATTAATATCACTAACTACGTTAGCAGCAGCATCAGTAGTATAGTAAGCAGTATAACCAGCTAAGTTATCAGTAATCTTTACTTTATAACTTGAGTTAGTAAATTTCTTATTATATGACTTATAGTTATAGTCTTCTATATAAGGAAGCATATAATATAATGTTGCGTCTTCATAAGCATATCCAGCATTATTTGTATCACTAGAATTGTTATAAGATTTCATAGTATAAACATATGATTGATCTTTTTCTACATATCTAGGAGCAGCATTACCAAATGTGCTTATATATGAACTGTTATAAACTGTTATAACATCAGAATCTTTAGTTTTATATGGAATAGATGGTCTATTATCAGCTAATCTATGAATTTCACTGTTATCAACTATATATCCATCCATATCAGCAGTAGCTTTAACAGATGCTTGAGTACCAGATTTAGTATTCATAAAGATATCTGTGAATATAGATAATGTATTAACAGTACCATTAGTGATTTCATCATTTTCAAAATCATATACATAGATTGTAACGTTTGGATCATCATCTATAACTCTAGATGGAGTCTTTTCCATTCTCTTAGAACTATCACCATTATTTACTAATATTTCAGCATATAAGTAATTTAATGTTTTTGGTATTTCAACAGCAATACCAGCATGATCATATTCAATTGTATCAACATCAGCTGTAGCACTTACTTGAATTCTCCATTCAATTGGATAATCATAGAATGAAGTCTTTGGATAATTATTAAAGTAAGATACAACTGTAGGATTATTTACTTTATATCCCATAATATGAATTGTATCACCAGATATATTACATACTGCATCTCCATTACATGGATTTATGTTGTTTTGCATTAAGAATCTATTTTCAAAACTATAATTGCTCTTAACATAGTTGTCTTTATTCTTAGCATTAGTAACATCACTAGTATTAATTGCTCTAGATAAGTAATATAAATCTAAGTTATTTGTTTCAGGATTCTTGAAGTATCCTGCTGACATAGTAGATATTTGATATGAATGATCAACTAGATTAATATTATTTTTTCTAATTCTAGCAGCTAATGAAACTTTTGCAGTTAATGAAGCATTAGCATTCATATCATCTACACCTTTTTCACCAAATATAGCTTTAACAACTATTATTGGTAAATCAGACGAATCATCATCTTGAGCAGTCCAGAATGTATCAGGATTCTTTTCAACGATACATGGTCCACCATATAAGTTCATAATATTTTCTGTAGTTAAACCTTCAAATGTAGTTGGACATCCAGATGCGTTAGTTAAATCAAAGTATTCAGAAGTCCATTCACCTTGACCATATTTTAATACACCTAAACTATTTTGAACATCTACTATTCCACTACCTTCCTTAGTAATAAGAATTGCAGTAGGATCAATTTTAACATAGTTATTTAATTCGTCTAAGTCATCACCTTTACCATCAGTAGCATAAGCAATAGTTTCAACTAATCTAAATTTTTGATTATAGTTTAAGAATGCATTACCACTTAATAAAGGTTCAGCAGTACCAGGGTTCATACTTACTTCACCAGGATAAATATCAACTTGTGAAGCAAAAGTTCCAACGAATTTTTGATAATAATCAGTTACAGTAACTGAACCACCTTGAGCTTTAGAATACTCAGTATTTGGAATAGTTAAGTTACTTGTAGTAACAGTAAAGTTTCTATTATCTCTATCTGTTTGAGAACGAGTTGCTGTTAATTCAAATGAAGCAGCTCCTATAAATGCTTTTGAAGCATCATATTTTAAATTACTAATTGTTACGATATTATTTTCAAATGTTACATTGTTTGCTAAATCTGGAGTTAATTCATTCATTTCATCAACATAAATTGAATAAGATTTAGTTTTATATGGAACCATTGAATCTGCTAAATATTGAACATCTAAAGCAGTACTATTTTCTGATGCCCAGTTAACTGTGAATGATACACTTGTTGGAATATATAAACCAACAGTTCTTGCAGATTTAACTCCAATACCTATTGGATAAGTCTTTTTACCAACAGCATCAGTAGAAGGAGATCCTTGGTATACACCAACTTCATAATCATATGTGCCTGTCATAGTAGTAGTACAATTTGTAACTGTATTAGGACAAGTTAGATTTCCAGTTGGATTAGCAGCAAATGCTTCTTTTTCATCTGAAGATAATTCTTCAATTGATCTACTATCAGCATCTGTAGACTCTTTTATTAAAATAATTGGACTAAAAGTAGCTCCTACTGTTTGAGTATTAACACCTTCTAAAGTAAATGCAAATCGTGTTGGATTAGAAGTTGAAGATGTAGAAACATTACGCATTTCAAAGTGATAATACTTGTAATTTGCTCCTAAAGATTTAGCAGATACAATACTATCACCAGAATAGTTTAATGATGCATTAATATAACCTGGAATAATTACATCCACTAAAATAGTTCTACCTTCAATAGGAGTAGTTAATGTTTCAGTTTTATGTTCCAAAACGTATTCTAGATTATATGTAATATTATCAAAGTTTCTAAGTACACCATTAGAAGCAGAAGCATCTTTACCATGTGAATCAGTATCAGCGTCTAATTCAGCATAAGCATCTTCAATACTTGTAATAACTGCACTATTATCTTTGATTTTTAATTTATTTTCATATTCATCATCTGTAGCAAATACTCCATACAATATAAATGAAGTAGCTAAAGTAAATGCAACTATGAATGCTATTACTTTGTGTTTATAAATAAAATCAACGGTTTTCCAAAAACCTTTTTTAATTTTTTCCATGTATACACTCTCCCTATACTACTATATATACAATTATTATATCATATATAACAAAAAAGTTAAAAATAATTTCATGTTTTTAGGATAAAAAAACACATAAATAAAATAGAGGATACTAATCCTCTATCTTTTCTATATCAACATTACTGATGCTATCAAATTTCTTAGTAATTTTATCAGTTGTTATGTGGATATCTTCAACATCTTTAGATACAGTTTCAATACTTCTAGAAAGCTTATCCCATCTTTCTCTATATCTACCAAATTCAATAGATAATTTATTAAGTTCCGTTTGAATAACTTTAGCGTATTTATCTCTTTCACTATTCTTAATAATTACTTCAATTGTAGTTAAAGTACTCATTAAAGTAGTTGGAGATGTAATCCATACTCTCTTCTTATAAGCATATTCGATAATATCATTATGATAAGCGTTTAGTTCTGCAAATATAGCTTCAGCAGGTAAAAACATAATTGCTTGATCAGATGTAACACCTGGAATTATATATTTATCTGCAATAGCATCTATATGCTTTTTAACGTCTTGTTTAAATAATTTCTCAGCAGTTTCTCTAGATGCCTTATCAAATTTCTTATCCACCATAATTCTATAGTTTTCTAAAGGAAACTTAGAGTCTATTGCTACCAAACCTAATGGCTCTGGAGCAAATACTACTGCATCAGCGATAGTGTTATTATCAAATGAGAATTGAGTTCTATAAACTTTATCATTCTTTTCTCCAAATACAGATGCAAGAATATGATTTAAATTTACTTCTCCAAATATACCTCTACTCTTTTTATCTGTTAATATTCCTTGTAAAGAAACAATATCAGATGATAGACTATCTATTTTCTTTTGAGCTTCATCAATCTTACCAAGTCTTTCTAATACATCACCAAAAGTCTTATTAGTCTTTTCAAAATTAACATCTAATCTTTCATTAACTTTATTGTTTATTTGAGTAAGTCTATTTTCAATTCTTTCATTGATTTTATTAAAATCTTCATTAACATTTCTATTAATATCGTTTTTAAAGTCTCCTAGTTCTTTAGTTAAATTAACTTGCATATCATTAACTTTATCAGTTATTTTTCCTTCATTAATATTTTTAAATAATGAAACTATAGTTAAAACAATTAAAATAGCTAGTAAACCTATTATTACATAATCCATATTAAACCTCCTATTTAAGAATATTCTCTATTAATCTTATTTCTATATTTTTATAATCTATCTCATATGGAGCAAAATCATCTGAATTAACTATATCTTTTAATTCATCAATATTAACCCATTTAACTTCTGAAACTTCATTCTCATCTATTTTTACTTCATCAATGCTTTTATTTATTTTTAATAAGAATGTTTCTCCAATTTCATGAGTACTATCAAATACATATTCAAATATATATTTATAATCTTCTTTATTAGTTTCTATTCCTAATTCTTCTTTTATTTCTCTAATAGCACCTTCAAGTGGAGTTTCTCCTGAAATAATATGACCAGAACATCCCATATCCCATTTATTAGGATAACTTTTCTTACAAGCCGCTCTTTTTTGAATTAATATTTCACTATTATCATTTATTATCCATATTAAAGCTACTTTATGATAAAAGCCAGGATTATCATGGCATATACTCTTTTCTTTAAATCCTAAGTATTCACCATTTCTTGTATATATATCAAGTATTTCCATCTAAACCTCCCATTTAAATATCTTACTTAATACTTTACTAATAACATACGTTACTACAAGCATACCTACTATTATTAAAATAGTTTTCCAGTCAGTTAAACTTTCTTTTATACTTTTACCAATAAATACCCAAAATAGAATCATTGGAATCTTTCCAATAGTAATACCTATTATAAATTTTTTAGTATCTAAATTAGCTAAACCTGCTGATACATTTACTAGAAATGCTGGAGTAAATGGTAAGGCTGTTAAAACTGCTAATTGAGGAATAGTGGTGCTCTTCATTTTATTTTTAAGTTTCTTTACTTTTTCTTTTTCGTTAAATCTAGTAAATAATTTATTATCAACTTTTTTAAATAACATAAATGATATCATACATCCAATTAAAGTACCTATATAAGATATTACAAATCCTACTAAAACACCAAATGCTGAAACACAAAATGTTATAAAAACTCCAAGTGGAACAAAAAAAGGATAAATAGAGTTAATTATAACAATTAACATGCCTCCTAAAGGTCCAAATGAAACTAAAAAATTTGTTGCTACATCAAAAACTTTTTGTATATGTTCAAACATTTAAACACCCTCTATTCACATATTTAATTATAACAAAAAAACTGGTATTTAACCAGTTTTTATTAATCAATGTCTATTTGTTTTCTATTAGACTCAGTTTCTTTTTTAGATGCTTCTATTTTTAATACTCCATTATTGAATGAAGCTTTAATAGATGATTCATCTATATCTCCTAGGTAGAATGCTCTTTGAATACTTGAAGAAGTATGTCTTTCTCTTCTTAGATATTTTTTATTACTATTATCTACTTCATCTTCATGCTTTTCAGCAGTAATAATAATAGATCCATCTTCAGTTTCTATTTTGATATCATTTTTATCAAATCCATATACTGAAGCTTCTACAACGTACTTACCATCTTCTTCGTAGATATCACAATCCATTCTCTCCTTTGAAGCTCTAGGAGTATCTAAAAACATATCATCAAAAAATCTATCTGGTAACATCATAAAACATCTCTCCCTTCGTTACTAAGATAAAATCCTGTGGATTATTACCTCCATAATTAAAGTATAGCACTATTGTTAGCACTTGTCAATAGAGAGTGCTAATCATTACATAAATCTATTTTCTATGTTTAACCTAACTATTATTTTTAATAATTCTCCCGTCATTTCTTTTACTATTGGATTTAAGTTTTTAGCATCCTTAGCTACTTCAAAAGCAAGTTTAGTATTATTTTTAAAATCTACTACTGTAACTATACCATTATCTGATAATAGTTTACCTATACTTTCAACAAACTCTCTTCTAGAATCATAATCATAATTATCTAACCATTTATTAAATCCTTCATATAGTATTTTACTAAATGTACTAACTTCTCTTGTTTTAAAATGATCATCATCTAATTGCCAACTTGTAACCGAATGAGAAAAACCAACAGGTTTATCAGAATCAACACTTATAAAATATGGTTCCTGATATAAAAGCATACCTACAACAGAATTATAAGGGCATATATGAATATATTTACTTTTTAAATCTGAATATCTCTTTTTATTAAGATCTTCTTTTCTCAATCCTTGTCCATCATTACTATACACATTTATAATTCTTTTATAAATATTATTTTTACATTCTAATGCAGAAACTAAAGCTATATTACCGCCTTTAGAATGCCCTCCAACAATTATCTTTTTTCTATTAAATCTAAAATTCTTATTTAAATAATTAATAGCATTTATATGTGCTTTAACAGGGTATTCATAACTCATTTTAGCGTCTTCTATCCAACCACTAATTAGTTTATCTGTTCCTTCAAATGCAACATAAACAAATTTTTTATTTATTTCAAATGTTAAACAAGAAAACTGACTCTCATTTGAATAAATATATTTATAGTTATATAAAAGTATATCCCTATATCTTTTAGTACTCTTTAATACTTTTAAAACTGTTAATGCTTCTTTAACAGCAGGTACATCCAAAATAACAGCATCTTTAATTTTAGAAAGTAATATAGATGCAGCGTCTTCTAACCTAATTTTCTTTCTATTATTATTTGATACAATATCAGAATAATTTAAGTACGCTAAAAGAGATAATATTGCATTATCCACTTCATTAAATGATTTTTCTTTAAAAGAATAGTCTCCATATTTATTAATATAATCAATTACGTTCATAATAAAACCTATTTCTTATCTCTATAACTGTTTAAATATTCTATTAACTTTCTACTTTGTCTAAATGGAAATAAGAATGAATATTTTTCACCAGTTTTTTTAGTTTCTTCTTTAATATGTGTTTTTAACTTTTCATATCTAACAACTATATTATTATTCTTAGCATACCTTCTAATCTTAATATATAGTTTAGATGAATAAAAGAAATCTATTATCAAGAATCCTGATAACATTCCAACTACATATGAAAAAGATATATTATCGTTAAACCAATTAACTGCATACATAAGAGGATCATATAAAAAGAAATAATAAATAGCTCCTGCTAATATCCATATTAATGAATATAAAGGACATATAATACCTTTATAATTTAACCAGTTATCACTATAATCCCATAATTTAACTTTTTGAGATAAGCAGAATAATCCACCAATTAACTCAATTAAAGTCATAACTAAACCCATTAATAAAATAGCTATTACTGGGTGAAGATCAAATCTCATAAGTATATTATGTAAAATAGTTATAGATAATAATCCAAATCCATATATAGGTAAATATGGTCCAACTAAGAACCCTGGATTAACTAATTTACCATACATAATTCTTCTATAAATTATTTCAATAATCCATCCTACTAAACTACCTAATATAAAAATAAACACACCTGTTAAAAAATAACTCATATTATTCACCAATACTATTATAATATGAAAAAGATGTAACTAGTTATTTAGTTACATCTTTTTTACATTTTTTCTTTTTTTAGTTTTCTTTTTATTAACATTTAAATCATTAAATTTACCTTTAGAAGATTCTCTTAAACCTATTTCTTCAACAAGTCTTTCTTCAAAATTATATACTGCATTTAGTTCAGCATCTAATTCAGCATGAAATTCTATACTTAAAACTGATAATGCATTTTCTGCTAGTTCTAATAAATAATTTAATTCCTTATTTGTTAAACTAGATAATTTCTTTGATTGAACAAGATTCTTTTCACGAGGTTTAGTAATTAATTCATCAATCATTTCTTTTTCTTTATCTAATTCATAATTAGTAGCATATTCAAATATAATTCTAAGAACCATTTGATCATATCTATCAAATTTCTTAAACAATCTAGTTAATGAATTAGTTTCTTTTTCTCTAGATTTTTCTTCTTTTAAAATAGAATCAGATAAATAAGTAAAACCTTTAACCCCATCATCAAAATCCGAATCTACCTTTGATTTAGCTAAACTAAAATTTAATGAATCAATTGACCCTCTTTTTAGTAGTTCTAATTCTTTATCAGTTAATTGATCTAATTTATCAACTATATAATTAAAATCAAACATTTCTGCACGTTTTTTTCCATTTAAACTATCTAGACCGTTCTTTATTCTTTCATACTTATCATATTGTATTTCATTTAACTTGTTAAAAAATCTATGACTAAAATAATCAAATGCACAGCAAAAGCATTCATGTATTTTTCCTAGTTCTATAACATCAAATTTATTAAAGAATGATTCTAATTCCACATCACTATAATTATCATCAATCCATGTACTATGTTCTTTATCAATATACTCAGCACGAATTTCTTCTTTTAATTTGTCTTTTGACTTTTCAGTTTCCTTATAAAAATTTATAAATTCACTAATCTTATCTAAAACATTTTGTAGTGCTTTTTTATCTTCTTCTTTAGTACTCTTTCTAATTAAACTTTGAATCTTAAAGAATGATTTTTTTACTTCTTTATAAATTACATCCGCAGCATAATCAGGCATATTTATTAGACTAGCTTTAACTTCATCTAATGAAAAGTCTTTTATTGATGCTTCTTCTGAATTATCACTTATTAAGTAATCACTTTTGTTGCTATAAGCATCTGCTAATGCTTCTAGCATATCCTTATTTTTTGATTTTCCTTGATCTAACACATAGCTGATTGAATTTAATGTTGAAATATTATAATCTTTAAATATTTCTTTTAGTTTCTTTTCTCTAATCTCCATTCTAAACCTCTGTTTTTAGTTCTTCTACTTTAACGAGAACTCCTTTCGAATTTTCTTTATAAACCCTTTTACTATTCTTATCAATCTTGTGTAATATCTCTTTTTCTAGATCAATATTAAGCATGCGTGATATTCCAAGAAGATATATTGCTACATCCGCTAGTTCTTCCCCTAGATCTTCTTTTTTCTTAAGATATGCAATATATGCTTCACCTAGTTCTCCATAAGCTAAACAAAATTCCATTTCAATATTAGTTGTATTAAAATTATGCTTAACTTTATTTTGATATACTTCTTCTTGTAATTTCTTAAGATTAACCATATTATACCACCTCTATAACAACTTTTTCAACTTCTTAACTATTTCTATATCTGCACCTAACCACTCAACAGTATCTAATTCTTCTTTAGATAACCATTTCATAGATTCGTGTTCTAATCTTTCTTCATCATGATATACAAGATCAATACGATCACATATTAACTCGCAAAAATAAGTATGCATAATTAAATGAAAGTCTGGATCTTTATAATCATATTCTACTGTACAAATATAGTCTCCTACTTTAATATCAGCATTTAATTCTTCTTTTATTTCTCTAACTAAAGCTTGTTCCTTAGTTTCGCCTGGTTCTGGTTTCCCTCCTGGGAATTCCCACATACCTTTAAAATGTCCATATCCTCTAGCAGTTCCAAGTATTTTATTGTCCTTTTTTATAACTGCTGCTACTACTTCTACTACTTTCATTATTTGTTCCTACTTTCTTCAATATACTTTCTAATAATATACTTAGATAATATTACATCAGCATCTGCCATATCATAATCAAGTAATTCTTCGATATTAACCCACTTATATTCTGAATGTATTGGTGAAGTAAACTCACCACTTACATAATCACATTCATAAATTTTTAGATCTACTATATGTCCTGGATATTCACATATACTATGAGTTAAATAATCATTAATATTAGCTTTAATTCCTAGAACTTCTGTAAATGCTCTATCTAGAGTTTTCTTTTCATCCTCAAGACCTTGTCTTCTTCCTCCTGGAAATTCCCATCTTCCCTTTAGATGGTCATCTTTGTTTCTTCTAGCAATTAAACATTTACCATCTTTCATGATTAATGCACATACTACATCTAGTATTTTCTTAGTATCAACTACATTAGTTACTGCAAATGGTAAACCATTCTTTTTAACAACTTGTTTTAAGAATAAATTTATTGCAGAACTCATTGATAAACCTAGTTCAGTTAATACTAAAGTTGCTTCTTGCTTAACATCACTATCTACTTGGATGTTAATAGCACTTGTTTTATTAGCCATATTTCTCACCTCTTGAGTAGATAATAACACCATAAAAAATACTTGTCAATAGAAAACTACAAAAATACTACAATTTTACTACATAATAATTTTTGCGTACAAAAAAAAAGAAACTATAAAGTTTCTTTTGATTTTAATCTTCTTGCTTTACCTTGTGCAACCATTTTATCAATATAGGCATCTTGTCTTTCAATATCTCTTTTGTATTGTTCATATCCGAGTTTTACTTTTCTAAAATAACATTCATCTAAATAAAAGTTTTCTTTTCTTTTATCTTCTTTAATTCTATTATAGACAGCTCTTAAAGAAATACGTCCATCTAATGTTTGATCAAGTATTTCTTTATCTGATTTATCATACTCTCTACATATTAAGTCAAATATAGTAGCTCTAGAAGCATTAATTATTCTTTTAATCATATTACAATTACCATTAATCATATTAGCTCTTATTTCTTCTCTTAGAAGATCATATATTCTCTTAACTAAATCATTATGTAAGTAATCAAGATTTAAATAAGAACTATTAAATTTTAAATCAATTGATAACATTCTATAATTAAATCTACGTTCTAGCATATCCATTACTTCTTTAGTAATATATTCATTAATTAATTCGTTAATAATCTTTGATGGTTTTTTTCCTATTCCACCATAGACTCCATTTACTACTAATTCTTTATCATCATAACTGATAAGAGTTTCTTTCATTAAAGCATGACCTATTTCATGAACTAGAGTTTGTAATCTTAACATACCATCGTGATCTAGTCTTGCATATATAAGTGCATTATCAGAGTTTTCTACAAAACATCCTTCATCAGGAAAACTCTTTATAATTTCGTTATCCTCTTTATAGTGCTTCATATCACTAGAATAAACTAAAACATTCTTTGTTAGAAAGAAATCTCTATTCTTACATACGCTATAATACATACCACTCTTTATTTGCATTTTCCTACGCATATATTCATCCATGGAATTAAAATCTAAACTGCTTATATTTTCAAGAATATCTTTAATATCGGATTTACGACGATTATCACAAATGAAAGCAATTCTAAGATTATTAAATACTCTTTCTATTTTCCCTCTATTTTGTTCACCGTAATACTTAATATAAGCTTCTTTAATAGCTCTTACTACTTCAGTACAAATAAAGTCACAATTATCAACAAAAGTTTTTGAATAAACAACTGTTTTCATAATAACACCTAGGGCAATTATATCATATAAATATAATTATCAACAAAAAAACGAACCTATTGGTTCGATTTTTTCAAATGGGGCGAAATAAGGGAGTCGAACCCTTGCATAACAGAGCCACAATCTGCCGTGTTAACCACTTCACCAATTCCGCCATGAAATTACTTATTAAATATAACACATATTTTTTAAATATACAAGTAAAATATGATATAATTTTTATAGGTGGTTGTATGAAAAAGAACGGGACAAATAAATTTATAGAATATAACCTACTTTTCTTAATATGCTGCTTCTTAGGTTGGTTTTGGGAAGTTCTTTGGGAATTTATGAAGAACGGAAATCTAATCAATAGTGGAACAATGCATGGGCCTTGGCTTCCAATATATGGGTCAGGCGCTTTCTTAATATATATTCTTTTATATGAATATAGAGATAAAAAGTGGTTTATATTTATGGGATCATTTGTAATATGTACAGTATCTGAATACTTAACAAGTACTTATCTAGAATATACATATGGTATGTCATGGTGGAATTATACTGATAAGCCATTTAATATTAATGGTAAAATATGTTTACCATATTCTATAGCATTTGGACTTGCAGGAATGTTAGTTATTTATAAACTAGTTCCTTTAGTTAAGAAAATAATAGATAAGTATAATAAAAAAGTATTATTAACTATAGTTATAATACTTCTTACACTATTTACATTTGATTTTGTATTCTCAACATACTACCCAAATGTATCTAATAAAATACAAATAATAAATATGGATAAATTCAAATAAAAAAACATCTTAATGATGTTTTTTATTTTAATCTAATAATTGAATACATAATTACAATACCAATTATTATAGTTATTATACTAATAATAATTGCATTTGCATTACCTTTTTGTCCATCGTTAGAATCATTAGGAGTAACTTCTTTTTGATTTTCATCAAAGATTGGGTTAGCTTCAACAGTATTTGAGAATGGAGTAACATCTGGAACGATATCTTCATCAACATTACTAGGATTGATTTCGATATCTACTGAATTTTTATCAGGTGTTTCAACTACAGGTTCCTCTACTGCAGGAGCTGCAGGTTCAACTGGAGCTGGAGTAGGTTCAGGAATAACTGGAGCTACTTCTTTTGCTTTTTCAGCTTCTAGATATTTATTGTATTCAGCTTTCATTTCTTTATCAAAAGCATCTATATCAGCTAATATAGAATCAAATGGAATTTCAAGATTATCATTACTATATTTCTTTAACATAGTAACATACTTTTCTTGAGTAATCATTGGATTCTCTTTAGCACATTCATTTAATCTATTAATTATTTCATTTTTTCTTTCAGATAGTAATCCTGATTTATAAGAATCAAAAGCTGCTTTTTTTTCATCATCAGTCTTTGTTGCATCACTTAATATCTTCATTACTTCTTCTTCATTGTAGTCAAATCTGTTTCCCATAACTTTCGTCTCCTATCTTATAACTACATTATATACAATTTTTCCTTATTTTGTAAAGCATTTTAACAATTTTTTTAAATAATTTTTTATTAAAAATTAAACATTAACCATTCTGGTTTTAATATCATTAAAATACCTATTATAAGCATAATTATTCCACCAATTAAATGAGAATATTTTGTATACTTAGTAGATATTCCTGTTACTTTTAAAGTCTTCATAGATATAGCAAATATTAATATATCATCTAATAAGAAGAATACTATATATATGATCATATAAATTATATATTTAAATGTACTTAAATTATTCATAGATAATATTTGAGTATATATTAAAGGTATACCTATAGAACACATTAACTCTATTAAATTAACTGTAGCAGCTAATAAAATAATACCTAAAAAAGCTAATATAAATTTCTTATTAGAAGTTATTTTAATAATCCTATTTATAATCTTCTTTCTTTTCTTATCATCTACTACTTCACAACCATCATCTTTAGATAATGACTTAATATAATTGTTTAGATTGAATATACCGGCTCCTAAAGCAACTACAGCCACTATAAACCTTAATAATTGTAATTTAGGTACTAGTGATGCTAAATTAAACCATGATAACATAAATGCCAAATAAACTAGTCCTGAAGTGATAATAAATGTTAATCCTAAGATCCACATTTTCTTTTTATCCTTCATATTAAATAACATGGTTATTAAGAATAATAATATCCACATAGCACATGGATTAAAACCATCTACTAGACCTAATACTACTGATATTAGTGGTAAAGAAACTGTTCTTGGATTAACAGTATACTTCTTACCAAATACTTTAAAAGATACTTTTTCGTTTTTCTTTTTAGGTTCAACAGGTTCTTCTTTTTTTATTATTTTACCTGTTTTTATATATTCTCCTACTCTATCAGTAAATTCTTGATTTCTATATATATTAATATATGATTTAATTTGCTCTCCAGTAGTAGAATCATCTTGATAACCAGATATTACTTTATCTCCTATAACAGTATAAGGAACTCCTCTAAATTTTACTTCCATTATATCTGCTACTTCTTTAACAAGTTTAGCATTTTCTTCATTATTCCATACTTCATATCTATGAACTATTACATCATCACTTGATTTTAAGTACGAATCTAAGAGTTTTTCTTCATCAGCACAGTGAGGACAACCATCACCATAAAACAGATAAATATCAAGGGCTTTTACCCCTTTAAAAGTAGGAATAAATAGTATTAAAGTAATAATTAATAACCTAATCAACTTTTTCATATTTATCTATCTCCATACATAGGTCTTTATAGTTCTTTTCTCCTATAATCCTACCTATTTCTTTATCATCTTTATATACAATTATTTCTGGTAATATCTTGCCTACATTATATTTAGATATATCATCAAAATCATAATCTAGTTTTTCCACAGTAATTTTTCTTTCTTCAACTATTTTATCAATAGCAGAATTAGTTATTAAACAAGCTGGACACCAAAGTGCACTAACCATAATATACTTCATATATATCACCTTATTAAATTATATCATTGAAACAAAAAAAACGATAGGTTTTTACCTATCATTTTTTATTATTATTTATTAAAACCACATTCTAGATGAGTTTCAATTCTGTAATTAGTTTTACCATATGGTTTTTCAGGATAAATAATTACATAAGTACTTTTAGCATCGCATGCGTCTTTATTTTCTTTTTTGTTAGAAACTGATGCGCTTACATCAGCTTTAGTTGCATTAAATGAAGCAACTAATTCTTTATCAACTTTACTTATTTTAGCGATATTTTCTAAGTTAACTTTAATACCAGTCTTTTCAAACTTCTTAACAAATGATTTAACATCTTCTTGAGATTTAGCTTGACTTGGATAATAGAATTCTTCATAGAATTGTTTTCCAAGAGCACTTAAATTAGCATTAAGTTTCTTTTCTTTATTTCCACCTAAAATAATAATTAGTGCAACAACGATACCAATAACAACAATAGCAGCAACCCCAGCGATTATCCCTATCTTCTTTTTACTCATGTTAGCCTCCTATTAAATAAATTATATCATTATTTATTAAGAATATCAACTATTCTTCATCATAATCATCATAATCATCTGAATTATCACTATGTTCAGGTTCATAATTCATAGATTCTGATTCTTCAGCTTTTCTTTTCATTCTCTTTTTCTTACGATTAAGATTTTCTTGATCTAAAAGCATTTGAAGTTTATCAACATTTTTAGTTCTAATACCTTCATTTAAAGCATCTACTAATTCGTCTTTTGTTACTACATCATCATAGATATCATATTTAGCATCTACAACTGTTTCTTGATTATCAAGAAGTTTCTTTTCATCAATTCCATTAAGCATACTAGTTCCTGACATAACTACGTCATCATCAGTACCATTCTTAGAATTGAAGTTAAACTCTGGTTTAAAATCAATATGAACTGGAGCTTCTTGTTTAACAGTATCATCATCAGATGATTCTTTAGCTATTAAAGCAGCTCTTTTCTTCTTTTCTTTTTCTTTTCTTCTTCTAAGTAATAATAGTAGAAGTAATAATAAGATTAAGAATAAGAATAATAAGATTAAGAATGGAATTAAACCAATTCCTAAGAATTTCTTTCTAGCTTCTTTTGTAACATCAATTTCATAATATTTAACAAAGTCTTTAGCATCAGTTACTTTAACTAAAACTACGTTTTTACCAGTTCTTAAGTTCTTATTACCAGTAATAGTATATTTAGCTCCTTCTGGTGCTTTAACTAATACTTTAACACTATTTACTTTGTTTGGAACAGTAACACTATATTTAGTAACACTAGGTTTAAATATAGGAGTCATAGTATAATCTTTAACACTTAAATCAAGTAGATCAGTATTAGCTTTATACTCTGCTCTTTTAACTTTTAATTTAATAGTTCTAACTGAACCATCTTCTGCTGTAACTTTAACAGTTACTTCATTATCTCCATCTGTAGTAAATTTATCATTACCACTAATAGATACTTTAGTTTTACTATCATATGGTATTACACTTAAATCAAGTTTAGTAATATCATTTGGAACAGTAATTTCATATTCATCTTTATCATTTGAGAAACTTGGATCAATAGTATGTGGATTATTAATTCTAAAATCTACATTCTTATCACTAGATTTTTTCTTTTCAGATTCTCTAGTTACATTAACTCTATAAACAGTTTTACTTGAACCATCTTCTGCTGTAACTGTTATAACAATTGTATTCTTTCCAACTTCCCATTTGCTGTCTCCTTCAATCTCTAAAGTTGCTTTTTCATCTCTTGGAACAGCTTGAACATATAGTCCTCTAATACCATTAGATACAGTCATTGAATATGTTAATGTATCTGGATCAAATTTAGGA
>JAEEGL015956820.1_pt1 | contig 21599 bp, 16 predicted proteins | sample 9134231 | NCBI WGS metagenome assembly JAEEGL01 (sample SAMN16246548, study PRJNA631951) | gut metagenome | biome: gut microbiome; feature: rumen; material: fiber-attached | host: Bos | place: Iran: Karaj | collected 2018-10
ATAGATAGTTTGAGGTTTGCCACCGCGAAGAGTAACTTCTGATTTGTGCAAGAAGTACTTAACTCCCTTGCCATTAGTATGTTCGTAAGCCATTTAAGCTTTCCTCCTTAAGTTAATATACTCTTATCTTATGACCCCGAGAGACTTCTGTCAAGGGGTATTTTGGGATAAAATATAATATTTTTCCCAAGAAAAACCGATTTTATAGAGGTAATGCTTACACAAAACGGATTGCGATTTTGAGGAAAATCCAGACGATTATCCGTATAAAAATTACAACAATTATAATCAGATCAAGTAAGAGAATAAAACCAGTTAGTGTTGGTGCCCAGAGTGGCGATGCAAAGTTATAGCGATAAAGCTCGGTAGATGGGATTTTTGCAATCAGATTATCTTTGATCTCGTCATCCATGCTTGGATACTTAGAGATTTCAGTAACCATACAGTTGACGTAATTTGGGTTATTCCAGGCCCAACCATTACGGATAGCCTGTGGCTGACAAACCGCTGATGCGGCGCTATATATATTACCGTTAGGGTTGCTGTCAGAATCAAAGCTCAGCTCTGCCTCTGTAAGGGCCGTAAGGGCGGCGCGGATATATAGGTGTTCAAGATAGAACGGCCCAGTTCCAAACGTGATGCGTTGGCTGCCATTATCATCCACTATATTGATAACGACGTTTGAAAATGTGAAGTCCCTTAAGGCTTCCATGCTCTCAGTTATTTTTTCAACATTTTCCTCTTCGTCTGCCGCAAGTACCGCATCGCGAAGCTCCGTCATTTTAATGTGGTCACGACGAAGGAGCTCTACGCTCACGAATAAAAGTGGCACGAGAATCAAAAACAGCTGCCAGTTCTTAAGCGGGCGAAGTTTTTTGAGCCATTTTTTAATTTCGTGTTTTTTCATTGCCACCCTATTTTATTTTGTTAATCCTCTTCAGGAATAATTGCGATATGTGATTCGTCTAGCTGAGATTGGTCTACCACGGAAGGAGAATCCATCATGAGGTCTACGCCGTTACCGTTCTTCGGGAAGGCCACGATGTCGCGGATGTTTTCAGCGTTTTCGAGCACCATAAAGATACGCTCTAAACCATAGGCGCAACCAGCGTGCGGAGGTGCACCAAACTTGAAGGCGTTGAGCATACCAGAAAAGCGGGCTTCAACGTATTCATTGCTGTAGCCTAGAATATTGAACACTTTGTACATGATTTCTGGGTTGTAGTTGCGTACGGCGCCAGAACAGATTTCGTAACCGTTCATTACCATATCATATTGGTCTGCCACGATGGCGAGTTTTTCGGCATCGGTTTTAGCTTCTTCAAGAGCAGCAAGGCCACCTTTTGGCATACTAAATGGGTTGTGACCGAAGTCTAGTTTGTTGCGCTTGTCATCCCATTCGTAGAATGGAAAATCAACAATCCAACAAAGAGCTACTACATTTGGATCCTTGAGTTTGAAGAAATCAGCAAAGGCGATACGAAGCTGACCTAGAACTTTGTTTACGAGGTCACGTTCGTCTGCGCCAAAGAATACAGCATCACCATCTTCGGCGCCAGTGCGTTCTTTAACGGCGGCAATTTCCTGCTCGGTCATAAATTTGAGGATTGGAGATTTAGCTTCGCCATCACTATATAATATATAGGCCAAACCACCGGCACCAAGTTTCTTGGCTTGCTCGGTGAATTCATCGATTTGGGAACGGGTGAGGCTAGCGCCGCCCTTCACACAAAGGGCTTTAACACATGGAGCTTTGAAAACTTTGAAGTCGGTGTTAGCAAATACATCGGTAAGCTCGATCATCTCCATACCGTAGCGAAGATCTGGCTTATCCACGCCATATTTTTCCATAGCTTCTTTGTATGGGATGCGTGGAACTTCTTCGGTTAGAAGTTTTTTGCCAGCAAAGTCGGTAGCGAGAGACTTAATCAAAGGTTCCATCGTAGTGCGAATAGTTTCACCGTCATCCACAAAAGCCATCTCGAGATCGAGCTGATAAAAGTCGCCATACAAACGGTCGGCACGTGGATCCTCATCGCGGAAACATGGGGCGATTTGGAAGTAGCGTGGCACACCGCCAACCATCAAAAGCTGCTTGAACTGTTGTGGGGCCTGTGGCAAAGCGTAAAACTTGCCCGGATGCAAACGAGATGGAATAAGGAAGTCGCGAGCACCTTCTGGAGATGAATTAGCAAGAATTGGCGTAGTGACTTCAATAAAGTCGTGTTTGTACATGTAATCACGAAGAAAAGCATAGAAGCGGGAGCGTTCGCTCAAGATCTTTTGCATCGAAGGGCGACGCAAATCGAGATAACGATATTTAAGACGCATTTCCTCACCAGATTTTTCGCCATCATCATGGGTGTTGACTGGCAATGGTTCGCACTTATTTAGAAGTGTAAGTTCCGAAACAACGAGTTCAATATCACCGGTGGCGATATTTGGGTTTTTGAGCTCTGGATCACGCTCGCGCATGGTGCCAGTAGCAGTTAAAACATATTCGTCACGTACGGTTTCGGCCAAGGCAAAAGCTGCGGTATTTTCTGGAGTAACAACTAGCTGAATAATTCCCTCGTGGTCGCGGAGATCAATAAAAATCAACCCACCGTGGTCGCGGCGCGAATTTACCCAACCAGACACAGTAACAGTTTGGCCTAGATAGTTTTTTAGTTCGTTGGTTAGAATTCTCATACGAGATATTATACCACATTTTCCCCGAGAAGATAGCGCAGAATCGTCTCAACGGTCAAAAAGCCAGCCAGCTCGTCTTTGTCGTTTAAAATCAAGAAATAAAAACTGCTGGTGCGATCAATCTCCTCAACCACAAATTCTAAAGTGTCTTCTTCGTGCAGATAAGACGTTTCTTTGACCATATATTTACTGGCCCGATCGGTTTTTTTGATTTCAAGTGCATTCAAAGCTTCAGTATGGATAATACCAACTACGTGCTCTTTGCTGTCTACCACTGGAAAATGCGTAAAACCGGATTTATAAAGTTTATCGAGCATGAGAGGTCCAAGAAAATCTTTATCGTGCACAAAAACCATGTCATCTTTTTTAATCATCAGATCTTTGACCTTTTTGCTATCAAAGCTCATAACAGCCGCGATTTTATTGCGATCCTTGTCGCTTAGAACTTCCTTTGGTGTACGGCGTAAGACATCAACAAATTCTTTGAGAGTTTTCGGAGTATACTTAGGCGCCTTCTTGCGATACTTGTCGAACTTTGGATCAAGCCAGGCCACCAACTTTCTCATAAAACGGTTGAACATGTTATAATGATTATATCATTTAAAGGAGTGTTATGGATAAAGTTGTAAAAATCTGCCTGGGTGCCCTTGCCGTAGTTCTAGTCTGCGTAATCGCTAAATTTATTATGGACGGCAATGCACAAATGCCAAATTTTGATGATTATAATTTTCACACAATCATCGAAGCGAATAAAGACAACGGTTATATTGGCGATCACATCAAAGGTTCAGCCGACGCGCCAGTCGTAATCTATGAATATGCCGATTACCAATGTTCAGTCTGTTCAGTATTTAGTACTCGCGTAGATGAATTGCTTAAAAAATATGAAGGCAAAGTTGCTGTCGTTTACCGTAATTTCCTTCTTTCTTACCACCAAAACGCCACTGCCGCCGCTTCCTCAGCTGAAGCTGCTGGTCTTCAAGGTTACTGGGAAAAATACGCCGAGGCTTTGTTTAGTAACCAAGCTGAATGGGAATATGCTTCTCCATCTGAACGCGGCAAGCTCTTTGAGCGTTATTTCATGGAAGTTACCGACAGCCAAGGTGACCTCGAAAAATTCAGAAATGACTGCAAGGGTGATGCCGTATCAAAGAAACTCAGCTTTGATGCCGGCATTGGCCATCGCCTAAGCGAAATCACTGGTACACCATCCTTCTTCATCGATGGTCAACTTATCGATCGTAGTGGCGCTAGCCGCATTGTAATCGATGGCGAAGTAGTTACCTGGGATGCCGATATCGATTTCATGGATTTGATGTCTAAAATTATCGACACAAAACTGGCTCACGCTAACAAATAGTCATTACAAAAAAAATATTCCCCTTCACGGGGATATTTTTTTCGCTTGACGTTTTAGATTTCAATAAATTCTTGCCAAGCGGCAGGGGGAATTTTTGACTTTTGGCGTTCTTCCGAACGTTTTTGTCGTTTGATACGCATGTATCAATATTTCTCCTTAATTATATCGCTCTAACGACCGACCCACCTCCGGAATAAGATCAACCACCGATCTAGTTGGGAAAAATTAACGAGCGACTTTTCTAGTTTAACAAAGCCCGCAAAAATATGCAAGCATAATTTTAATCTAGTTGTTGACCCCGTGATGCGCGGTAAAGGAGCTCGCAGTGAGCGGAGCAAAAGTATAACCGCGGTTCAGAGCATATTGGATGATGCGCTCCACGGCATCTACCAAGAAGCCCTTAATATCGTGCTGCAAAATAACTGACGACCCACCGTTTTTAAGCGAACGTACAACGTTATTAAATACAGCATCAGCCGTTGTGGCTCCGCCCGCATCGCCAGAAGAAACGTTCCAATCAAAGTAGGTAAAACCTTTATCCTGTACGGATTTTACGAGCTTAGACATAATTCTCTGCCCGCCGTCGTAATTAGCACTAACCGTATTGGAACTACCACCCGGAAAACGAATTAGCGTTGGCGCTACGCCCGTAATGTTTTTAACGCGATTTTGGATGCGATACAAATCTTCATAAAAATTTTCTTCGCTTTGATAAATATAGCTGTAGTTGTGCGAGAACGTATGTAGCGCTACTGTGTGTCCTTCGTTATATTCGCGCAAAATTAGGCTATCGTCGCCACTACCGGTAACAAAGAAGGTTGCTTTAACATTATATTTTTTTAGCACATCAAGAAGCCTTGCGGTGTGTGGGCCCGGCCCATCGTCAAAGGTAAGGTAAATGGTGCCGCTAGCACGTTCTGGCTGTTTAACCTGCACCGTGCGCTTTGCGGAAGCTGTGTTGCCAGAATTGTCAGTGGCTGAATATTTAATTTCGTAGGTACCCACAGCATTTGCGTTTGCTGATCCTTCTGTCACCAACTCTACTGCATCGCAGTTATCGACAACCGTAGCACCGGCGTCATTATAGCCGCTGTTCTGATAAATTGCGATATTTTCATCACCATTCAGAGTAACGACTGGTGCTTCGTTGTCACCAATTTCGGCTGGCAAAATATAAGTAGCTGTATTGCCATTGCTATCTTCTGCACCAATAATAACTTTGTTTTCCCCTTCTAGGTACTCGATTGTTGCTTTGTCGGTGAGGGATCCGTCATAATTATCTTCAACTTTAAAACCAAAACTTGCGACTTTGCCGCTTGGACAAATTGTGGCTTTTTCTTTTTCCACTGTAATTGTTGGCGCGGTTTTGTCAATCACAAAAACCGTTTGTTTTAATTCGGTTGTTTTTTCGTCGTGTTTGAAAATAAATGTAATTTCCTGTTGGCCGAGTGTCTTAGTATCAATTTCGGCACCATTAATTTCTGGTGTCAAAGGTTCACAACTAAAAATCGTCCCGTAACAAACTTTGCCAAAGTCGGCTTGATACTCGGAATCGTAATCGACATAACGCGTCAGTAAAAACCCTTGTGAATTGAATTCAGGTTTCAAGGCAAAATATGCTGCGCAGGCCAAACTAGCAACCATCGTGAGGGCCAAAAAAATTGCCAGAAAAATTCCTGACTTTTTTGAACCTGCTTTATTTTCTTCCTGCTGATTTTTCATTTCCACCTAACAAAAATAGCTTGTGGCAGGGCCAGTTGGAATCGAACCAGCATTGTACCCTTAGAGGGGGTATGTCCTATCCGTTGAACGATGGCCCCAGCCATCATAATTATATCTTATTCTTCAGGTTTTCTCAACTTGTAGTAGATGGATGGCGCAAAACGAATTGGCGCCAAAGTAGATTGGGCAACGTTTTCCATTTTAACCAAGTTCTTGGTTTTGAAAAGCTTTTTCAAAGCGCGGCTTCTGAAGTTGGAAACAGAAAGCACCTTTTCGGTTTTGAAACCAGTTTTCTTGAAGATGTCTTCCACGTATTTTGGATGGTAGTTATAAAAACCGTCCTTGGAAATTTCTGTGTAGTTGGCTGGTTTTTTGCTAAATGGATTAACTTTGGAGCGACGGAAGATAAAGCGAGCCATTTTTGGCAAAGTGCGTTTGTTGGCAACTTCAATAATGGCCATACCACCCGGCTTCAATACGCGGTAAAGCTCGTTGATGGCTTTTGGCATATCTTTGAGGTGATGAGTAACACGAATCATCATCAAGCCATCTAGTTCGGCGTCTTTAAATGGAAGTTCGTAAATATCACCGGAACGAGTTTCAACTTTATCACCAAAGGTTTCTTTGGCTTGTTTTAGCTCGGTTTTAGAATAGTCGAAAATGATTGGTTTTTTGGCGTGCTTCAAATATTCATTGGCAAGACGGCCATAACCACCGCCGATATCGGCGAATTTTTCCATGCGTTTTGGAATTAATTTGCGAATGGCCATGCGATCTGCGAGGTCTTCGTATTCACGGTCGGCATCTTCCCAGAAGATTTTTTTATAGTCGTAACCGTTGTAGTCTGAAATAACTTTTTCACTCATACGATGATTATAACATATTATATGACGCGCATAACTTCTTCGAGCGTAGTGATGCCCTTAAGCGCAGCAATGATGCCTTTTTGTTCAAGTGTAAGCATGCCGTTTTTCTTGGCGGTCTCTTCGATGGCTTTTGCATTGGTGTCTTTAACGCTGCCACGCAAGAAATCTTGGATTTCATCCGTAACTACGAGTTGTTCCATAATTACGGTGCGGCCCGAGAAGCCAAATGGGTCTTCTTCGGTTTTGACTGGTTCGTATAATTTGATTTGGTCGAGATTAATTCCCTCTAACTCACTGGCATCCACACCTTCAAGCGCTCCGCGAATATAGTCGGCTTCAGCCGGGGTAGCATCGCGCTCGGTTTTGTTCGCCGACAACTTACGCACCAATCTTTGTGCCATCACGAGGCGAATTGACGTTGCAAATATTGGATTAATACCAATCAAGTCGATCATACGTGAAAAGGCAGCCGAGGCTGACGATGCGTGGAAGGAGCTTAGCACTAAGTGGCCAGTGATCGAGGTCTGAATAGCCGTTCTTGCTGTGTCGGTATCGCGAATCTCACCCACCATCACAACGTCTGGGTCAAGACGTAGTACTGAGCGTAGGCCCGCTGCAAACGAGCCACCATTGTTGGTATCGATTGGAATCTGTTCGATTCCAGTGATGCTATATTCAATTGGATCTTCCAAGGTGATAATTTTGCGGCTAGAATCATTGAGCGCGTTAAGCATTGAATAAAGTGTGGTGGATTTACCAGAACCAGTAGGACCAACAATCAAAACTAGGCCATGTGGGCGCGAAACTACGCTGTTGATTTCTTTTAGTTCGTTTTCGGACAAGCCCAGAAGTTCCAGGTTTAGCAAAGCCTCGTCAAAATTAAATAAACGCATCACGGCGTCTTGGCCATACATAGTTGGTACGGTTTCAACACGAATGTTTAAAGTATGCGAAGCTCCATCACGCGTAATTTCCTTTTGCATGTGGCCAGATTGCGGCTTTTGCGAGGCCATTGAGACGCTAGCACGAGAGCTTAGCTCGCCCATTAAGATGCGATAACGGTCTCTATCGATGCTAGCCACTGGATGGAGCATGCCATCCACACGCATTCTGATACGAATGCCGTCACGCATGTTTTCAATGTGGATATCAGATGCGCCAAGCTTGTCGGCTTGATCTAGAAGAAAATCGAAAACCTTTTCGGTAGATACGCTATTTAAAGTATTTGAAACCGAGTTGAAGGTTTCGGAATCGCCTTCCGCGGCAATTTTAATATCGTCATAATGCACTTCGATTGGTGGATCGTGGCGCAGCATAAAAACCTTGTAAGCAGAATTCGAAACTAGGAAGAAATTAGCACGTTCACCGTTATCGGTGTATTCTTGGCTCATTTTTTGAATGAGCGTGCGTGGCGTCTGACTGGTAACCAAGAATTGATAATCTTTGTCGTCACCGCCTTTTTGAATCGGGATAATGAAGCCTTCGTGCATTTGCTCTTTGGTGAGCACATCCTTAACTAATGGAAGGTCGTTTTCGAAATCCCGGGTATCAAGATAATGAAGCCCCAAAATTCTAGCGCGACTGGCGGTAGCCATCTCTTCGTTTTCGCGGCGCTTTAATTGAAGCCCTCTCTCATCCATAATTTGGATTATAGCATAAGCGTTTTGTTTTTGGTAGGGCTATGGCCTTGTGCTTTTGCCGTAATATGATATAATTCTCGCATGGCAAGAAAAATTACTTTAAAGCCGGTTGCAAAGCAAAATCGCAATAACAACCACAAACACAGCGACAAGCGCAAACATCCAATTTTGAAAAACGGTCGCTAAAAATAATCCCTCGCGGGATTATTTTTTATTTGTCATCTGTGGTACCGCCGGAGGGGCTCGAACCCACGACCCTCTGTTCCGAAGACAGATGCTCTAATCCACTGAGCTACGGCGGCCTATTACGACTGGTACGTCCAGGAGGATAGGAATCCTGTCTGGGCTTACAAATTACTCCAAAATAAGCAAGCTTATTTTGTCGTAATTTGGTACACCCAGGAGGATTTGAACCTCTAGCCTTCAGCTCCGGAAGCTGACGCTCTATCCAGTTGAGCTATGGGTGCCTGGGTGTATTATAGCACACTGTTATTTGGCGAGACAGCGAACGGTGAAGCCGGTGTATTTACTGTCAAAGGAGTTGCTAATCCCAGAGTTCTGAATTATGAACACGCGCGCACCGTCAACATTTGATCCGGCATAGTTTGCGTTTGGCGTCCAATAGTGCCCTCTTGTTCCTATATTGCCCGCAGTGGAGCTATAGGTATAACCAGAATATATTAGATTGTTTGGATATGAACGTAGCGCGCTACTTGCGGTGCTATCCGCTACGCTGGAGTCGTTATTAGCCTTGTAGCTCAAGTTTGGAAAATCATCGCTATCATAAGGAAGTCTCCAGCCGAATGGGCAGATGTCACCAGGCATAGGCCCATCTTTTCTGTTATTCGTTCCGTGCCCGGCGGTTGCAGTATACCAGTTATAATAAACCCCGTTCCCAGTTTGGGTGCCAATATTAATAGTGCTATATGTCACATCTGGACATCCAGAGCCAGAGTTGCACCAATCAAAGGCGCCCTCGTTGCTGTTGGCAAACGTCAAGAACATGCTTTCTGGATTATTAGTATTTGCAACCGTAAAGCTTTCTTTGCGCTTAGAGAAGTCTAGACGCAGGTTTTCAATCATCCAACATTTATCATCGGCAAGTTTGGCCACCGCATAGGTTTCACCATCGCGGAGATCGGTAAGGGCAGTAACCTCACCCTTAGCGAGAGAACTACATGAGAACGACTGGAAGGTGCCAGTTGGGGCTACCCATTTAGCATACAACACAAAGTTATCGACACTCGGCATAGTGATTGTTTCGTTCGGTCCATAATTCGTGCCGGTACCATCGGCTTTCGTATTCCAACCGGCAAAGCCGTAACCCTCGCGGCCGAAGTTTGGTGTTTGCAGCATTATAGTCGAGCCAGGAGCAATACGCCTTTGAGGGGGCGTTGCTTCGCCAGTTCCACCATTGGCATCATATAGGATATTGCCGCCACTCGAGACACAACGAACTGAGTAACCCATATATTTATACGGACTTAAGCCTGAGAAATATGTAGTATTACCCGGATACACAGTGCTCGAGTTAAAAACAAAGGCACTGATATAGTTATTGCTCCAGGATGTGGACGATGCATAGAAACCATAGCTATCGCGGGATGACACGGAAGAGCCTGTAAAGTACCCAGAGAACACGAAGTTGTTTGGTGCTGCAATAAGTTTATTGACAGCAGTACTGTTTGTAGTATTGTTATTGTTATTAATTTTATAGTTTAGATTGTAAAATTCACCGTTTGTGTCTCCGCTCGGCAAGTGCCACCCGGATGGGCAGATATCGCCGTTCGCCTCAAACCCGGAAGGTGAACTATATTTTCCGTTACCGGCCGTAGCTGTATACCAGTTGTAATAAGCGCCATGTTCGTCATAAGTATGCCCTCTAGAATCAGTTCTAGCGTCGCCAGTATTCGTGGTATTGAATTGGACTTTATCTATACAGGATTCGTTTGACGTCTGGCACCAGAAGGTTGTGCTACTTGGCCTTAAGTTGACAACTTCCATAAATGCTGAGGTAGGGTTATTGGTATTAAGAATCGAGATATCTTCCTTAAGCTTCGAGAAGTCAAGTTTAAGGTTATCGACCATCCAACATTTATCATCGGCAAGGCGGGCTACGGTGTATACGGAACCATCGCGAGTATCTACAAGCTGCGCGGAGTCGCCAGTATTAACTAGTGCGCCACAGTTAAAGTCCTGCATAGAGATTAAGCCTCTCTTACTGGTAAGCATTACTGCGCCATCACTATCACCAATCGTATAGAAGGCGTTTTGGACATTGGAAGCACTTAAAGCGGCCCCCGTAGCGGTATCTACCCTGCGCCAGTTATCGAATTCAAAGCCATTGGCAAATTCTGGGACAAGATAATAATTTGAGCCCTTGGCGAGATTTGAGAAGACAAAGAGGTTGCCATATCTAGCGCCATTGATAGTGGTGCCCGACATACTGCCCTGTTTGATTGTCATATTCGTAACATTTTTGTCGGCCGAAACAATGAGGCTATGATAATCTGCGCTAGTTTCGCCCCAAACAGCATAAAGTTTTAGGCCGTTGGCATATTCATAGGCATTGTTATCTGGGTCAAAGACAAAATCAGGAGAGACGGCATCCGGATCCGTTGACCAACCAAGAAATTCGTAACCAGCCCTACTTGGGATCTTAGGGTTTCCGACTTTGATAGAATGAGAAAAACCATTTTCCGGAGTAAACTCTGCCCAGTAGCCATACGAGCTAGAGTAGTCTGTCACGGGCCTAAATCTTATGGTAATAACGTTACTATAGATCCTGAAGCTTATTTGACCGCTACCACTACCATTAACCGTTCTTTCACAGGCATAATGGTCTCTGTTGTTATCTGTGTCCGATTTGCCTTTGGCAAGATATACCCCTTTTATAAAACAGATTGTGTCGCCGCTATTTTCTAGCCCGTAGGTCAAATTAATATCCACGTATGATGAATTACCAAAATCAATAGTGACGGCATCGGTCGGCGCAGTATAGTAATCAACATAGCCGTATCCATATTCTGAGCTGTCGTTTTTACGTCGGTAGTTGGAATATTGATAATAGCCATTCGTCGAATTATAATGACTCTCGCTTGGAAGAAGACTTGAGGCATTTCTTTGAATTTTAGACAAAAGCACTACATTTTCAGTAGATTCATTATCGAAGGATCCGCCATTGCTATAAAATTCTACTCGCTGGCCTTCTAGGAGGCTAGCATCTACGCGACATTCCCCATTGCCAACTTTTACATAGTCACCAGTGGAGACATACCCAGTGTCATTATATATTCCAGTCGAGGCACTACAATCATATGCCCATCCTGCAATAAATTTATTATCGCCAACAATAGTGTCTTCGACGTTAATATATTTGAATGGGTCAAACAACATATTATAATTCGGTACAGCGTTTTCCACCTCTTGCACACCAATCAACCTACTATCGGCATAATATTTAAGTCTGTGAGAATACATATTTTTTGCAATACAGCGAATTGAACGACCCACACCAAGATCCGCGTTGGTGTTGCCAACACTTGGGTAAAAGTTCGTTAATAATTCGTTTTGGCTAGACTCGCCACGGCGATCAAAGGAAAGACGATCGACGTTTGGTTCATTGTGAATAGATGAGGTCCAGTATTCGCCATATGCATGCTCGATTGCTTGCCCCTTACTCTTAGTGCCGGCGTTGGTAAAGAATAGTGGTGCGCTGACGATCGCATTTGAATTGTTGTCAATATAATAACCCGTAGTGTTGCCAGACTCTGATGTTACAGTAGAGGCTACGTTGGCTTTTTCAAGCAAGTTAGTATATTCGCCTTTTGAGAAGGCACCAGTGCTACCGGTCGGTAAGCGCCACCTGGCCGGACAAATGCTTTGCTCGACCGTAGCAGAACTACCGATTTCAGTAAGGGCCGTGGCATCATTCTTGGCGATCGCCGCCGCCCAGTTGTAATACTTACCAACGTTATAGTGTTCGCAGTATTCGTCATTAGCCACATTGGCAGCACATTCTTCTCTGGTTTTATATGTGCCAAACGGGAAGGCGTAGCGACCTTCTACTGGTTCTGGGTTAGTTGCGCTATTGATATATCCATTAACCTCGGTGCGACCGGTAGTGCTAATGGCGCCATAGGAATATGGCGTCGTACCATCATTAACCCAGCTGTCGCTGATAGTTTGAGAGGCCTCAATTGTGCTTCGCATCGGGGTCCACTCTTCAGGAATGTCGGTGTCTGTAGGGGTAAGAGCGATCGAAGAGTTGAGCTCAAGGTCGAGGTTTTGAGTCATCCAAATATTGCCATCGTCGAGCTTAGCCACCCAATATTTTTTATTGTCGCGCATATCGCGAAGCTGATATTGGATGTTTGGGATCATAGAGTCAGCAACTTCTTCGTCAATCTCCTGCATAAAGACAATGTCGTTGGTGGTTTTTGGCGAATAGGTCGCAACGGCCGTGAAGATGACTGTGTTTTCGTAATAATCACTTAGAAGCTCATCACTTGGTCTAGCGCCGAAGGTTACTTCCCTGGTGTCACTTTGGCCAGAATTCTGTACGGAATAGAGTGCTGTAGGGTGCGTTTTGTTACCCACGCCTTTATAATTTTCACCATCAGCTGATACACCCCAGTAGCCTTTTAAGAAGGTGCTCGTCGTGTATGCATTTCTGTCTAGTTGTTTTGGTAGTGTTTGTATAGCGTCCTTAGTATTACGCCCAATCAAAGCCGTAGAGTTCTCATACCCGTAAATATATTCTTTATCATCCCCGTAGCTTGAAGCATAGTTTTCCGGCTGTTTGCCATCGTTTTTATTAGTGGATACATAAACCGTAGCACCGTTTTTGTTGTTGGTGCGGACTTCGACATCAATACTATCAGTAACAATAGTGTCATTGTTTGGGTTGAGCATCAAAAGGATGTCGCGTTTTGGAACAATGAGAGAAAGGCTGTTGTTAACGCGGACAACAAAGTCGGTTCTCTGTTGAGTTGCAGAAACGTGTTCGCCAAGAGCACCCAAAATAATAACAGCAAGTATTGCCACCACAGGAATAGATCGTTTGATGACCTTAAGCATAATATTATTATAGCATATGCGGATTATTTGTGCTGATTTTTGCATATTTCTTACGCTTATTTTTTGTGAGGTGGGTTGTAATTTTCTTGGCATGTAGTATTAGTGGGGCATGAGGAGGCATTTTCATCAATCGTTTCTTTTTGTGGTACTCTGTGGCGGTGTGATAATAGGCGTGGTTTTGGTGAATTTTTCAGACGGGATAATAAATGATTTCCTGCATTTTTTTACATCACCATACTGGCTGATTGTGGCTGGGCTGGTTTTTACCTGCGCATATTTCCATCCCACTTGCGCTTTTTTAGCTGTGGTTTTTGCAACGGGGATACTCGTTGGACTGGTGCGAGCCGCAACGAAACAAAGTTTTGCGCCAGAAGTCGAGGCAGTAGCGAACGTGCGCGATTTTTTCGCAACAAAAATCTACAGTTTATTACCGGCCGAGGAGGCGAGTCTTGGTGTGGCATATTTAATGGGAATAAAGTCTGGACTTTCTGCCAGTTTCACCAAAAGTTTGCGAGTGGCTGGACTTACCCACGTAGTGGTAGCGTCCGGTACACATCTTTCAATTTTAATTGGCGCCACACGTAAGGTTTTTGGTAAAATTTCGCGGCGCGCCGGATTAGTGTTTGCACTAATATTTATTTTTGGATTCATGGCAATTGTGGGTTTTTCACCATCCATCATGCGCGCCGGACTGGTGTCGGCAATGTCGTTCATCGCCTGGTATACCGGACGCAAGTTCGCGCCGTGGCGAATCATTTTAATTGTAGCTACCATCACATTATTAATCGAACCAGCTTTCTTAAATAATCTCGGCTGGCAACTTTCGTTTGCATCGTTTGGCGGCATTATGATTATCGCGCCGCTGCTCACCAAATATTTATATGGTCGCAAAAAACCAAGTTTTTTGGCGCAAACCATTATCGCCACGGCTGCCGCCACCTTAATGACGGCGCCGTTTTCACTCTACCATTTTGGCGCACTGTCCATCGTTGCTTTCGTGGCAAATCTAATAATTCTACCAACGCTTCCCTACGTAATGGGATTAACTTTTGCCACCGGCATAATTGGCGGTTTACCAGTTGCTGGAAGCCTAATAAGTCTTGCCACGGAATTTGCCCTAAAAATTCACATTGCCGTGATAAATTTTTTCGGCAGTCAAGAAATATTTCTGATCGAGATGCCCAAGAACCAGCCGCAAGTTTTTCTATTATATATACCAATGCTGGCCGGGCTACTTTGGATTAGACAAAAACAGCAAAAAATGATAAAATTAGAAAAATTAACTGGAGAAAATAATGTCAGGACACAGCAAGTGGGCCACCACCAAACGTCAGAAAGCCGTCGTCGACGCAAAGCGCGGCGCGTTGTTTACAAAAATTGGCAATCAAATTGCCATCGCAGCGCGTGGCGGTACCGATCCAAACATGAACCCTTCCCTTGCCATGGTACTTGAAAAAGCCCGCCTGGCCAACATGCCAAAAGCCAACATCGAACGCGCAATTGCTCGCGTGGCCGATAAATCTGCTGCGGCTCTTATTGAAGAAGTTTACGAAGCCTATGGCCCTGGCGGCGTTGGCATTATCATTGAAATTGCAACCGACAACAAAAACCGCACGATGCCAGAAGTTCGCCATACTCTTGATAAGAATGGTGGCCGTATGGCCGATCCGGGCTCGGTGATGTTCCAGTTCACCCGTAAGGGCGTGATTATGATTTCCGAAAAAGGTGAAGATGCCTTGATGGCCGCACTTGAAGCCGGCGCCGAGGATGCTTCCGAAGAGGAAGACGGTATCGAAATTTACACCGCCGCTTCCGATTTGATGAAAGTACGTGCCGCCTTGATCGAAGCCGGCCTCACTATCACCTCTGCTGAACTTTCTTATGTACCGAATAATTACATTCCAGTAGATGGCGAAAACGCCGAAAAACTCGAAAAATTGCTCGATGCCGTAGATGACCTCGACGACGTAGTGGCGGTTCACACAAACGCAGAATAAAAAAGCGGGCGACCTTAACCGGTCGCCCATTTTTTTTAGATTCCAAACAATCGTCTTAGCTGCGACGGCAGCCACCATTTGTCAGCATTCATAAAGTGCGGCCTGCTGTCGGTGAACGCCTTTCTATCGTCGTCTTCGCTCGGAGAAAGTTTCAGGGTTAGGTAGCCGATTGGCGGCCTACCATATTTGTCGCGTTTTTGCTCAGCATTCTCCATGGTTTCGTTTTGTCTGGTCTCATTTAAAGCTACGCCCCTCATTTTATCCACCGCCCTTTATATTTATTTGCGCCAAAAGGCGCTTTTTTATTATATTATGCTCCCCTGTTTGTTTCAAGGCCGACAAGGCTTTGAACTTAGGCAAATTTGTGCTATAATAATATATGGAAGGGTGGCCGAGTGGTTGATGGCACTGGTCTTGAAAACCAGCAAGTTAATAGCTTCGCAGGTTCGAATCCTGTCCCTTCCGCCAAGCCTAAAGCAGCAGAAAAGCGTAGCTTTTCAGCAGGCCGAGAGGCAATAAAAATAGAGAGCTTGCTCTCCTATTTTTGTTGCCTGAGGAATGCGTAGAAACGAAGTTTCTGCTGCTTTAGATTTGGGGGCTTAAGGAGACCGGATCACTATCCTGTTTTCAGCCTCTTGATTAATAAGCAAAAGTGTGATATAATAGTAAGATGTGCTGCTTTTTGCAGTACAAGATTTTAAGAAAGGGGGTATTCTTAATGGGAAAGAATACCAGTATTTTTAACAAACTTCAAAAGGAGAAGGAGGGGGCCAAGGCTGCACAAGTGGCTGGTGATCTGAAAAGAGCAAACCAATGTGTTACTAGCATTAATTCTTGTCGGTCTAAGCTAAAGTTGGCCGGATGTAACTCTCGTAATTCTGACATTGCGCGACGGCTTTCCTTTATTGCCGACAATCTCAAAGAAACAAGAGAATATGTCAGAGCCGAGATAGAGAAGAAGTCTCAGGGTAAGAAAACCCGCAGCAAGACTAGGGAGCTTGATGCTTCATGCAGAGAATTTGAGAAAAAGCTAAAGCGAGCAAATATGCCCACTAACCCTTATTCCCTGAAGAAGCTCTTGGAGAGAGTTGAAAAAAACCAGTCATACGAATCTAAAAAGACTGGCCGCGTTCGTTCTGACAATCGCAGCAATCCCGGCAAACTTAACATCAAATATGATGAATTGCCTGATGGGCAGATTATTGTTTCGGCCGACTACGATACAAAGTTCGGAGAGTTTATTGATAACCCGGGTGGGCTCGTTGGCTCAAAGTATTATAATGAGTTTGTTGAATTAAAAAAAGCGGGTGACGAATCGTTTGCCCAAAGTTCTTAAAATCTAAAGTCTGGGCGGCCTTCGGGTCGCCCCTTTCTATTGTTTGAAAAAAAGTGGTAATCTCGCGCTCTAGGCATCCTACGGATGCCATCGCTTGCGAGCTTTCCACGACAATCGCAGGAGCTTCGCTCCTTTTTTTGTGCGAAGCACAAAAATAACGGCTTCCGGCCGTTCGCGATTGTTGTGGTAGTACCGTTTACGAAGTTCCGCGTACTACCAAATTTTTTGAAAAAAAATTTGGTAGTACCGACTGGGATCGAACCAGTGACCTTGGGCTTATGAGTCCCACGCTCTAACCATCTGAGCTACGGTACCACGTTGTTTTATTATACCACATCTTTGTGCTATAATAAAGGCATGAAAAAGAAAAGTGGTTTTACAATCTTAGAAATTTTAATCGTGGCTGTTTTTGCAACTCTCCTCTTTATTCTCTTCTTTGTGCAGAAGGCCAATGTTGATGCTATGGGTCGCGACAACGACCGCAAAACTGCCATCAATGCCATGTACTACGCTCTCGAGGAAAGCTTCTACAAGACTAACGGCTATTATCCAGAAACCATTTCCGAGCAAAACATCACCGTTATTGACCCGGCTCTTTGGACGGATCCATTCGGAATTAACCTTGGTTACGAAGGTAGCTCTTATACTTACGAAGCCGCCAACTGCGACAACGGTAAATGCAAAGAATACATCTTAAAGGCCGAGCTCGAAAAAGAAGACGCCTACGTAAAACGAAATCGCAACTAAAAAACGCCCCGTAAGGGGCGCTTTTTTATTCTTCTTCAGGTTTTGGTGGGTGTGCCTGTTTTTTGGCGTTTGATACTAGATAGGCGATAGTTTTGAGTTCTTCGCCGGAGATATCTGAAAACGGGAAGGTATAGGTGGTTTCATCGCCCACTGTTGAAAGGCGCAATGTGCCATACTTAAACACTTTTTGAAAAATGCTGTCTTGGCGGAAGCTGGCATCCTCGATCGACTTTAGGTCGATGATGTTTACAGATGAAGAAACCAATGAGGTCATCGAAAATTGCATCACGCGCTTGTTCGTAATAAACAGTTTATTACCGCGATAAATCCGGAGATAAATTAATCCGGCGAGCACAATAACACCAATTACCACAAGAAAAACTGTGGCCAGGAAGCTGCGCCCCATGTCGGTGGCAAAGCTGCCGGTACTCATAACGATTAGGAACACAATAAATAGAATAATGGAGCTGACAATAGCGCCACCAATAACAGCGGTAAGATAGATCTTAGCACGAGAAAAGGCGAGCTCAACGTATTCACCATCCTCAAGTTTTAGATGAGGGAAGTCTTTTTTACTACGCTCGTGGCGAATATTAGTGAAAGATTCGTTCATAATATTCCTTTCTTTTCTATATTATACCATATTTTGATTATTTTTTAAATGCTCCTGCCCTTTTTTCGTAACTACGCGGCCGCGCGGCGTGCGCTCGAGTAACCCTAGTTGCAAAAGATAAGGCTCGTAATAATCCTCGATGGTGGTTGGCTCATCGCCGGTGAGAGCAGCAATCGTGGCAAGGCCAACTGGGCGATCACCATAATTTGAAACCATGAGGGATAGCATGTTACGGTCGGCCGGGTCGAGGCCAAGGTAATCAATTTCCATCATTTTAAGAGCGTCTTCGGCAATTTTTAGGTCAATAATACCGTCGCCGTTGACGTCGGCGTAGTCGCGGACGCGCTTGAAAATGCGGTTGGCGATGCGCGGCGTGAGGCGCGAGCGGGTAGCGAGCAACTTGGTGGCTTCTGGCTCGATTTTGGTATTCAAAATTCCAGAGGTACGGTTAATAATTTGCTCGATCTCTGGCTCTTTGTAATACTCGAGGCGATGAATAATTCCGAAGCGATCGCGGAGAGGCCCGGCCAGAGAGCCGGTGCGCGTGGTGGCGCCGATGACGGTGATTTTAGGAAGGTCCAAGCGCACCGAGCGGGCGGCTGGCCCTTTACCAATAACGATATCAAGCTTGTAATCTTCCATCGCGGAATACAAAACTTCTTCCACCGCGCGGCGCAGGCGATGAATTTCGTCAATGAACAATACGTCGCCATCTTTTAAATTCGTCAAAATACTAGCGAGATCGCCCGCGCGCTCGATGGCCGGGCCGGAAGTCACGCGGATGCTCGCGCCAAGTTCATGCGCAATCACATTTGCCATGGTGGTTTTGCCAAGCCCCGGCGGACCATATAATAATATATGGTCTAGCGTGGTGCCGTCATTTCTTTTTTTAACAGCGTCGATTGCGAGTTTAAGATTGTTTTTGAGGCGTTCCTGTCCGACGTATTCTTTAAACGAAGTTGGACGCAGACTGATTTCGATTTTGTCATCATCAAAACTAGCGGTCGGCTCGATGATTCGGTCTGGTTTTGGGTCGTTTTGCCTCTCTATTGCCATGGCTCAATTATAGCACAGATTAATACTCTTCGTAGGTGCCGAGCCTAATATACATATCCGAAAGCTCTGCCTTCACAAAGCGTTGCGCAGTAGTGGCGGAAGCGTTGGTTGGGGTCGCGCCGAACCAAACCGGTAGATCAAAGGTTGGGTTATACGAACCGAGATTGTTGAGCTCCACTAGTTGCCCGCCGCCCACTGAGTAATAGATGGATTGAACATTGTTAGCTTTCATGCGGCGCACGATACGGACCTGGACATCTTTAAACAACGTGCCTTCATTGGCGTCGAAGTATGCTGTAGAGTTGGCGGTGCTGGTGCGGCGCGAAGCAATCTCGAGGCGATTGTTGTTGCGCCTAAAGACCAAGCCCGGATAGCCGGTTCCCTCATTCTTTGTGTTCATAAGGGTTTCTTGTCCGCCCGCATCTTGCTCGCCCCCCACAAAGTGACGGATCGTGAAGCCAATTTCGTAATCTTGGTCGTGGTTGGTTGCATTGTATAGTTGAACACCAGTATTGATGAACTTTTGACCGACATAATCAGCACAGTCGGCGCCGGTAATCGTGCCATTCGTGCCACCAAAGAAGCAACTGCCGTCTTGGTGCCAGATGGTCGGGAAGGTAGTGGCGCGCCAGGTTGCCGTGTAGGTAGTGTCTCCGGCCGGAACAGTATTTTCGTCGACTGGATTATTGTTAGAATCAACCCAGCCGGTAAAGATATAATTGAAGCGCTTTGGCTCCGGGATCGTATTACCGAGAGCTTGGCCATGATCGATTATTATTTCTTTAACGGATTCACCGTCGATATTGCCGTCGCCAGCATCAAAGGTGATGTCGTAGTAGTTTGCGATGCAGCGCACCGCAAAGCCGCCATATTTGAAGAAGCCGTCCGTGCCAGGTGTAACGTTGGTATTATTGAAGCCAAGGCGATAGGCATAGTTGCCGTTATTAGCAGTTGAAGTCCAGTAGTAACCATTGTTGCCGCGATAGTTAATGGCGCTAGAATAGTAGCCGTTATAAACGAAATTATTGTATTCGTTTCTAAGTGCGCTAGAAATCGTAGCGCCGGTTGGCGTGGTGGTGCCGTCCATCGATTGAGCAACATTATTCGCATCGTGATAACCGCCGAGGGCATTCGTGAGATGGCCAAATTCGCCGGCGCCGGTACCAGTAGGCAGATGCCAGCCGGCTGGGCAGATGTCGCCTTCTGTATCGCCGCTGGTTTTCTCGAATGTACCCTGGCCTGCCGTGGCGGTGTACCAGTTGTAGTAGGTTCCGTAACCATTCCTGGCATTGCTATCAGCACCGGTAAGGTTGTCGGTATTAAAGAGAATTTGGTTGTTGCAAGTTGCGTCGCTAGTCGTGCACCAGCTCGTTGAGCTAGCCGGGTGGTTGCCCGCGTCCGTGATGAAGGCAGCAGTTGGATTATTGGTGTTCGCAGCCGTAATTGTGACATTGCTATCTGACAGGTCGAGGCGGAGGTTTTCGATCATCCAGCACTTACCGTCGGCAAGCTTGGCGATGGCATAGGTGCTGCCGTCGCGCGTATCAGTGAGACCTGTAATGCCACCAGAGCTGAGGCTACTACAAGAGAAGGTTTGTAAGTTACCGCTCGCGGCGACCCAGGTTGCATAGAGCCAGAGCGTACCAGAAGCCGGCACCGTGATCACTTCGTTTGGCCCATACATCGTGCCCGCGCCATCCGCGCGAGTGTTCCAGCCAGCAAAGCCAAAGCCTGAGCGAGTGAAGTTTGGAGTTTCGAGGAGGACATTGGCTCCGGCAGTCACAGTTTGTTCGTCCATCGTGCCGGCAGTCGCGCCGTTGCCATCGTAGCAGATACCTTCGCATTCCCTATCCCATACAGCATAAAGCGTAGTGTCTGGATTCGTGGTAGTGAGGGTATCGCCTGGCTCAAAGTCTTGTTCGCTGGCGCCGCTATCATACGCCCAACCAATGAAGCTCTCGCCTCCGTGCGTTGGCGTGGTCGTCGACAAGGTGTAGGTGTAGACGTTGACCGAGCTTCCCGTAACCGCGGCCGGTGCGCCAGTACCGCCGTTTGCGTCATAAGTAAGGGTAAAGGTTCTTACAGGGTTTGCAATACAGCGCACACCAAAGCCACGGAACTTACTGTAGTTGGAAGTGGGATTGGCTGGAATTACGGAGCTATTTGCAATGCCAAACATTATCGCATCGTTATTATTGGCGGCAGTTGAAGACCAGTAACGACCGAAAGAACCGCGGTTTTCAATCGTGGTGCCAGTAATAAGGCCGCCATAAACGAAGTTATATGGGGAGACGCGAAGGTTCGCGCTAGTGTTTGTGCGGCCGTTGTTCACAACGCTATTTAGATTATGAAACTCTCCGTTGGTGCCACCCGTAGGAAGATGCCAGCCGGCCGGGCAGATGTCGCCAGGCGCAATGCCGCTATCAAATTCATAAGCGCCCTGGCCTGCAGTAGCGGTGTACCAGTTGTAATATGAGGCATACTGATAGCGA
>JAEEGL016427341.1_pt1 | contig 21598 bp, 16 predicted proteins | sample 9134231 | NCBI WGS metagenome assembly JAEEGL01 (sample SAMN16246548, study PRJNA631951) | gut metagenome | biome: gut microbiome; feature: rumen; material: fiber-attached | host: Bos | place: Iran: Karaj | collected 2018-10
CACGGTGCTGTTGCATCCCTTAGCTCTGTTGCTAAGCTGCCTTTCAATGACAGCCAGGATGGTATCTCCAATACCTTCACCATCATCCCCGGCGCTCTGGGCAAAGAGGATCAGGTATTCGCAGGCGATATCGAAGTAGATCTCAGCAAGAAGTAATTGATGCGAAGCAATGAGTCCGCGCTCGACCGGACGATAGATCGAACAGAGCAAGCTTGCTTGCATCTGTGAGAGAAAGCGTCCGGGAGAATGCGGCGAATGCCGCATTCACGAACCGAAGCGAAGCGGAGGTGAGTCGATGCGGACGATAATAAATACGGAAGGAGTACTGCTATGGCAGATCAGATGACAGAGGATCAGATGATACAGGATCTGGTGGCACAGCTTGACGGAGGTTTTTCCAAAGGTGTAGGCCATGTGAATGTAAATGTGGACGACGAAGCTTCCGCTAAAAAGGAAGTGGAGACCATGGGCTGTACAGACTGCAGCCGTACGCCTCTGGCATGCTCCGTCCCCACCCTTCATCAGGGACTTGATAACTACGAATAAAGAATTTAGGAGGAAATAAAAAATGGCAGAAGCAAGTGCAGCACAGGTTAACAACCTGGTATCTTTATTAGATGGATACGCAACAAAGGGCGGCCATCACCTTAATGTAAACGTGCTCAACAGAGACACTCTTCTTGATGCACAGGCACATCCCGAGAACTATCCTCAGCTGACAATCCGTGTGTCCGGCTACGCAGTAAACTTCATCAAGCTTACTCCCGATCAGCAGGCAGACGTTATCAGCCGTACATTCCATGAGTCCATTTGATACAACAGGAGACTCAAGTTTAATAAAAATGGGGCATGTTTACATGCCCCTGTTTTTTTAAACTTGCAGGATCCGCAAGAACATGAGCAAGTAGCAAGATGCCGGAGGCATCGAAGCGGATTGCGAATGTTCTTAGGATTGCGGGAGTTGCGAAGCAACGGAGCAATCCGTGTTGTATCTGTTATTGAATAACTATGAAACTAAGCATAATCGTTCCCGTATACAATATGACGGCAGATGGAAAGCTGGCCTTCTGTCTTGACAGCCTGATGGCCCAGAGCCTGAAGCCGGAGGAATACGAAGTTATCGCCGTGGATGACGCTTCCACGGACGATTCTTTTTCTGTACTCAGGGACTATGAAGAGCGTTTTCCGGGACGCTTTATCGCACTGCAAAGCAAGGTCAACCACCATCAGGGCGGGGCCAAAAACATCGGGCTTGCAAAAGCACAGGGGGAATGGCTGGGCTTTATAGATTCCGATGACTGGATCGTACCGGATTACTATGAGCGTCTGCTTAAGAAAGCAGAGGAGACAGGCGCTGACATGGTGGGCTGTGATTATTGTTTTACCGAAGAACACAGCTTTAAGCCAGGAAGACAGGTCAGCAGCAATCATGCGGATCAGACCGGAGTGATGGATACTGAAAGGTATAAAAAGCTTCTTTTGGAAACCGGCAGCCTGGTGGTCAAGGTATACCGCAGGGAGCTGATACTTGGAGATTATGTTCCGGGCAGTGCTGATAAGGTGGACATTTTCCCGGAAGATATTTTTTATGAAGATAATGCTGTCAGCAACAGCTGGATGCTGCGATGCAGACATTTTGAATATATACCCGAAGCTTTATACTTTTACTACCAGCATGACGCTTCCACAGTACATACGGTATCTTTAAAGAATCTTAATGACCGTATGGAAGCGGGAAGGATGATATTACGTACGGCAAAAAGCGAGGGCTATTACGATGAATACAAGGCGGAACTGGACTACCAGTTCATAACGCTTTTCTATAAAAACACACTTTTCTCTGCAATGCAGAAAAAGACAGGTCTGGCTAAAGGGGCCTATGCATTTACCCAAAAGCTGGCAGAGGAGATGAAGCAGCTGCTCCCGGATTTTGAAGAAAATCCTTATTACAGGGAGCGTGTTAATGCGGAAGAAAAGAAACTCATGCACATGCAGATGAAGGGCCATCCTGGCTTTTATATCTATTATCGTCTGCTGTGGTTTTACAGGGGGATCAGGAAGTGAGTTCAAGGGTTTATGTTTGCCATACGTTTTATCATGTGTATATAGCCTGCCTGAAAGAGTTTTACAGAGGCAGCGACGGTGATGCGGACCTGATACTTTCTAAGATGTCCAATAAATTCGGCAGTATGGTGGAACGTGCGAAGCAGTGCCCCGTATTTAAAAATGTATATGAATACGACGAAAAACGTCCCGAATTCTTCCCGGAGCTTAATGAGCTTAAGACGGATACCGGTAATATCGTCAGCAACATGAGAAACAGGATCCGTTTCTGTAAGGCTTTTGGGAAGCGTCAGGAAAAATTCGTACCTGTAGATTTTAAGAAATACAAGGATATCTATGTGTTCTGCGATTCTGACCCGATAGGCTATTATCTGTTTTATAAAAAGATACGTTATCATGCGCTGGAGGACGGACTGGATTGCATTCGCTATTATGATACTGCGCGTTATGATAACAGAGGGCATTTTAAGATAAAAGCGGCGATGGCTGCCATGGGTTTTATCCATATACAGAACGGTTACGGAAAGTATTGTATCGATATGGAAGTGAATGATACCTCCGTGCTGCAGTATCCCTGCAAAAAGTATGCGGAGCTTCGAAGGACTAAGCTTACCGACGCCCTGGATCAGGAGCAGAAGGACATAATGCTTAAGCTTTTTGTTTCCAATCTGGATGAGCTTAAGGAGAGGCTTGATAAAAGAGCAGGGGCAAAGACCATGCTGATATTATCGGAGCCCTTATGCAGTCTGGATGTACGTGAGAGGATCTTCAGGGATATAATCGCGCAGTATGGAGAAGGCTACCTGATCATGATAAAGCAGCACCCCAGGGACGAGCTGGATTACAGGAAACTATTTTCCGATTGTATACTGCTTGACGGTACTTTTCCGATGGAGATGCTCAATTTCATTGAGGGTCTTAGCTTCGACCGTGTGGTATCGGTATATACCGTAGTCGATTCCATAAAATTTGCTAAGGAAAAGATATTCCTGGGCGACGACTTTATGGATATATATGAGGCGCCGGAGATCCACAGACAGAATGAGTATATTTAAAGCATTTTCGTGCGTTTTCATGCACAAAATGAACTAATAAAAATCGGTATTATATTCCATTGTCACATCAGAGGACAAAAGGTATAATATTCAATGTAGACAGGGAGCGGTAAACTTTTACACAGAACGATCATTTCTCTAGCATCATTCGGGGGGGTTATGTCATGGGGATCATCGAACTGGAAAACAAAGTAAAAAAAGCCATAGATAAGACCAAGCTTTCACTGGGGATAACAGTTACCCAGGAAGAAAGTGAGAAAATGCTTATTGAAGCATATAATAAGGCTAATGAAGTATTTCCCGAGAGATATTTCAATGAAAATGCTGTTATGGATCCCTGCAATATCATAGATATGGGATTCCTGATGGGAAAGCAGAAAAAGAAGTATTATGTAGCCAGATCCAGGTATATAGAGCATGCAGAATGCTGCCTTAACAGACGCGGACTGGCAGAGGTTTTCCCGGATATACTTCCGCCATATGTGATCTTTCCGGAGCAGTCCGGAAGCCTGTCACATGGTGACTGTTCAAAGGCTTATGAAACATATCTGAAGAGCTTAAAGGATGCAGAGCTGAAGGCACATTTTAAAAGGTTCCCGCTGCCCAGATCCTATCAGTTAAGGATAGAGGATGAGGCACTGGCACAGAGGATACAGAGATGCATCAATGAACTTTCGGCCGGATATGTAGCCTGAGAGGATTATAAATACCTGAAATATTCCGTAATAAAACGGCAGATCATATAATATCAAGGATCGCATCTGCGATACTGAAAGAACCGGTACCGTTCACCATAGCGTGGGCGGTATCGCTTTTTATACGGCGGGAATCCTGATCGGACAGGATAAGGTTTATACGTGAACCGATAAGGGATATCAGTGCGGGCTCCCTGCGAGCATCCCCTTCATACCAGATTGCGTTTCTCTTATAAAAACCTTCAGTGAAATCCAACTGGTTATCGGCCATGGTAAAAACTATGGAGGGTATACCGCAGGCGCACAGCTCATATAAGGTGGTACCTCCGGCGGTAACAGCGATATCAGCGCTTCGCATCAAAGCTGCCATGTCCGATACATTTTCACAGAGAGTGATGTTTTTATTTTCGTCTGCTATCTGTTGCAGCTGTGATCTGTATCCTTCATCAAATACAGCGCCCATAACGGCAATGTATTGAAGTGAAGGACCGGCATTTTTAAGAATGCCGGCAAGGAGACGGTAAGGATCCGTACCGCCTGTTGAAATAAGTATGCGTTCTGCATTCTCTTTTATATCAATGGAAGGCCCGGCGAACTGCTTTCTTAATGGAGCAAAAGCAGTACCAAGCAGCTGAACAGGTGCATGATACAGATCTTTAGGAGGATCGGGATCATAATTGATGATCAGATCCACATCAGGGTCAAAGCTGCACAGATCATCTATATAACCGGTTTTTGCGGCATATTTACGATACCCGGGAAAATCATTTTCGTCCAATGAATAAGAGTCCAATAAAAGGAACTCATATTTTTCGGCAGGCGGTTCTGTCATATACGGAAAAGAGATTAAATCTCCCGTAAAGCGATGAAGTATGTCCGGACTTTCCTCATCAGAAAACCAGAAGGAGACGGAAGCGCCTTTTTCTTTTAAGATCTCGGCAATGCTTAAGCATCTGCGGATGTGCCCGCTGGCGATCTTGCTGTTTCCGTCGGTTTTAATGAGGATCCTTTTCATCATTCGAAATCCCCGTATTTTAAGGGCTCACCGCGTTCCAGGTCACGCAGGGCATGCTTCCCCATTACCTTATCGGTTTCAATGGGCGGCAGTCCGTTGCCGGGACGTATGGAGCGTATATTATCTGGAGTAAGTTCTTCACCTTTTTTGATATCGGCTACTATAAAGAGGGATCTGGAGCCTTCACGTTCTGTCTCCTGTACGGGAGTGAGAGCATATTCGCTGTTTCCCAATGCCTTTTCCATTATACGTACATTCTTTACCATTTCCGCAAATTCATCCGGCTCCATGGAGAATGCTCCGTCGGGGCCGCCGTCGGCACGTGACAGAGTCAGATGTTTTTCGATCATGCATGCACCCAGAGCTACGGCGCCTACGGGAACGGTACTTCCCATGGAATGATCGGAAAGACCGGTAAGGCAGCCATAGGTTTTGCCAAGACCGGGGATCATGCGGAGGTTTATATCCTCATAAGGTGTGGGATAAGCTGAAACACATTTGAGCAGTATTACATCAGGATTATTTTCAGCCAGACATGCATCCAGGGCCAGCTTTATATCTTCGCTGCGGGCTACGCCGGTAGCCAGTATCATGGGTTTATGCCTGGAAGCGCACAGACGTATCAGAGGTATGTCCGTTATCTCATAAGAAGCTATTTTATAAGCGGGCATATCCATTTCTTCCATGAATTCAACAGCAGTGGGATCAAAAGGGGAGGAGAAGCAGTCGAGTCCCAGCTTCTTTGCTTCCGCACACAGCTTAGGCTGCCATTCCCAGGGAGTATAGGCTTCCTGATACAGCTTATGGAGAGTGGTGCCGTCCCAGATGGTGCCGCCGGTGATCCGGAAATATGGCTTATCACTGTCTATCGTAATGGTATCGGCAGTGTAGGTCTGCAGCTTTATCGCGTCTGCCCCGGCTTCCTTTGCGGCGTGTATTATCTCGACTGCCCTGTTATAATCCTGCAGATGATTGGCGCTCATCTCTGCTACGATATAAACAGGATGGCCTGCACCTATAATACGATCACCTATTTTTATCTGTTCCATAAAATTCTCTTTATTCATATCTACACTCCGTAGCCCTGCAGATAATCTTCGTTGGTCCAGGGCCTTCTGGCAGTAAAAAGACTGCCGTCATTTTTCCTGACATATACAGCCGGGAAATATCTTATAAACAACGGTGACAGGCAGAGTGTATAGCCTCCGGCATTGGTATATACAACACGGTCGCCGCTCTTAAGTTCCTTTTCGTTTTCGACAGTAAAAAGCCTGTCATATTCCATGCAGGTATGTCCGCATATTGTCTGTGAAGAAATACTGCTGCGAGACTCATCGGAATACTCAAGATAATGGGGGTACCATCTGCGCGTGATCTGGGGATTTAAGAATAATCTGCTTCCGTCAGTCACAACATAGCGGTTTTCACGTACCGCCTTTACATTCAGTACCGAAGTAACAAAATTAAAGCAGGACGATATGAGTGAAACACCCGGCTCCACTATCAGAGCCGTAACAGACTGATCAAAATGTTTACTTAGTTCGTCTGCAATTGCAGGCATATAATCGGAATAGTCCGGCTTATCTTTAAGGCCGCCGTAATAGCCGCCGCCCATATCAACATAATCAAGTTTAAGATCAAATTCCTTTGCGACGATAACGGCTACTTTTGCCAACGCACGGTAGGCGTTCACCGAACGTGACTTGGTGGAAGAATGCAGATGCAGTCCTGCAATATGCACATTATGTAAAGAGCTGAGATATTTAATGACTCTTGACAGTTCTCCGTTTTCATAACAGTAACCGAAGCGGCTGCCTTCGTCATCGGCCAGCTGTTCGTCCGGAACCAGGGAAGACAGGTCATAATTAACTCTTATGCCGATATTTATACTGTCCGTTTTATCGGACAGTTCGCTGATCCATTTTTCTTCGTCGGAAGAATCAATGTTAACGATGCCGCCGTCACGCAGTACCTTTTCAAATACATCCCTGTCTTTAATGGGACCGTTATAGATCACAGCCGAAGGTTTGAAGCCCAGCTTCATCGCAAGTTCATATTCTTCTTTGGAGACCACTTCTGCATAAAAGCCGTTTTCTTTAAGCTTGTTTAAAAGCCAGGGCAGGGCATTGGTCTTTACGGAATATGAAGCGATATTGTTTTGCCAGGATGCTGCCAGTGAATCTTTTAAAAGCTTTATATCCTTATCGAGAGCAGCTTCATCTGCACGGTAATAAGGAGTTTTTAAAGTGCTGTCATCAAAGACGGCGCTGCCGCTGTTCATGGCTTTATCACGCAGCATTATGTATTTGCGCTCTGCAATATGCCAGTCTTCATAAGTATCTATATCCTGTACCTCATCATCGTTAAGGATAAGAGGTATCATATCTTCTGTATCAGTGCAGTTTTCCTTCAGGAAAGCATCCGTACGGCAGGCGTAGAACTGTCCCGCATCATGATAGAGTTTATCCAGATCCTGTGAACGGGTGAAGGCATATTCCGGATGGGCGCGGCGCAGCAGACCATCTTTTATAATAAAGCCTCTCTGGGGAGGATAGGAAAACTGGCAAACGGGGCAGACCGATTCATGCTCATTTAGTGCATCCATAGCTTCCTTAAGACGTGATGCAGTGATAAAAGGAGCGGTGGGATAGATACAGCAGAAACGGTCAAATTCCTTTCCGCAATCCCTGTAGCGGGAGAGTACTTCAGCAATTACTTCATCGGTCCCTGCGTGGTCATTTGCGGTATCGTCAGATCGCATAAAGGGAACGGCTGCACCCGCATTCAGTGCTATGTCTGCTATCTCTTTATCATCTGTGGAAACCATTACCTCGTCGAAGGCACCGCTGGATAAAGCTGCTTTGATAGAATATTCTATGATAGGTCTGCCGCAGAATTCTTTTATATTTTTGCGGGGAATGCGTTTACTGCCGCCGCGGGCGGTTATGATTGCAAGACTTTTCAATTCTCTACCTCAAATTCTGCCTTGAGCTCAAGGCTGTATCTGTTAAGCGTTTCACGGTCAGCTGCCTTTAATATATAATAGCCTCTTCCCATGAGTGAGTGTCCGTCTTTTACGCTGCCCAGCTCCATGCCCGGAGTGATATGGCATTTATAATCCATGACGGGATATTTGGATCTGATCAGGCTTTCTTCGGGAACGGAAGTTACGCGGCCTGTCATATCGAAATAAGCTATCATCATGGGCTCGCATACAGCCGGTTTGATATTGTATTCCATGCCAAGCGCATATCTGATAAAGGCTGCCACCTCGTCCACACCGGTGGAGAGAGGGGTAAAGAGATTATGCAGATTGTGCCCCGAAGGCCTGGGGGACAGTTCTATAACGAAGGGGGCGTCAGATGCTGTCCGTATTATATCCGCATGCATTACGCAGTCCCTAAGGCCCAGGGTTTCACCGCATTCCTGCAATAAGTCTGCCACCCTGTTTTTGAAGGGGCTGTCTTCGGGTACGGAGAAATAGGCCACGCACTGTCTGTAGGGCGGAGGAGTGATAAGCTTTTTACGCAATAATATCAGTTGGAAACGGCCGCCTGTATAGATGCCGTCCACACCGTATTCATCACCTTCCGCACATTCCTCTATGATGTAGTCTTCGTCATAGGGAGCAGCGCTCAGAAAGCATTTATTTAATTCAGCTGCATCGGAAAATATTTCAACTCCCCTGCTGCCTGAACCGTAGCGGGGTTTGGCTACCAGGGGGAAAGAAAAACTGTCTGTATCTGCGGAAACCGAACCCGCCGGGAATAAAGAGACTTTTGCGCTCCGCAGCCCTTTAGCGGAAAGAGCGCAGTGAAAGGCGTATTTATCGGTGCAGAGATCTGCAGACTTAAAGCTTACACCTTTTAAGCCGTAGCGGTCATTCATGGAGCCTGAAGCGATCAGGTAGCGTCCGATGGGCACCGGCAGGATGATATCAGGTCTGTGTTCGTCAAGTATGCCTGCTACTATTGATGCATCCCTTATGTCTGCGACAAAGGGGGCGTCTGCATGTCCAAGGCCGGGGGCGTTTTTATCCCCGTCAAGAGCCGTGACTTTAAGCCCAAGCCCATGCGCCGCATTTATCGCATATATCGATTCCGAACTTGCTCCTATGACTGCTGCATTCATAACCGGGATTATATCATAAATCCCGCAGATACGCTACAGTGTGCAAGTTTCTTCTTGTAGGTTTACGATAATTCTGATACTATGTAAATTACTATGAGTACCAGAAGAGAATGGCTGCGCCGGCAAAGGCGCCGAAAATATGGAAAATACAGAGGTCTTTTCATTGCATTAGGCATAATCCTGGGTCTGGCTGTGACGGCCGGACTTGTTTTTGCTTTTATATTCTGGGGCCTGCCACTTATAAGGCAGCAGTTACCGCAGGAGGGGAGCGTGAGCGAAGATACGGCTGTAGCAAGCGTATCAGCGGATGAGACTGCACCTGTGATATCAGAGAATGAGCCGGCTCCGGAGCCTGAACCTGAGGGATTCAGGCTAAGCGCCTGGAAGAAAGAACATACACCCGTAAAGGGAATATATGTCACGGGACCGGTCGCGGGCAGCGAACGTATGCCGGGGCTTATTGAACTGCTGGATAAAACAGAGCTCAATGCCATGGTTATCGATATCAAAAATGATGGCGGTGAGATAACATTTAAGATGCCCGAGGATATGCAGCCTGCAGTGATGGGAAACTGTGTCCGTTACATCAGGGATATAGAGGCTTTGATGGCAGAGCTGAAAGCCCATGATATATACACTATCGCCCGTATAGTCTGCTTTAAGGATCCCATGCTGGCTAAGGCTATGCCGGAGCTGGCGCTTAAGGATGATAAGGGAAAGGTGATCACCGACAGCAATGATCTGGCCTGGGTCAATCCATGTTCCGAGGATGTGTGGGCCTATATCACGGATGTGGCTCTTTACTGTGCGGATCTGGGTTTTAACGAAGTGCAGTTTGATTACGTGCGTTTTCCTGTGGGAAAGGGAACGGAGAACGCGCAGTACGGGGTTGAACTTACTGAAGAAAACAAACATGAGTATATCAAGGGCTTGGTGAGTTATGCGGCAGAGAGGCTGCATGAAAAGGAAGTGCCTGTCACTGCGGATCTTTTCGGCACCGTCATCGGTAATCCGACGGACGTTGGAAAGGTGGGACAGGATTATGTGGAACTGGCGTCTACGGTAGATGCTCTCTGCCCGATGATATATCCTTCGCATTACGGAAACGGCGTGTTCGGTCTTGATATACCGGATGCACAGCCTTATGATACGGTGACAGGTGCTCTCTGCCTTTCGGCCCGGGAATTATCGGGGCTGGAAGAAGAGGAATGTGCCGTGGTCCGTCCCTGGCTGCAGGATTTCACCGCTACCTGGGTAGACGGACATATTTCCTACGGTTATGAGGAAGTACAGAGCCAGATCCAGGCAGTGTATGATGCGGGTTATGATGAATGGATATTGTGGAATGCAAAGAACAACTACAGTATCACGATAGAAGATGAAACAGCAGAGGAAGAAACAGAAGAGGAGTGATCAGCTCTCGATCACTCCTATAAAAGGCAGGTTCCTGTATTTCTGTGCATAATCAAGTCCGTAACCTACGATGAATTCGTCCGGGACATCAAAGCCGGTGTAGTCTACACGTACCGGATGTGTCCTTCTCATGGGCTTATCCAGAAGCGTACACAGCGCAAGGCTTCTGGGTTCGCGCTCCTTAAGGAGCTTCATCAGATATGAGAGCGTACGGCCGCTGTCGACTATATCTTCAATGACCATAACGTCCTTATCCATTATGCTCTCGTCCAGATCCTTGATTATCTTTACCGCACCGCTGGAGTGGGTGCTGTTGCCGTAACTGGAAACGGACATAAAGTCCAGTGTCACCGGAACAGAGATGCGTTTTGCAAGCTCGCAGGTAAAGAAAACTCCGCCCTTTAAAACACTTATCAGGTGCAGCTTTTTGCCGGCATAGTCATTGCTGATCTCTTCGCCCAGCTCTCTGATACGTTTATCGATTTCTTCTTCACTTATAAGTACTTTTATCTCGTCCATAAATCCATTATACACCCAGGGGTGCCTGTCACCATTAACAATATGTGAATAAAACGTGAACAAACTATGAACGCGGCTTGGGCAGCAGCTTCACCAGTTTTTTCCAGATGAAGCTGTAAACTGCGGTAAGCGGGATTGCGCAGGCAAATACCACCAGTATATACAGAGGTATGTTCTTTATGTAATGCAGGCTGGGGACTTTCTCCAGGAAGTCGAAGCCGAAGAGCTCTACGAACATTCCGTGCATCAGATAAAGCTCAAGGGTCACGCTTCCCGCGATGGCCAGCAGTTTATTTCCGAGTTTTACCTTGAGCATTATCAGAAAACAGGACAGTACATAGAAGATGCACAGCACCCACTGTACGCCGCAGCACATAAGGCGGTGGGGAACAGTCAGGGGATCATGGCTGTATTCGCCGTAATAACCCCAGACATTCTGCGCCCATACGGACAAAAAGTGCATGCCAAAGGTTCCGATGACCGACAGCGGCAGCAGTATGGGATAGGCCTTTTTGAAGAAGGCGGTGATCTTCTCTTCGTATTTTGCGAACAGCAGGCCTGTGGGAAAAAGGATGATGCTGTTAAACCACCATTCACCGCGGAGCCACCAGTCATTCTGATGTCCCACAAAGGAACCGAAAACGGCGTAAGCAACGCAGGCTATGAACATCCACAATATGGCGGTACCTTCTTTTTTGCAGAGGCGGAAAGCCAGCCAGAAGAAGAAATAGAAGAAGATTATCACTACGATATACCAGCCGTTCATATTGGCCATATGCAGGCCGGAGAGATACCAGATGATATCCTTTGTCTTCATCTTTTCACCGATAAGAAGACGCACGCCGGTATAAATGAATTCCGAGAGATAAAAGGCTATGATCAGCGGGACTATGCGCTTTAAGACAAAACCGTGCAGATAATCCTTTTTTGTCTTTAAGCTTTTATACAGCCCCAGGCCGCTGCAGAAAAAGAATACGGCAACCAGCAGATGTCCTATGGGGACGAATACATCAAGGCCGTGTATTATATATCGGGGATTGAGCCAGGAAGCGCAGGTCTTCTGCGCCATGTGATGAAGCGGGATGATGATGGCCTGTATCCCAAGCAGTATCTTGGTCTGTTTAAGAGAGCAGTATTCATCATTCCATTCGCGGCGGCTGCAGCATTTGGCGCCCCAGCAGATCACGGCGCCCAGTAAAAAATAAAAGAGATACATAATTCCTTCCTCCGAAAAAAGCTAAAACAGATTATGTAATATGAAGCGCATAAATACAACCTGTCAAAGCATAGCAGTGTTTCGGAGTATTTTAACTTCTTAAGGAAATCGTAATATTTTGACTCCTTTTTTCTTCATTATTGCTGTAATATAATATGCCTCAAGAGCTCTTAAGAAAGCAGGTAAAAACCCAAATGAACAAGATACTTATATGTGACGATGAAAAGGACATAGTCCGTGCGATAGAGATCTATCTGAAAGCGGAAGGCTATGAGTTATTCAAGGCATACAACGGCCTGGAGGCTGTTGAAGTTATGAATAAAGAGCCGGACATCCGGCTGGTCCTCATGGATATAATGATGCCGAAGATGGACGGGATCGAAGCCCTTATGGAGATCAGAAAGACTTCCAATGTACCGGTGATCTTTCTTACAGCCAAGTCGGAAGACGCGGATAAGATACTGGGACTCAACATTGGCGCGGACGATTACATTACCAAACCTTTTCTGCCGGCGGAACTTACAGCCAGGGTCAGATCGTCACTGCGTCGCTATACAATGCTGGGCAGTGTGAGCGCGGAAAAGAACGTACTCACCATAGGAGGGATAGTCCTTGATGATCCGGCGAAGGAAGTGAAGGTAGACGGCGATACTGTCAATCTCACAAAGACGGAGTATGAGATACTTAAGCTTCTTATGCAGGAGCCCGGGCGTGTTTATTCGCCCCACGAGATATATTCGAAGGTATGGGGCGACGATCCCTATGGTTCCGAAAACACTGTGGCAGTACATATAAGAAGGCTTCGTGAGAAGATAGAGATCGATCCGGCAAAACCGCGGTATCTGAAAGTTATCTGGGGCAGAGGTTACAAGATCGAAGGGGGCGTGTGATCCTGAGCGTAGCTGGATCTTATTACCCCAAGGGGAGGAAAAAATGGAAGAGAAAAAGAAAAGTTTTGTCCGCACAGGACTGTTTCATATCATCTGCGCCATTCTGTGTTCGGCTGCAGCTACAGTCTTTGCATTTGTGATGACAATTATGATGATGTCAAGATATGCCGGGTTTCACTGGATGAACCGTGATGAGATGTTTAAGCTGGCTTACGACCGCATCAGTGAAAATAATATGGCGATAATGTTTAATGATCTTTCGGTGGGATACAATACCACGGATGAGGCGCTGGCTGAAGATCCGGAAGGCGAGATGGCTGCCCTTAAGGATCATTGGAACAAAGTTATAAATGAATATTTTGTTGTTAAAAATGTTGATTTTGCAGTGATCCTTTCCGAAAAGGAGGATCTGGGCAAGATAGATCTTAATGATGAGGATGTGTATTATTATAAGTCTGAAAAATACAACGGGTATGACAACTGGCTTTCCGGGCAGCTGTTTTATACCAACTATTGGACCGAATCCGCCTCGTACCGCCTGATAATGCGTGACTATCCCATGTGGACCGGTGTGAACAGGAGCATCGTTCCATCCGGAGCACCGTATTACATTCACATCCTGTACAGAACAGCGGATACCTTTACCGTCAATCCGGCTAACAGTTATGATAACATGTACTTTGACAGCAATATCGTTTCTTTCCTGAACTGTCTGTATGAGACGGACAGGATCGGCGATCCGCTTGCGGCAGCGGCACTGGTATTAACTCTGTTCTTCATGGTGATGTTTTTCATAAGCGCAGGGTATCGCAGGGGAAAAGAGGGGATATATATATCGTTTGCAGACCGGATCCCGCTTTTTATCCTGATAGTTGTGAATATGTGTATAGAATATGTGCTGGTTTATGCATTGTATATAGCAGCAAAGCTATTTGCCAGGGATGTCGGAATGTACATGAGTTTTGGAGAGCTGGTATTTGTAAGCGCGGCCATTACATTTGTGATGATACTGATAGCCGGCGGATTCCTGGGGACTGTTGCGGTACGTATCAAGTCGAAAACACTTTGGAAGAGTACCCTCTTATACCGGATAAAGGATTTTATAACCGGATGGATAAGCAGGATGGCTATGTGGGCAGCCAGGCATGTGCCCATGGCCCTCATAGTCATCATAGCCTTACCCTGCGTAGGCGTGGTATCTCTTGTGGAAGCGGCGCTGATACAGGATGGGTCAAATACACTGGCGGCATTGTTCGTACTGGGAAGGCTTGCAGGGATACTGCTTACGCTTTATCTGATATGGGGATACTACAGGCTGCGTGACGGCGCTAAGAGGATCGCGGCAGGGAAGCTTGACGAACCGGTTGATGACAGACATCTTATTGCAGGTTATAAGCTTTTTGCAGAGGATCTTAACGGCGTGGGACAGAGCATACAGCTGGCTGTTGAAGACCGTATGAAGAGCGAGCGCATGAAAACACAGCTCATAACAAACGTATCCCATGATATAAAGACGCCGCTTACCTCCATAATCAATTATGTGGATCTGCTTCAGAAGGAAGATGCTTCGGAAGATGAAAAGAAGGAATACCTGGATATACTGGCGCATCAGTCTGCAAGGCTTAAAAAGCTGATCCAGGATCTGATAGAGGCCTCAAAGGCGTCGTCGGGAGCGCTGGAGGTTGAACTTACCGAAACCGATATGTGCACCATGGCAAAGCAGGTGGCCGGAGAATACCATGATAAATATGAGGCTGCCGGACTTAATGTAGTGATGCGTAATATGGATGAAGAGAGGCCTGTTAACGCCGATAATAATCTGCTGTGGCGCGTTATGGATAATCTTTTTGCAAATACCTTAAAGTATGCAATGCCGGGGACCAGGGTTTACCTGGAGACCGGTGAGTGTGAAGGAAAAGTTTTCTTTTCGATCATCAATATCTCGAAGGAAGAGCTGGGGGTATCGGAAGAAGAGCTGATGGAGCGTTTTGTACGCGGCGATGTTTCGAGAAACACGGAAGGCTCCGGACTGGGACTTTCCATAGCCCGAAGCCTTATGGAACTCATGGGCGGAAACCTTTCCATAAAGATAGAAGGAGATTCCTTCAAGGCCGTTATAGAGCTGAAAAAGAGCCGGACCGAGCCATAATGTCAGAAAGAAAAAGGGACGCATATTTCGCGGGAATATTGCAGAGGCGTTAATTGGGCGTCTCTTTTTCTTTGGAAAACATCGCGATTGAAATGCATATTTTTATGATGTAAAATATCTGTGTTCATGTTTATGCCAATTATTGAAAGGGTGGAGAGATTATGAAAAAGAAGATGTTAGCTGTTATGATGGGCGTGCTGCTTTCGGCTGTCGCCCTGTCGGGGTGCGAAGGTAAGGAAACGACGGGCAGCGGACGCGGTACTCTTACAGAGGCCGGAACGACTCCTGCAGCAGGCGGGGAGGATCCGGACAATCCGGGAGAAGCCGGACCGACGCCTACACCCGGCCAGCAGGCGGAAGATGATGTGGTCTATGTTGATAGTATCCCTGATCTGATCCAGGCGATAAAACCGGATGCAAAGATCGTATTAAAGGCCGGAGAATATAGTATAAGCGAGTATATACAGGACGTATGGAATAACGATCCCGATCTGTGGAACAAGAACCATAAATATGCTGAGATACGTGAAGTGTATGACGGCGTGGAGCTGGTGATAAGGGATGTTGATGGCCTTGACATCAAGGGTGAGAGCGATAACTGTGCGGATGTTGAGATCGTTACGGATCCCAGATATGCTGCGGTAATGAGCTTTGAAGGCTGCGATAAGCTGATACTTTCCGGAATGACCATGGGCCATACCGACAGGGGTGAATGCTGGGGCAGCGTTATAGACCTGGTCGACTGCGACAGTGTGATCCTCAACAACATGGATCTGTATGGCTGCGGCGTTATCGGCCTTAATCTGGAGTATTGTTCGAATTTCCTGCGCTGCACTGATGTTACCATACGTGAATGTTCACAGGGACCTTTGAGTAATTCAAACAGCAGGGGAGAATGGAAATTCTATAACTGCAACCTTGTCGGTTCGGAAAGCGGCGGCTTTTTCTCCTCCTCTAACGGCCTGAGCCTGTATTTTGAGAACTGTACTTTCGGAGATAAGGAAACAGAGAATTTTATGTTCCGTGACGATACCACGACCAAGAACTGCACCTGGGGGGATGTTAATATTTATCCCGATTACAGCGAATACGTGAGCGAGGCTCCCGAAGCGGTTGATGTAAATAATCTTAAAGTGACGGCCTTTGACGGCGACATGCTGCAGTATCGTGAGTGGACAGGTTTCGAGATCGTCGATGATGCAACAGGCGAGATCGAAGAGACCGGCCAGCGGGTGTATTTTTACAGCGACGGTACCGGAGCTATGTATGATGATATCTCGGAAAGCGGTTTTTCCTGGGCAGTGGACAGCCAGTACAGTGCGATGATCACAATGGATAATAATCAGGGCCAGTTCGGCGTGACCATTTATCTCGATAAAAACGATCCGCTTTCACCCATGTTTATGGTATTATCTATGAACGGCAAGAGTTTCTGGTACTACAGTTAACAGAATACCGCATTAACGATCATGTTCTGCAGGAGGGCCGATACAGCCCTCTTGCTTTTTTATACTGTTTCATTTATAATAACGCGTGGCTTATTGGAGACGTAGCGAAGCGGTCATAACGCGGCGCACTCGAAATGCGTTTGTCGGTTTACCCCGGCACAAGGGTTCGAATCCCTTCGTCTCCGCTCTTGCATAATCACGGAGGGAGTAGTAAAATATCTTTCCGTAAGGGATCTTAGCACAGCTGGGATGTGCGTCCGCTTCACGTGCGGAAGGTCACAGGTTCGAGCCCTGTAGGTCCCATAAGACCGCCGATCTGTTTCGGCGGTTTTTTCTTTACTTATTCTAAATGCTGTGGTACAATCAACAAGATGTAGTGGTTTACATAAAGAGTTACGCATAAAGATGTGACCATTAGTGCTTTTTTGCGTATTTGGAGGGAGAAGTGAATAAACAGGAATACAAGTTGCTTTCGGAAGAGATAATGACGCTCACTGCCAATGAGCAGTTCCAGGATGCTGCGGAGATAGCAGACCGCATAGACTGGCGTAAGGTAAGGAGCTTCAGCATGCTCATGAAGATCAGCGAGCTCTATCAGCTCAACAGGCGTTACGAGGACGCACTGGAGCTGATGCTTATGGCATATGACCATAATCCGAAGAGCCGTGATATAGTATACAGCCTCTGTGAGCTTTATATCCTGCTGGAAAATCATGTAAAAGCTCTTGAATTCCTTGCTTTATATAAGAGAATGGCACCCCATGATCCGGGTGTATATATATTACAGTACAAATTACAGGAACTGGAAGGGGCTGCGCTGGAGGACCAGATACAGCTTCTGGAGGAGTTCACCAGAAAGGATTACAGGGAAGAGTGGGTCTACCAGCTTGCCTACCTTTATCACAGGATGGGCTTTGCCACCAAGTGCGTGGAAACCTGTGATGAACTGCTCAACTGGTTCAAGGAGGGCCCCTTCGTTATAAAGACGCTGGAGCTTAAGATGCTGCATGCAAAACTTAAACCCGATCAGCAGGTGATCTATGATCACAGACAGGACATAGCCGAAGAGATAGAGGCTGTAGAAAGCGATGAATATACGGCAGAAAAAGCCGATCCCGAGCTGAATCCGGAGCTGAAGGATGTTGATATCCATGTCAAGACCATCGATATGGGCAAGTTCAACACCATTAACCTTCAGAAAGCTCTGGCGGAGAGCATGAAGGAACTTATGGGCGTGGAATCGGATCCCAAGGATAAGAATTCACGTATCACCGGTAAGATAATGAAGCCCATGATGGAAGATGATTACATGTCTACCGGCGAAATGGAAAAGCAGATGGCTGCCAAAGGTGCAGAGGAGCTTGAAGACGGCCCTCAGGATTATCCTGAAGGTTATGAGGGCGATTATCCGGAAGAGGGCTATGAAGGGGATTATCCCGAAGAAGGTTACGAGGGCGATTATCCGGAAGAGGGTTATGAAGGGGATTATCCCGAAGAAGGTTACGAGGGCGATTATCCCGAAGAAGGCTATGAAGGAGACTACCCTGAGGAAGGTTATGAGGGGGACTATCCGGAAGAAGGCTACGGGGACGGATATGCTCAGGAAGGTTATGAAGGAGAATACAACGGAGAGGGATACGAGGAAGACCCTATCGAATCTGTTCCCGGGGAACTGGCTTCCGAGCCCGAAGGCGTGGAAGACCAGACCATGTATTTCAATCCTGTCAATATGTCTGCCTTACGTGCCGAAAATAAGCAGAATAACGGTGAGGTATTCTTTGAGGACCGCACTGATGATATAGTTATAGACAATCTTCCGTCCAATACCAATCCCGATTACGAGAGCGTACGCAGCAAGGCGCTTGCCGTACAGCTGGAAGAGGAGCAGGAACGTCAGGCACGTGTCCAGAATATACCCGGCGATATAGAAAGGCGTACCGTACGTACCGACAAGCCCGGGATGGAGAATATGTTCTACCTGGGAGATGACGGACAGCTTGGACTGGCTGTTCCCGCACGTCCCCCTGTAGAGAAGCAGATCACGGGACAGATACATATAAATGAGTATCTCTCCGAGTGGGAAAAGGCCAAGAGACGCCAGCGTGCTAAACAGGACGAAGAGATCCACCGTAACCTGCTGGAACGTACCGGCCCCATCTTTAAGGATTATGAGGAGTCCAACAGGAACGGACTTATCGAAGAACTCGAGCGTGAGCAGAGGATATTTGAAGACAAATACCAGGCAGACGATATAGAACTGCGCAGCATCGATGAGATAAATGAAGAGATTGCCGCAGGAGAAGACGGGATCCTGGAAGATGCTGCAGTTACCGGTGAGACCGCGGCTTCAGAAGACGTTATTACAGGCGAATCTTCAGGCCCATCGATCTGGGATGAAGTGGCAATTGCGATCGAACAGGATAAGCTTAAGGAAAACGGGGCGGTAGGCCTTGTGGATGCGGCTGTATCCGGCAGCAGCAGTCTTCTTGATACAAAGAGTTATGATGTGATAAGAGAGATAACTCCTGAGGGAGCAGAAGGCGGAGAGGAAACGGCTGCAGAAGATGACGGATCCGCAGGGGAAGAGGCGGCTATAGCTGCACCGGCGGAACCGGCAGAAGGAGCGGAAGAAACGCCGGAAACCACCGCCGGTACGGAAGAGGAAACCGGAGCATACAGTGAAGGCGGTCCGGAAGCAGGTGATTCACAGGAAGAATATCCTGAGACAGGCAGTACCGAAGAGGAAGGGTATGCAGAAGAAGGCTATTACGATGAAAACGGAAACTACATCGGAGGCTATTACGATGAGAACGATAATTACATCGAAGGCTATTACGATGAGAGCGGAAACTACGTACAGGGCTATTATGACGAGAACGGAAACTATATAGAAGGTTATTACGACGAGAACGGGGAATATATAGAAAATACCTATTACGCAGAAGAAGGGGATGGTACAGAAGAAGAGTATTATCCCGAGGACGGCGGCCGGTACGGCGATGACCGGGCTGCGGAAGAAGCAGGGGAGCCGGGAGATGAGGAGGCAGCTGCGGGAGCTGAGGCTGATCCTTATGCGGACGATGAAGAGAATATTTCTGGTACTGACAATTTAAATGCCATATCCGAAGAGCTTAGTGATACTTCCGGAGAAGGCAGCTGGGGCGGCGGCATGAACACCGCACAGATCAGGGAGATCTCCGGAGCGCTCGAGGCGGATGCAGACCGCGTCGGACATGAGACCGTCGATGAGATGAACGACGAATATGTTCCGGGAGAGGAAGACGAGCTGAGCGCTGAAGAAAAGAAGCTCTTTGCGGATTTCCTTTATTCCAAAAAGATGCGCTCACAGCTTCTTGAGGTTATCGATAAGATAAGCCTTGCAGCTTATGTCGGAAACGCCATAATCACCGGCGACAGTGAGGAGAGCACCCTTAAGCTTGGTAAGAATCTGATCAAAGAGATACAGATGATCGATGCCAATTTTGCTTCGAGCCGCATAGCAAAGATCAGTGGTACAAAGATGAACCGCAGGGATATCCCGATGATGTTAAACCAGCTCTCAAACGGTGCCCTGATGATCGACCATGCTTCCGAAATGAGCAGGGAAACAATGGAGACCATGGCAAAGACCTTAGAGAGCATGTCAGAGGGGCTGTTTGTCGTGATGATAGATAAGCGTAAGGAAATGGACCGCCTGCTTGAAGAATACGAGATGATAACAGGTTATTTCAATGCGCGTATCGATATAGCTCCGATGAACAACAACGCCCTGGTAGAGTTTGCAAAAAAGTACGCATATTCCCTTGAGTATAAAATAGATGAGGAACGGGGAGTGCTGGCTCTGCATCAGCGTATCAGCGAGCTTCAGATAGGTGAGCATAACGTTTCCACCAGGGAAGTGGAAGATATCGTGGACGAAGCGATAGAGTATTCAAAGAAGCACAGGCTGGCTGCTTACTTCCAGGTTCTGAGCGGAAAACGCTATGATTATGAGGATATGATAATACTCCGCGAAAAGGACTTCATTCATAAGTAAGACTTTCCTTTTTATGGGATTTGTGGTAAAATAAGACCTCGGGGAGGGATTCCCGGGGTTTTACTATAAATAAAGACATGGAGGGTTACAATATGGCACCAAAGAAGCAGGAAAAGGCTACTCATTCCCTGCAGGAGGAAACAGTATTTATTTCCGAAGCTGACCAGTATGTTTTCGGTCAGGGTTCACATTATGATATCTATAAGAAGCTGGGCGCTCATCCCTGTACGAAGAACGGGAAGAAGGGCGTCTTTTTTGCGGTCTGGGCACCTCATGCAAAGGAAGTACATGTGGTGGGTACTTTCAATAACTGGGATGTGAACGCCCACGCCATGACCCGTTTGGGCGAAGGCGGTATCTATACCTGCTTTATCCCCGAAGTGGGCGAAGGCGAGCTGTATAAATTCTTTATCACAACCCAGAGCGGAGAGGGCATATATAAGGCCGATCCTTATGCGAATTATGCGGAGCTGCGCCCCGGCACGGCCTCCGTTATATACGATATAAGAAAGATCAGATGGTCTGATGAGAAATGGATGACGGATCGCGCACAGCAGAACCATTTCCAGGATCCCATAGCTATCTACGAATGCCATATAGGTTCATGGATGAAGCATCCGGACGGAACAAAGGACGGATTCTATACCTACAGGGAGTTCGCAGACCGTCTGGTTGATTATCTGAAGGAAGTAAAGTTCACGCATGTGGAACTGATGGGTATAGCAGAGCATCCTTTCGACGGATCCTGGGGCTATCAGGTGACAGGTTATTATGCACCCACCTCACGTTACGGGACACCTGAGGATTTTGCGTATCTGGTGAACAAGCTGCATAATGCAGGCATAGGCGTTATCCTTGACTGGGTACCCGCACATTTCCCCAGAGATGCCTTCGGACTTGCGGATTTTGACGGTGAGCCTCTTTACGAGCATCCCGATTCAAGGCTGGGAGAGCATCCGGACTGGGG